>Ga0334890_1004165_pt1 | contig 13617 bp, 8 predicted proteins | sample GraSluR1_MG_3_FD_207220 | JGI IMG/M metagenome (GOLD analysis project Ga0334890, IMG submission 207220) | Sludge microbial communities from methane-producing bioreactor in Wageningen University, Netherlands - Granular Sludge_31_08-R1 | ecosystem: Engineered > Bioreactor > Anaerobic > Unclassified... | reverse complement strand
ATGTATGTCCTGGACTATTCCAACCGGGCCAAACCAGATTCCATCAGTCTGGAACAGTATATGAACCGAGAGTTAACCACCCGTTACTTCAACCCTGGCTGGATTCAGGGGATGATGAATGAGGGATACAGTGGTGCTAGGTACATGTCCAAGAAATTCACAAGCAACCTCTTGGGTTGGCAGATGACCCGTCCGGGTTCTGTGAAAAACTGGATGTGGGATAAGGTGGTGGATGTCTACCTCCGGGATAGCTACAACATGGGAGTAACATCCTTCCTCAAATCTGGTAACAATGCCTATTCCATGATCAGCCTCACAGGTACCCTGTTGACTGCAGCTTTTGAAGGTTACTGGACCACTGATGCCAGTAGCCTAAATTTCGTGGCTAATACTTGGGCCCAGACGGTTATTGCCAATGGGGTGGCCTGCTGTGACTGTAGCTGTGGTAATATTGCTATGGTTGAATGGGCTATGAATCATGTGAATGCCGACCTACTGGCACATTTAAAATCTGTGATGTATGACGCCACCCAGCAGGCAGCCTTTGCACCTGGACAAACACCAGCGTCTCAACCAACAGGATCCACATCAACCGGAGCCCAGTCTTCTGATTCCCAGTCCTCATCCCAGTCACAGGACAGTAGTGCGTCGGGTTCAACTGTTGGAGGAGATGAATCAGAAAGTACCACCACACCTGGTGAAGAAGGGGAAGGGAAAGCCTATGAAGTTTCTAAACAGAGTTCAGGGGGATCTTCAGAATCCGGCCTTCCCATAGTGGCAATAGTGGGCGTGATTGCCCTGGTTTGTCTGGTGGGATTAGGTTACTTTAGAGGAAACCGGAAAGGCAAATGAATGGGAAAACATTTCTTCCATGAATTTCCCATTAAATTCCTTTTTTTGGAAATAGTTCTCCACAAAATATGTAATAATAATCAACGATTATTTTTGCATTAGTATTAATTTTTCCAAAATAGTAATACTTAATATATAAATGGCCTATTTAAAAGTAATAATATAAATGTAATAAATAGTATTAAATATGGGGTGGGAACAATATTGCTCCATATTATAATACAAGAAGGAGGTGAGATAAATTTTGGTGATCGAAGCAAAAAAATTTTTTAAATATTGATTTTAGAATTAAGAAATTTTCAGAATAAGGATTTTAAAAAACTTAAAAGAGGTGAATACTATTTCAATACAAAAATCACAGAGACATTTGATTCTTTTAACATTAACCCTGGTTTTTGCTCTTATAGCTTGTGGATTTGTATCAGCGGGAACTCCCCTTGATGAAAATCAGAGTGGAACTGTATCCGGAGACCTCTATGTGAACACATCCAATCCATGGGCTTCCACAGTAGGGGGAGAAACCAATGAAGTTACACAACCCAATACTATACCCACCTATACCAGTATTGACTCGGCCATGGTATACGTGAATGTCTACTCGGGTTCAGGTAGTGCCAACTGGCCTGTACGCACCACCGTCAAACTGGATGGTAACGGGGACGGAGACTACGATGATCCCGGTGAACTACTGGGTGTCGAAGACATGACCAGCGAAAGTTACACCACGGATGGCACGGTAATCTGGATAAACGACCACTGCATGCGAGTTTACTCAGACTACCAGGCCTGGTACAACGTAACCAACCTCATAACCAACAACAACCCCACATTATACGTTAAAACAGAAAACACAGGTGGAGATGGCTATGATGGTCGAATAAAACTTTTAGCCCTGACCGTAGCCTACAATGATAGTGACAACGACCAAGTGCACTACTGGGTACTCAATGGACAGGACTGGATCAATTCAGAAACATCACCATCAACTTCCACCTTCAACACCAGTAGTTTCAACGGGGAAGTAGAAGCAGCCTCGCTCAAAACCGTGGCACTATCCAGTACCGATGGCAGCTACACATTCAATGGTAACTCCTTGTCTGGTGGTCTTACCGAAACTGGAAGCTACTACAAAGAACACAACTGGGATGTGACCAGCGACATTAACCCAGGTGCAGACAGCACCCTGGACTATGCCAATGTTGGAGGTTCATTTAAAATGAACCTGGCCACTCTGACCATCCGTGAAGCTGAAGAAGAAGCAGATGTGGATCTAACCATCACTGGAACTGTTAACACTGTACCAGGATCAGCAGTCTTCGCCAAAGAAACCAACAGCATCACAATACCCAACATCAAAAACAATGGATCTGACACCGCCACCGATATTGTGGTAGCATTATATGCCAGTGACGTGGACAGCGGCAATACACCAGTAGCCACCACCACCATAGCATCTCTCGCAGGTGGAGCAACTACCACCATCAACCTCATAGACCCTACCATCCGAAACTTGGAAGGCAGCTCTGTAACCTACACGGTTCGCTTAGACCCAGACAACCTCATAGCCGAAACCGATGAAACCAACAACGACAAATCAACAGCGGCCAAACCAGTGCAATACAACGGATACAAAGGTAAACGGTACTGGGAAGGTGGAAGCGACATAAACACTTCCTACGTCTACGACTTAAACGGAAACATTGTTTACTTCACTCAACCAGCCAGTGCCTACAAAGCTGTGGGATGGACCACCAGAACCGAAAACTGGACCACCACTGACCTACCTGTACCTGGAACTTCTACCGTGGAAGATGTATGGTTATACTTATCCTACAACTGGGACACCACTGCTGGTGGCAAACCATCATGGACCGTGACCTTAAACGGGGAAACAATCGATCTGAGTGGAATGACACCATACATTGACCAGTCAAACTTCGGATACTATGCTAACTACAAGTACGGACTCTATGTGGTTAATGTCACCGACTTATACAACCATAATGGTGATAACACTCTAATCATGACACCCAACACTGGTAACAGCCAGGCACTGTACCCCAGCACACTGGCAGTGATTTACTCAGACCCCAATGAAACCCACAAACAAATATTCATCAGTGAGGAATGTGATGAATTGGGAGTATCAGCATCCAGTTACGGAACCACCATGGAAGAAGCAACAGCCTATGCTAACTTCACTGGGTTAACCATAGACATCGCCAGTGTGAGCAGTGCTATTCTGCACAGTTTCGCAGGCAGCGCCGGATCCAACGAAGGAAACTTGTTCTTCAATGGTAATTCTGTGGCTGAGTTAGCCTGGCAAGGAACCGCCAGCACAGCTTCAGCACTGGTAGCTGATGTAACCAGTTATCTTACCAGTACTGATAATGTGGCTGCCATACAAGGAACTAACAGCGGAGGAATGTTAGCACTGCAACAGTTCCTGGTTTTAGAATATGGTGCCGATTTGGTTGTAACAAGTATCAGCCCCAATGTGGGACTTGGTGGAGCTTTCTTCGCCAATGAACCTAACATACTCTCAGTGACTGTTTTGAACAATGGAACCGAGGATTCAGATGCAACCACCCTAGAAGTGAATGTTGATGGTGAAGTCTACACTGTGGATGTGCCTGCCCTTGCTGCAGGAGCTAGCACCACCGTAACTGTGACTGATACTAACACCCACACGGGTGGGGAAAGTGTACCTGTTAATGCCAATGCGGATCCATCTAATAGCATACCAGAAACCAACGAAGCCAACAACACACTAATTGCCAACATAACTGTCAGTAACAATGGTTACAAAGGTAAACAGTACACTGATGACGATGAATACGATTATCTGGAAACCCAGGAAATCTTTGAAGGTAACTATGATGTGACCTACAGCAGTGGTAATACTGTCTACAATGGTGCATCCTGGACTGAGAAAACTTACTCCTGGACTGCCAGTGATCTGGTAATACCTGCCGGTGCTAGTGTGGTAAACGCCCGACTATACCAGGGCTACACCTACAACCAAATGGGAGTTGACCCATCCTGGACCATGACTTTCAATGGCAACATCGTGGACAGCGTTGCTACTTACAGTGACATTAAAGGATTCGGTAGTTACAGTTTCCCTTACGGACTCTACGTGTACGATGTAACCAGTTTATTCAACACTGCTGGAAACACTATGACCATAACCCCAGAAGTTGGACGAAACTATGGAATCTATGGAGCATACCTCATAGTAGTCTATGAAGATGCCACCACCAGTTACAAAAAGATCTACATCAACGATGGTTTTGACATGGTTTGCAGCAGATACACCTACTCAGTTAATGACACCGAAGCAACTGCCAACGCAAACTTTGAAGATGTGAACACTGAAGGTGTCGTAAATGCTCAAGCCATAACCGTAATAGCATCAGCCGACGAAACTAACGATAGTAAATTCCTTTTCAACGGAAATGAATACACTGGATTCTGGTCATCATGGACAGGGACATCAGGACCACAATTAGGTTTCAACACCTACGATGTAACCAGTGCCCTGCAGGAAGGGTCAAACCAGGCAGGAATGCAGAGTTACGACTCCACAGGACCAGTTGACACCAACTGGGGAGACAACATGTACGCCATGGCAGCTATTTTAGTGGCTGATTATGGGTTCCCTGACCTGGTTGCAGCAGATTTAGAGATTCCTGAAAATCCTGTTGTGGGAGAAACCTATCAAATCAATGTAACAGTAACCAACAATGGGGCTAGTGATGTTGATAGTTTTTTAGTTAGACTATTTGACAATGGAGTAGTGATTGCCAGCCAAACAATCAGCGACTTAAATGCAAACGAAGCTAGAACAATAAACTTCAACTGGAAACCAACCACATACGGAACACACACACTAACCATATCAACCGACGCCAACAAACAAATCACAGAAAGCAACGAAACCAACAACAACATACAAACAACAATCAATGTAGCAGAAAGCCCTGATCTAACACCCAGCAACCTACAAACACCCACTAACCCAACACAAGGAACCACCTACCCCCTATCAGTCACCATAACAAACAATAGCAACGCTAACGCCGGAACATTTGTAGTTAGACTATTTGACAATGGAGTAGTGATTGCCAGCCAAACAATCAGCGACTTAAATGCAAACGAAGCTAGAACAATAAACTTCAACTGGAAACCAACCACATACGGAACACACACACTAACCATATCAACCGACGCCAACAAACAAATCACAGAAAGCAACGAAACCAACAACAACATACAAAAAACAACTGAAGTAACATAAACATCAATAAATCCTTTTTTTATTTTTCTTTTTCCATTATGTTTATTTCATATATAAAATTCCGTGTAATAATTAGTGGATAGTTTAGTGGATAGTCAATATAATCTTTTTAATTGTTGAGTCGACTAAATATTTATGTTCATCAAAGTATGATTGCGACCCGTTATAACCACCCATATCAATAAGAACTTTGTAGTATTTTTCAGTTTTTTCAAAAAAATAATATTTGATTGTTTCAGTGTCATCTTTTCTTGAAAGTTTAACCGTTTTTACATTAAGACCTTCAATGCTTTCAATTTCTGAAGATTGAACAATCCAGGTAGAAGTGGGTTGACTAACAACTCCATAATCCTTCTCATACTCAGATTTACTATTGAATTGAGTTAATCTCATAAATATTACATTTTTGGAGTCTGTTTTATTGAAGTTGAAATTAGCTTCATATTCATTTCCTGAAATCGGTTTTTGATACCATCCGGATTCTAGCTCAAATTCTGAATCACCAACAACTCCATGCCCAGGTTTAAGGTTAGTATAAGAGGATTTATCGGAATTATTATTAACACATCCAAATAAAATGGAAACTAAAATAATAATCCCAAAAAGTAAAATTGTTTGTTTAAAGGTCATAGAATCACTGATTTAATATTACTATTTACTATTTCATTCATTTAAATATCGGAGAATTAATATTTAATAGGTTTGTAGCGTCTTTCGTTTTGGTTCTTATTTTTTCTTTTATGACACTAAATTTATTAAATGGCAGAAAAAAATGATATTAAAATATATAAATCATTTGAATTAATTTATCATACTTTATATCTATTTTCTTTCAAAGAAAACAATTGGAGCTATATTTCCAATAAAGCAATTAGTATATAGTATACTTTTTAGAGTTTCATAAGAATTTAAAGGACTGATTCCAAATTGTGGTAACCCCATATTCTCTCTTAAATAATTAAGAATTTTAAGACTGCTAATGTTATGATTTTGAGGATCTAATATTATTGCTTTGATTTCAAATTTATTATTTTCTAGCGTATCTAGAATATAGTCAATTTGAGGTTTAGTCAAATAGAAAGAATGAATTTCCATTTTTAACTTTAGCGAATGTCCGTTTTTAAGTAATTTGGTGGCCCCTTTAAATAAATGATATTCATATCCCTCAATATCCATTCGTATAAATGAGGGATATTCCTCCATATATAATTCAATGAATCTATCGAGGGTTAATATTTCAACATCAACTTCTTCTAAAACTTCTCTACCTAAATCCTTATTAAAAGAGGAGATATTGCACCGATCATACAGATACATCTTAGATGAACTATTTTCTTCACCAATTGCATATTGAAACAGTTCTATGTTTTCGATATTGTTTAATTTCACATTATATTCAAGAAGTTCCATATTGGAAGGCATTGGTTCTATAGCATATATTTTACCATTTTTTAAAATTGAAGATTCTATTATAACATAATAACCTATATTGGCACCAATATCAATTATTACTTCATCTTCATTGATGAAATTTCTCAGAAATTCAGAAGAAAAAATCTCTCTTTTCTTTTGAAGATACAACTCTTTAGCTATTCCTTTATCTCTAAGATTTACACTAATTTTATTTCCATCTTCTAAATTAATAACTACTTCATTATCTGTATTTATTTTTTTAATTGAATAATACAATTCATCAATTTTAAAATCCAAAAAATTTATTAGAAAATAGATAAATCCAAAGATTGCAATCCTAAATTTTCTTTTTTTTAAATAATTAAATATTATCGTCGTTCTTCTCAAAAATTGATTAGAATTTTGTTCTTCCATGAATATTCCTCAAAGTTGATATAATTGTATATTAGAAGTTTATGTAGTACTAGAATTTCTATTTGCTTAATTTTTATTTTTCATCTGGGAAGTTAATAACATTTTGTTTTGTGTAAACCTTATTTCTTTTATCAGTTAATTTCTTAATCTATATGACATTCCCGAAAGTAATTTTGTTTAAGATGTTTGAAATAGTTTAATAGATTAATTTGGAAATAAATATTGAATATCTCGTAGTCTAGATGTTGAGTGAATTTATTAGAATATATACTTTCAATATGGCGCTTTAAAAAATTTCTCTGATGATTCTTATAGAAGTTATTATTTCATATGTTTTCATTTTCTTTAGTATACTTCTAATCAAATAACCAAAAGAGTTAAAAAAACTTTAAAAACCTATATTATATTAAACCATTTAAACAATTCAATTATTAATTCTTCAAATCATAAAATGAGGATTATCAAATGAAAGATTCATATTTAACTGAGATAAAAAACCATTTCAAAGAAACCCTATTTAAAAATTCATACTATTTAATGGGGAATACAGTAATATTAAGTTTAGTTGGATTTGTATTTTGGGTTGTAGCTGCTAGATATTACTCTGCCAGCGATATAGGATACGCATCAGCCATCATATCAGTAATAGGATTTTTATCGGTGTTTTCTTTAATGGGATTAGATGTAACTTTAATAAAATATATGCCTGAAGAAATCGAAAAAGCTGATTTGATCAATTCTTGTTTTAACATAACTATTATTATTGCTATCATCTCATCCTTGTTTTACATTGTGGGTATTGATATTTGGTCACCATCACTAAAGATTCTTCTTAAAAATAATGTGATCAGTCTATCTTTTGTAATATTCACGATTTTTGCAACTCTTTCAACATTACAAATTAGCATTTTTTTGGCCTTTAGAAAAGCCAAATATTCTTTTTATCAATCATTACTTAATGTGTTCCGAATATTATTACTCCCAATTTTGCTAATTTTTGGCTCTTTGGGTATTTATTTATCATTTGGAATAATCTATATAACAACCTTCATTTTAGGAAATTTTTTCATTATTAAAGCTTATTCCAAATACAAATTTAATTTTACAATAAAAATAAACATTATTAAAAAAATACTAAATTATTCTATAGGAAATTACATTATAGCCATTCTTGTTAATATTCCCACATACCTTTTACCCGTATTAATAGTTAATATGATAAGTCCTGAGAGTGCTGCCTATTTCTTTATCTCTTGGACATTTGCAGGGATATTAAAAACAATTCCTTCGGCAATTTCTAGATCACTTCTTGCAGAGGGATCTTTCAATCCAGAAAATCTTTTTAATGATGTTAAAAAAAGTTTAAAATTCGTGTTCATTTTATTATTGCCAATAATAGTTGGTATAATTCTTTTCGGTAATTTTCTTTTATCAATTTTTGGAGCAGAATATGCAAATAATGCATACAATGTTTTAGTGATTTTTTCAATATCCAGTATTCCATTTTCCATAACTCAAATTTATACATCTATAAAAAGAGTAGAAGGAAAAATTTATTCATTAATTGTGGTTTTCCTGATTTTATCCGTGATCACAATGGTGGGTAGTTATTTGATAATCGACTATTATGGATTGATAGGAATTGGATATATCTGGTTTTTAGCAAATTCGATTGCAGCTATGATATCTATTTGCGATCTGAAAAGAGGAGATTCAATTTAATAAAAATTGAGATTAATAGATTCAAACTTTTATTGATAGTATTTCGAATTGAAGGAACAGGAAAATGATTAAATTAAGTTATGTTGGATACAACAATTTTTTTTTTAATTGAGTGAATAAAATTGTCCATCTTAACGTTTTATTTACTTTATACTAACTTACAGAACGAACATAATATATGTCAAACTCATTATTTTGATATATTTTGGATATACTTCTATCCTCTTGTAGTTTAAGAAAGTCATGTGCAGTAAATCTACCGACATTGGGAAATAGTTTTATATAATAATCTTTGACTAACTGAGAAGTCAATAAATACTTGTCTTCATCATATGACGTCCCAAATCTACTCGAATTTGTGTAATTGAAGTGATCAGGAGGAAACCTATATAAATACATCTGTTTATTAAAAAGATTATCATTTTCAAGGGAATAATCATATCCTTCATTATAATGAACAAATCGGCCAAAAGTAATAAATGCATCTAAAGTACCTGTACTATTATTCCCATAGTTAAGCAACCACTCCGCACCTTTCATTTCTGAATGGGGAACTTGTTGATTGTAAGTGTAAGTAAGTGGAGAGGGATAAATACTGAAAGTTGTAATTGAAAATGAAATTATTAAAACTAGGAAAACTGTATAGAAATACTTTTTTTCTTTGGATACGATCTCGTATTTATCTGATATGTATATTCCTACTAAAATTATGGAAAAGAATAAAGGATATTTAAGAACCCTAACATAAGATACAATAACGTTGTTAAATATTGAAAATATAGAAAGAAAAACACCTGCAAAAATTAAAAGCCCATATAATAGATAATTAAATCTAAATTTATTACCCCTCAATACATCTATAAATGTTTTTAATGATATTAAAATTGCTGAACCTAAATAGATAGCAATATTACCATAACTCAATATAAATAATTGGAATAATTGAGTAAGACCTAACTGTGAACGCGACAATTTATCTAAAAGGATGCCAGAAGGCGAATCACCAATATTGTCTAAAAACCATCTTTCAAGACGTTGGACATGCTTCCCAAAAACTGTAAAAGAAGAATACCATGCAAAAAATGTAATAAAAGATAAAATAATAGGATTGGCTCTAAATTCTTCTGGTATCTTTTCAATATTCTTAAATTCGTGTCTATTCAAAAATAAAATTAGTAATTCTGTAAACAGAATCAATGTAATCATAAATACTACTAATTCCGGATGACCGAAAGGGATGAAAAAAAGAACTATTACTAACAATAAACTGTAAGCAATCTGTGATCTGTATCTACTTACAAAATAGATGTACATAAACATTGGAAAAAGATAAAAAAGAGTTCCTGCAGGTGTAAAAATTAAAGATGGAATTGATAATGCGAAAAGAATTGAAGCATAATGCGATTGAGAATCTTTGTCACTTTTGAGACGAGTTATTAAACCTACAAAACAAACGTAAACCATATACAAAAAGAAAGGAATTAAACTCCGAAGAAGCAAAACTGGCTCGTTATTGAATTTTATTCCAGTTAAGAGGACCATGTTGTTATAAATTAAGTGAAACAATGGATAAAAATTACTTTGTCCGATTTTCCCATAAATAAGGATATCTTTTATCATACCAATGTGTGTTAATGAGTCGTTCCTTTCAAAAAATGAGTATCCCCTTAAGCAAGGTATTAAAAATAGTATAATTTCTAAAGTTATTATAACAGATACTGACATTAAAAAATATTTTTTAGATTTGACAAGATATATCGACTCCATTGCAAGATAATTACTCAATATAAACGCCAAAACTATTACAAGAAAGAAATAACTAGGGTATCCGTCATATATTGATAATTCATAACCTTGAGCAGGAGGAGTAGTTAAAATTATCAAACTAATTGCAACAAGGCATAATGAAATTAGTAATAATAATATTTTAGTTCTAATTTTAGTCATAGACATCATTAATAATTTTTCCATACCTTTTTAAAGCTTTTTCAAAAGTATATTTATCATTAATAACTTTTTCACCATTTCTAATTACATTTTCTATGCCCTTGAAACTTAATGCTTTGATCATGTCTTCTGCCATTATATCTGGCGAGGTACTCCTAAATATGAATCCTGTTTTTTTATCTTTTATTAAATCAGATATTCCTCCAACCTTAGTCGTTATGACAGGAGTCCCACATGACATAGCTTCAAGGATAATGGTTGGTAATCCTTCATTGTGTTTGGTTGGCATGACTAATAAATTTAATTTATTTAGATAATCCGATAAATCCTTATTTGGCACCCAACCTATGTATTGAACCGAATCCTTAATTCTTTTTTTATGAGATTCTTTTTTAACTCTTTCAGATAATATGCCTTCTCCAATAATTATAAATTTAGTGCCAGGTTTTTTCATCAAAACATAAGGAATTGAATTAAGAAATTCTAGAATTCCTTTTTCAGCGGATAACCGGCCAATGAATCCGATAACATTCTCTCTAGATACATAATGAACATAATTCTGAAAGCTATTAGTATCAATAAATCTTGCACCTTCAGGTAATATTTTAGACTCGTATTCCATTAATCCAAGATCATTTATCAAATAATTTGATTCTGGAGAGATACCATCCAATAATTTATAAATTAAAGGACTTTGAACATTAAATAATTTAGACAAAGAATTATTGGGTTTACTTCGAGTGATTATTTCAATTGTTTTTTTCCCAAGTAACTTTGAGGTTATTAATGGGAGGAAGAAGTAAGGAAATGCTAAATAAAATATTATTATGTCTGTATCTTTCCGTAAGTTAAATATTTCAAAACTAGTTTTAATTTGTATCAGTAACATTTTAAGTATCCATAAAAAAGCTGAGATAACTGTTGGTCGAATTTCTTTTAAATAATGCATTTGAATATTAATATCTATCATTTTTGCATTTGTATCAGAATTAATTGCTTTCGTATTTCCACTTACTAAATAAAAATCGTCTGTTATTTCACCCAATATTTGCAGTAATTCAGATATAAACTTATAGGGTCCTTCAGATCTCCATGGAAATGAAACAACTGCAATTCCTTTCATGGTTCACCAAATATTGAAGCTCCATCAAAGTTAATTTCGGAATAGTTAATATTGAAATAATCCAAAATCGTAGGGGCAATGTCAATTAATGATATTTCATCTCTTTTGACAGTTTTTTCGAAGTTTGAAACTAGAAAGACTGCATCTTTTCCATGACCACCCGACGCCACATTATGATCATACGATCTGCCCTTTAAATCACTATTCATGTCCCATCCCACACAATAATCTGGTTTTAGTTCGAATACAATATCTGGAAAAATCTCCTTTGTGAATTTTCCTTTAAATAGGTTCTCTCTCTTGTCAATGAAATTGATAAGATTTTCATCTGTGTTCAATTGTAATACTTTAGAGATTATTTTTTCTCTAATCCTTTCATATTCTTGTTCTGAAACCAATTCTCTATTTATCTCGATTCCACCGTATGAATAGGATTTCATACCCGCGAAATTAGATAAATAAGCCAAGGATTTGTTGGTATCAATTGAACCAGATGAAGAATAGACAGATTTACTCATTTTGGTAAGTCTTTTGTTCTTAACAATTAGTTTAATTAGAAAATGCTCTAAATTAAGTTTATTAGCTGTTTCAAGCATCAAAACTCTCATTTTGCTGTAAATTTTCCGATTTTTTCCCTTTAAAAATAAATACTTTTCTCTTTTAAGATATTCGTTGATATTGACTGTTTTTATTGGACGGATTTTATGCCCATGATCACTGATTACCATCAAACCCCTTTCAGGGTCTAATCGAATCATTTCACCCAATAAATCATCAAAAAACTTATAATAATCCAAAATAACAGATTTTAGATTAGTTTTACCAGGGTATGTCGGATCATTTTCATCAAAAAATCTCCATAACCTATGTTGAATAATATCTAATAATGAAAAGTAAATGAAAAAGAAATCCCATTCTTTACGATTATAAATGTTCATTCCCATCTCTTTTTCTTTTTCAAGAACTTGTTTACCTATATTAGACCATTCCTCTAGACTTTTTTGTCCTGGAAAACCACCCCACAAACTTTTCAGAGTTTCAGGAATATTATAATTGCTTTTAGCACTTTTTGGAAACGTGTCAATCTCAATCTCTGTTTCCAACCAATTAATTCTCTTATCAAAGGGAGATTTACTTACCATGACTCCATTTATATCCCACGCAGGATACATAAGCATAGGATAAATAACAGCTGTTTTAAGCCCTTCATTACTTATACGATCCCAAAATGTTACTTCCCTTATGTTACTAGTATCTAGTTGATGTAAATCACTTAAATTCGGATCAAAAACATCGTAAACATAAAGTGCACCATGATTTTCTGGTTTGAGACCTGTGTAAATACTATTCCATGCTGGAATAGTGTCTACGGGGAATATAGATTGAGAAATAAATGTTGGGCTCTGATCAATCATTTTAGAGAAATTTGGAAGTTGTTCTCTAAACCTTGCAATAATATGGGGATCCAATGAATCTATCCCAATAACTGACAGTTTTTTTGACATCCGAACTACTCCAATAATTTAAAGACTATTTCCGCTATCTCACATTTAACATGTTCTAATTCTTTTGTATTTTCGACAATGAATATTTTTGAGTCTGATTTTTTTAAAGTAGACAGGAGTTTTGTGTAATCATTCCTCATCATTTTTGAATCGTTTAAAGATGGTATTTCATCCATTTTTCTAGTGTATGCAACTTCAGGAGGCACATCAATAAAAAATATTACATCAGGCTCGGGTATTAAACATTTAAAGATATTGCATATTATGGATATTTTCATTTTTGGCAAATTAAATTCACTTGCCAGGGCCATTATAACATCATAAAAATAGCGATCGAATAT
>Ga0334890_1004164_pt1 | contig 13618 bp, 12 predicted proteins | sample GraSluR1_MG_3_FD_207220 | JGI IMG/M metagenome (GOLD analysis project Ga0334890, IMG submission 207220) | Sludge microbial communities from methane-producing bioreactor in Wageningen University, Netherlands - Granular Sludge_31_08-R1 | ecosystem: Engineered > Bioreactor > Anaerobic >... | reverse complement strand
ATCAATTTCATTCCTGATAAGTGTTCTGACAAGAATCCATTGATTATAGCTACGTTTGCCCTTACTCTTCGATAAGCTTTCCTAGAAAATTTGCGAAATACATAAGAAGCAATGAAAATAAACGGCGTAACACCTAAGATATATAGAGTCAATATCGGAGACTTGATGAACATAATCACAAAAACACCGATTATTGTAATTATATCTCTAAAAAAATTTATCACAACTTCAGTATAAAGAGTATTCAAAGTATCAATATCGGAAGTCGCTCTAGTTACTAATTTACCTATTGGAACTTTATTGAACTGTGATATCGACAAGCCTTCAATATGATTAAAAATGTCTTGCCTAATATTGTAGATAATCTTTTGTCCTGTCACTTGTAGGATTATCGTTTGACGATAAGCAAGATATGCTCCAATAAACAAACTCAATAGATATACAATAACAATAATAATGATTCTTAAAACTGGTACTTCTTCCATCCCTAAAGAATCCAATACATCAGAGATAAACAAAGGACCTAATAAATCGAAACCTACGACAAATAGAATAAGGATAAATGCAATTAATAAAGGTTTTAAAAACGGTAAAACATAGCGTAATAATCTTTTGATTATATCAATATCAGTCATATCTCGATTGCGATTGATATCGATATCGCTTTCATGACCCCTAGCCATTGTCAACCTCTCCTTCTATTTCTGCTTCTAATCTTTGATGAATTACGAGATTACGATACATCTCGCAACTATTCAACAATTCTTCATGTGTCCCCTTAGCTAAAACCTTTCCTTCCTCAATAAAAATAATCTGATCAGTATTCTTAATGGTAGAAATTCTATGTGCGATGAAAATTGTTGTCTTTCCTTTTCTCAAATCTTTAAGATTGGCTATTACTTGTTCCTCTGTTTTGGTATCCACAGCTGAAAAAGCGTCATCAAGGATTAAAATCTCAGGATTCTTTAAAAGTGCTCTAGCAATTGAAATTCTTTGTTTTTGACCACCAGATAAGGTAACTCCACGCTCTCCAACCATCGTTTCATATTGATTTGGAAAATCGATGATATTATCATGGATATCAGAAAAAACAGCCATTTGTTGAATTGCTTCATAATCAACATCATCTTTGCCAAATGAGATATTATTTTTAATTATATCTGAGAAAATAAAGTTTTCTTGAGGTACATACCCAATTGCATCTCTAATTGTTTTAATTGGTAAACGCATGATATCATAATCATCAATCAGTAACTCACATGTCTTTAAGTTATATAATCTAAGCAAAAGATCAACTAAAGTTGTTTTTCCAGAGCCAGTTCTTCCAATTATCCCAACTGTACTGCCCTTCTCAATAACGAAAGAGATATTTTCCAAAACATATTTATCGGATTTTGGATACTTAAAAGATAGGTTATTGAAAGTAATCTTACCCTCTAGTCTATCAACTTTTACAGCAAACTCATCATCGTGAATCTCTACTTCTGCATCTAAAAACGCTGAAACTCTATCTAAAGACGCTTTTGCTTGAGCTCGCATATTAATCAATCTACCAATCGCCATCATCGGCCAAATTAATGTTCCAAAGTACGCAATATACTTAGTTAAGTCTCCTACTGAAAATGGTATTTCTCTGTTGATAGTTCGATATACTAAAATCGCACCAAAACCAAGCATGATTACTCTAATAATATTGATAAACATCTCAACTGCAATATGTAATAACGTACTTGCTTTGATATAAGCAATATTCTTTTCCTGATTTCTTTTATTGATTTTTGCAAACTCTCGTATTTCTCTTAACTCATTTACAAAAGCCTTTATAACACTAATACCGTAGAAATTTTCCTGAGTAAAATCACTCAAGTCTTCAAAAGCTTGTTGTCTTGCTTTAAACTTCTTTCCAGTAATCTTAGAAATAAAAGTCGCCATAACTGCAATTATTAACAAAGGAATCGCAGCTAAGTAGGTAATTAATGGATCAAGAACATACATCTTATAAAATGCTAGAGTCCCTAAAACGATTATATCAAAAAGCATCAAAAGACCAGGACCAAAAGCCATCCTAATCGCATTTAAATCATTGATAAATAAAGCCATTAATCCCCCAGATTTTTTTTCTGAATAATATGTTTGACTTAATCTTTCTGCATGGGCAAACATTTTATTTCTCAACTCATAATCAATACGCCAAGAAGCACCAAATATAAATATTCTCCATAAAAATCTTCCTGCTATAATTATCAATGCATAAATACCGATATTTTTCACAAATATCGTAACTTCTTCCTTAGTGATTGTTTTTAGTTTTAGACCATCAATTATATCTCCAATGATATCAGGTATCAATAGTTGGACATAATCAACTGCAATTAATGCTGCTAGTCCCAACAAAAAGAAAAATCCATATTTTAGATAAAATTTGTTGATATGTCTCCCAAATAACATAAATCCTCCGTATTAAACTACAAAAAATAAACTTCTTATCATGGACAAGAAATTTACTTCAAAATATATAACACTCCGATTGTTCCCTTACCACAATGACTTGAAATAACACACCCTGCACTTGTTTCATAAAGATTTTCTACGGTTATTTCTTCAGCCAGTTTTAATCTTATATACTCAGCTGATTCATTTGCTAAGGAGTGAGTAATCATCATGAACTCATAATCGATGTTTTCTTTTTCTGAAAAAACTTCATTAAGCATAAGGTTAATACCGTTTCTGATATTACCTCTTCCCTTTTTACCTACCATCATTACCCCATCTCTAACTTTGATGATGGGCTTAATCTTTAACATCCCTCCAAAAAGTGCAGAGAGTGCATTTAATCTTCCACCTTTGTAAAGATAATCTAGTGTATCGATTACAAACTGTGACCTTACTTTAGGAACTAATTTTTCTACTTCAACTTTAACTTTTTCTGCACTATATCCCATTTTGATGAACTTAGCTGCTTTAAGAAGCAACAATCCTGAGCCTGAGGATAAATTAAGCGAATCAATCAAATGAATATCATCACTTTCTAAGTTTTGTTTAGCTACGTTCGCACTAGAGAAAGTAGCAGAAAACTTTGAACCAATGCCAAGATAGATGATTTCATAATCCATATCTAAATACTTTTTGAATACATTGATAAATGACCCTGGTGAAACGGCTGCTGTTTTAGGCAAAACTTTGAGATCATCAACCATTTTATACATCTGTTCAACACTCAAATCAACACCATCAAAATATGATTCTTCTTTAAAGTTTACATATAATGGCAATATTTCAATATCTAATTCTTTTATCAGTTCAATACTCAAATCACAAGTGCTATCTGATATCAATTTCACTTTTTTCATCTCTTCAACCTCAATAAGAATTATAACTAATCTTACTTGATTTGTAAACAGATAATAAATATTAATATTTTTTATCTCCCTTTGATTTAAAAGTGATATAATTATATTTGAGGTGGGATTATGTATAAAATTGATCGAAGTACTTTGGTTGAAACTATCAAGAATATGTTACTTGAAACCAATGTATCTCTTGACAAAGAAGTAACTGAATCTTTTGAAAAAGCCCTTTTCAAAGAGGAAAATGTTCTTGCAAAGAATATCTTGAAGAAGATTCTTGAAAACAGTAATATCGCTAAAGAGCTTGATATTCCACTTTGCCAAGACACAGGAATCATCGTTTGCTTTCTTGAAATTGGTCAAGAACTATACTTTGACTACTCAATCGATGATGCTATTAATACTGGTGTCAAACTTGCATATACAAAAGGCTATCTAAGAAAATCCGTGGTTATGCATCCTCTCAATAGAATCAATACGCTTGATAATACTCCAGCCATAATCCATCAAAAATTAGTTCCTGGAAATAAGTTGAATATTCACATTGCTCCTAAGGGTGGGGGAAGTGAAAATATGTCTGCATTAAAGATGTTGACACCTGCAGATGGTAAGGAAGGTATAATCGATTTTGTTTTGGATACGATAAAAAATGCTGGTGGCAAGCCATGTCCCCCATTAATTGTAGGTGTTGGTATTGGAGGAAATTTTGAAAAAGTTGCTACCTTAGCCAAAGAAGCGATTTTCAGAAAGATCGATGATGTAACCTCAAATCCTTATGATAAAGCATTAGAAGATGAACTTTTAATTAAGATTAATCAACTAGATGTCGGACCAATGGGCTTAGGAGGGTTGACTACTGCTATTGCTGTTAAAGTCAACTCATTCCCTTGTCACATAGCATCTTTACCTGTAGCGATTAATCTTCAATGCCATAGTGCAAGAAAGAAAGAGGTGACTTTAATTGGAAAAGAAATTAAACACTCCAATTGATGACCAAACAATTAAAACACTTAATGTTGGGGATGAAGTCTTGCTGAGTGGTTATATCTATACAGCAAGAGATGCTGCTCATAAACTACTAGTAGAAGCAATCACTAATAATCAATCCTTACCTTTCGAACTTAAAGATCAAGTTATCTACTATGTGGGACCAACACCGACAAAACCAGGCCAAATAATCGGAGCTTGCGGTCCTACTTCATCATACCGCATGGATAAATATAGCCCTTACTTAATGGCAAAAGGACTCAAAGTGATGATTGGTAAGGGTGAAAGAAGCGATGAATTTATCGAAGAAATAAAGCGATACTCAGCTGTTTATCTAATTGCAATCGGAGGGATTGGCGCTAAATTATCACAATGTGTTATCGAAAACGAGATGATTGCTTATGGACATTTAGAATCTGAGGCAATAAGAAGATTAAAAGTACTCAATTTTCCAGCAATTGTAGCGATTGATCACAAAGGTAATTCCATTTTTATAAAATAAAAAAACTGCTTTGAGCAATAAACTCAAAGCAGTTTTTTAATAAGCTTTAGCGTAGTAAATTATATGATTCGCTTTTCCTTTACAAACTGGACAAACTTCATCAAAATGTTTTTCATTAAACGGAATACATCTTGCGCTTGCTTGCGTATCCTCTTTAACTTTGTCCTCACAGACTTGTTTGCCACACCACATCATTTTGATATAACCCTGTTTCTCTTGGATAACTCTTTTGAACTCTTCGTAATCAGTTATTGTCCTTGTGTTCTCATTAACATTAAAAAGAGCTTTTTGATACATTATCTCATGTATTTCAGCAAGAGAGTTTATGATTTGAAGTTCTAAATCATCAAGTTTAATAACAATTTTTTCATGATTAACACGCTTCACTAAAACACAGGAGTTATTTTCAATATCTCTTGGTCCTATTTCAAGACGTAGTGGTATCCCTTTCATCTCAGATTCAGAAAACTTCCATCCAGGGCTTTTATCTGAATCGTCAATCGATACTCTTATATTAGCTTTTTTCAACCTCTTAGCCAAATCTTTAGCTTTTTCAATTACTCCTTCAACGTGTTGCATAATCGGGATAATATTTACCTGAATAGGCGCTAGATAAGGTGGCAAGACCAGCCCTGAATCATCTCCATGAACCATGATTACAGCTCCAATCAATCTCGTTGAAACACCCCACGATGTTTGATGAACATGTTTTAGTTCTCCGTCCTTATCCTGGAAAGTTATATTAAAGGCTTTTGCAAAACCTTGTCCTAGGTAATGAGTTGTACCGCTTTGCAAAGCTTTTCCATCATGCATCAAAGCTTCGATTGTATAAGTATCAACCGCACCTGCAAACTTTTCTTTATCAGTCTTTTTACCCATTACAAAAGGAATTGCCAATAATTCTTTTCCCAGACGATTATATATTTCAAGAATATCCAACGTCTCTTTTCTAGCTTCTACTTCAGTGCTATGAACTGTATGTCCTTCTTGCCATAAAAATTCTGAGCCTCTTAAAAAAGGTCTAGTGGTTTTCTCCCATCTGACAACTGAACACCATTGATTGTAAAGCTTTGGTAAGTCGCGATGAGAAGCAATAATCTTCGAATAATGATTACAGAATAAAACCTCTGACGTAGGCCTTATAATTAGCCTTTCTTGGAGCTGTTCTTTTCCTCCAATAGTAACAATTGCTGTTTCTGGAGCAAATCCTTCAACATGCTCTGCTTCTTTCAAGAAAAGTGATTCAGGAATAACCAGTGGCATATAAACATTTTGATGATTAGTATTCTTGAACTCGTTATCTAGAAAATTCTTGATATTCTCCCATAAAGCAAAACCATAAGGACGATAGATAATAAAACCTTTAGCATCACTATAATCCATAAGCTCTGCTTTAGTGCAAACATCAGTATACCAGCGAGCAAAATCATCATTTCGTGATGTTATTGCTTCTACAAACTTTTTATTTCCCATAAAAACACCTCATAATCTTTAAGTATTATATCACAACTAGATTGCTTAATAAATTGCTTTATTGACAAAACTTATAAAGTCTTCCTTATTACCATATTTAAATACATTACAATCTTCTAAAACTTGTTCAAATATTCTACCGACATCAAACTTTACAAATTCTTCTAAGTTTGATATATCTGCCTTCTTCTTGAGTTCTTCAATCCAGTCCTTGTGAACTGATAATTCTTTGAAATCGGATTCTTTGGCTTCACCTTTGAGGATTAAGCTTATTTGCTCGATTTCTCGAAGAAGTCTTCCTGGAAGAATTGCAAGTCCCATGACTTCAATCAATCCTATATTCTCTTTTTTTATATGAAATCTTGAAGGGTTAGGATGATACATGCCATAAGGCCATTCTTCATTACTGAAGTTATTCCTAAAGATTATATAGAAGTTATAGTTTGCTCCATCAAGTTTAATAATCGGAGTGACTGTATTATGTGGGCTAGATGTTTTTGCGAATATGTTGATTTCCGGTTGAGAATAATTTTGCCAGAAGTCAAAAACTTGATTTGCCATATCTAATAGTGCATTTTCATTATTAGATATCAGTCTAATCGCAGCCATGGGCCAATCCAAAACTTCTACCTCTACTCTTCTTTTCTTAAACTTTGCTAAAACCCTTGATTTTTCAATTGGAAAATCATATCTTCCGCCTTGAAAATGATGGTGACTTAGAATTGATCCACCTACTATAGGTAATCCAGCATTTGAACCAATTAAATAATGTGGGAACTTATTGATGAAATCAACTAACTCCTCAAATGTTTTTTGGTTTACGTACATGGGTGAATGTTCTTTTCTTAAAACTATTAAGTGTTCATTGAAATACGCATAAGGAGAATATTGCATCCCCCATTTATCCACTTCATGGTTTAAACTCAAACTGATAACCCGATGATTAGACCTAGGAGCTAAAGCAGTGCTTTGATAAACACCAACGTTCTCCATACAAAGAGGGCAGATAGGATACTGATCCTTGTTGTTGTTTTGTTTTATGATATCCAATGGGTCTTTTTCAGGTTTAGATAAGTTTATGGTTATATTTAAATTCCCATATTTACCCAGATAGTCATATCTTATATTTTTCTCAATTCTTTGAGTTTTTATATAGTTTGTAGCTATAGAAAAATCATGAAAAAAATTCGTAGCTGTCAATGGTCCTATTTTATATTTTTCATAAAACATTCGATTGAGTTCACTAGGTCTTGGTAAAAGACAATCAACAATCTGAGCTTCAAAAGCATCTAAGGTATTGATTGTTAAGTTATCAATTACTCCATTCTCATAAGCAAAATTCAAAATGTCTTTAAGAATAGTAAAGACATCTTCTTTTTCATAATCTATCCGTTCAAATCTATAGATATTTAGGAGTTTGATGATTTTATTGCTTGCATAATACGTATCATCAGTCTTTAAAAAACCTTTTTCAATTCCATAATCTAAGAGTTGATTAATTCTTTTATTTATCATTTTTAAACCTCTTATAGCCATGTGGATGAGCTTTATGAAAATTCCATGCTGTTTGGATTATTTTTGAGATATCTTGTTTTACTTCCCAACCTAGAATTTCTTTCGCTTTTTTATTACTTGCGATAAGCTTGTCTGGATCTCCAGGCCTTCTATCACCAATCCTAGCTGGTATAGAATGTTTAGTAATATCTCTTGCTGCAGATAAAATTTCCAAGTTTGAATAACCATTTTGAGATCCTAAATTAAAGACATTTGATGAATTACTAGACTCTAAGTATTTCAATGCTTCAAGATGTGCATCTACCAAATCTTCAACGTGGATGTAATCGCGAATACATGTTCCGTCCAATGTGTTATAATCATCTCCAAATACAGTCAGATATTCTCTTTTTCCAAGAGGAACTTGTAAAACTATTGGGATTAGATGTGTTTCTGGATTATGATCCTCACCAATCGAATAATCGCTACTTGCTCCAGCTACATTAAAATATCTAAGAGACACATACTTTATTTCATAAGCTTCATCAGCCCATTTGAACATTCTTTCCATAAACAGTTTGCTTTCACCATAAGGATTAGTCGGAATGGTTTCATAACTTTCATCAATTGGCATCTTGTCATGAGTCCCATAAACAGCTGCAGTTGATGAAAAAACGATTTTCTTCACATTAAACTTTTGCATCTTTTGCAATAATCTAATTGCTCCAATAACGTTGTTATCAAAGTATTTAAGTGGATCATTCATCGATTCTCCAACCAAACTAAAAGCACAAAAATGGACACATGCATCAAACTCATTTTCCATAAAAACATTATCTAAAAAGGCTTCATCTCGAATATCACCATAATAAAACCTACATTTCTCATCAAGAGCTTCTTTGTGGCCGGTAGAAAGATTATCCACAACAACTACAGTGTTTTTTTCAACCGCTTTTTTTACAAAATGGCTACCGATATAACCTGCTCCTCCCAATACCAATAATCTCATAAAATCTCTCCCTTATCAATAACTGAAAAACCCTTGAAAATACCTGTTCTTGGTAAACTAACATATCTCATGACATCCTTTTTTATCGGATGAGTAAACTCAATTTCATAAGCATATAATCCTAACACATATCCATTTGTTGTTTCTCCATATTTACCATCATTATATATTTGATGATTTCTAGAAGCAAATTGCACTCTTATCTGATGAAATCTACCTGTCAACAAATCAATATTTACCAAAGACCAATCTAAACCATTAATTTCTAAATTCTCTAAAACCGAAAAACTTACTTTTGAATGTTTTCCTTTTCCTTCACAAACCACTAAAGCTTTGTTATTAACTTCATCCTTAATCAAATAATCTTCCCAAACAAAAGTTTGATTTAATGGCAATTTCCCTCTTACAACTGCTAAATATCGCTTAGTAAAATCATGCTCTCTTAACTGTTCGCTCAATCTTTTAGCTGCTTTAGATGTTTTTGCAAAAACCATTACCCCACCAACATTTGTATCAAGTCTATGAACTAGACCGAGATAAACATTTCCTGGTTTATCATACTTTTCCTTTAAATAACTTTTAATTAGATTAAGCATGTCTTCCAAATCTAAAGAACCTGCTTGAGATAAAACCCCAGCAGGTTTTATACATACTATAACATGATTGTCTTCATAAAGAACTTCTAATCTCATAAATCACCAATAAAAATATATTCTTATTTTATCATATTTATTCAAAAAAACTAAGCTAATTTCAGCTTAGTTCTAATATTAAGGATTTACCCTATTAGGTCCTCGATACAAGAAAGTAACATCCCTGATACTTTCAACTTCAAACAATCTCATCAAGAATCTTGTTAGTCCAAAGCCATATCCTCCATGAGGTGGCATTCCATACTTGAAGAAATTTAAGTAGAAATCAAGAGACTCTAAACTCATATCTTTTTCCAAAGCTTGTTTTTTCAAAACATCAATTCTATGCTCTCTTTGTGCTCCTGTTGTAATCTCAATACCCTTGTATAGAAGGTCAAATGATTTTGTCATTTTAGTTTCTGAATCCAACATATGATAAAATGGTCTCGCAGCAAAAGGATAGTCAATCACGAATACAAACTCGCTGTTGTAGTTCTTTTTGGTATATAAGCAAATCAACTCCTCTTCTTTACGATCGAAGTCATGTTCTTTCTCGCCGAAATATTTATAGTTTTCTTGAATTATCCTTTTCGCCTCGTAAAAAGCAATTCTTGGAAATCTAACCGAAGGAACTAAAATATCTTTCTTAAAGACATTATTAAACTCCTCGTTAATCTCTTCTGAAAGTTTATTCATGACATATACTAGTTTTTCTTCTTCCAAATCCATTACATCATGATGTGATTTAATCCAAGAAATTTCACAGTCAACAGAAGTAAATTCAGTTGCGTGGTAAGCTGTATGCGAATTTTCAGCTCTAAAAACTGGTCCAATTTCAAACACATTATTAAAACCAGCAGCCATTGCCATTTGTTTATAAAATTGAGGTGACTGCGCTAAATATACTTTTTTTCCGAAATAATCTAAAGAAAAAACTTCTGCTCCAGACTCTGATGCAGTCCCTAAAATCTTAGGAGAATGAATTTCAAGAAAACGGTTTTTGACCCAATACTCTCTCATAGCCATTTCTGCAATAGTTTGGCCCTTGAAGATAAGGTAGTTTTTATCCAAGCGTAAATCAAGAAAACGATTGTCTAGTCTTAAATCTTGTTTTGACTTATTGTTATAATCCAAGATATCAATCGGTAGTTCTTCTTCACTTCTTGAAGTTATTTCAAAATAATTAGGGATGACTTCCATTCCTCTTAATTTTACCTTTTCTTGCTTACTTAAAATTCCTCTAACAAGCACTGTGCTTTCCTTAGTTAATGTAGATATAATCTTATTTATTTCAAGATTTTCATCATTTTTTTCTACGGTAATTTGAATTTTATCACTAGAATCCCGTAAAACAACAAACTGAACGTATTGCAAATCACGGATTTTATCTACAAAACCCTGTAACTCTACAACTTGACCATGATATTTTTCTAAATCTTTAAACAATATTTTTCCCATAAATTAGCCTCTTTTTATCAAACAATTGCTTAAATTATAGCACAAAGACAATAGATATTCAATTAAAGATTATTTGTTTTTTTATGCGTTAAGCACTTATTTTTTTTATTTTAATGTATAATATTCTATAAGGAGAGAAAAAATGAATATTGAAAAATATAATCAATTTATCAGTGCTTTGAACAAAGAATTTAAAGATGATTGTATTATCTTAATTCTTCAACTTTTAGATGAGGGTGTCTGTCTTAGAGAAGTCTATGAAGATTATTTGATACCCGGACTTGCAAACTACAATTGTGATGATGAATTTGAAGAGATATGTATCTGGAAAGAACACACGAGAACTTCAATCATCAGAACAATTTTAGAAGCTACTTACCCATATTTGATTAAACAAAAAGAAACGCCAATAGGCAAAACTGTTGTTGTAGCTTGTCCTGAACAAGAATATCATGAAATTGGAGCAATCATAGCTACTAATTATTTTACAATGCTTGGATTTGATGCAAAATATATCGGTGCTAATACTCCCTCTGAAGAAATAATTTCAGCTGTTAGAATTATGAATCCTGATTTTTTAGCTTTGAGCATAACTAATTATTATAACATTGTAGTAACAAAACGCTTAACGCAAAAACTAAAAAATCAATTTCAAGATTTGAAAATAATTATCGGTGGTTTAGCCACCCAAAATGAAAACACCAGAAAGCAAATAGAATATGATTATCTATTGTTATCTTATGATGATATCTTGAAATTCAAGGAGGAAATCAAATGAAGTTGGCTTTTCAAATTGCGAAGAGATTTTTACTTGCATCAAAGAAACAGACAATGGTGATAATATTAGGTATAGCAATTGGTGTTAGTGTCCAGGTGTTTATTGGAGCTTTAATATCTGGTCTTCAAGAATCACTTGTTGATACTACAATAGGTTCAAGATCTCAAATAACCATTTCTATAGAAGATGAATATATTGATAACTACAATTTAATTATCCCTCAAGTTGAAGAGAGTTCATCTAACATAAAAGTTGTATCACCAACCTTGACAATTAGCGGATCAATGATAAAAGATGATAAATCTGAAATAATTGTGTTTAGAGGTTTTGACTATTCAAGCGCTGATGCAATTTACAAATTCTCAGAAAAATTAACAGAGGGAAAACTACCTCAAAGCGATAAAGAAATTGCTTTGGGTGTTAATCTAAAGAATCTCTTGAGTCTGTCATTGAATGATAAAGTTACTTTTTCATCTCCTACATTAGGAACTGAAGAATTGACTGTCGTCGGATTCTTTGATTTTAAAGTCAATGAGATTAATAACACATGGTCAATATCTACAATAAATACAGTACAAGATATCCTCCAAGAAGGTGATGTTGTCTCCAATCTTGAAATACATCTATTAGAAGTCTTTGATGCAGAAGCAACTTCTTCAGAAATTAAAGGGATTTTGAGCGATGATTATTCTATTAAAGATTGGATAAGTGAAAATCAGCAGTTGTTATCTGGCCTTCAAGGTCAAAGCGTGTCATCATTGATGATACAAATCTTTGTTATAATATCTGTTGTTTTAGGAATTTCATCAACATTAGCAATTACAGTATTGCAAAAATCAAAACAATTAGGAATCTTAAAAGCTATGGGAATCAAGGATAAAGACGCAAGTTTCATCTTCTTATTTGAAGGTCTTATTCTAGGGGTTTTTGGGGCAATATTCGGGATTTTAATCGGGATAATCTTGCTATTGTCATTTACAACTTTTAGTGGTACCGATATTCCAATATCTATTAGTCCTGCTTTTGTAACTCTTTCAGCAAGCATTGCGATTTTCGCATCAACCTTAGCCGCTTTGAGTCCAGCAATTAAATCGTCAAAACTAACTGTCATCGAGGTGATTAGAAATGGATAATATCTTAAGCCTAAAGAAAATTTCAAAAATCTATGGAGAAAAAACAAAAAATCCAACTCAAGTATTGTTTGATGTTGACCTTGAGTTCAAAGAGAATTCATTTAACTCAATCATTGGGCAAAGTGGATCAGGAAAATCGACTCTACTGAACATTATCGGCTCTTTAGATAGGCCTAGTGGTGGTGATATATTATTTAGAGGTAAGTCACTTAAGAATCTAAACAACAATCAGTTGGCAAAATATCGTAATGAAACATTAGGATTTATCTTTCAATTCCATTATTTACTCCCTGAATTTAGTGCTTTAGAGAATGTATTAATGCCTTATCGTATCAGTAAAAAAGCGATTACCGATGAAATAATCGATAGAGCAAAAGAATTGTTAGATATTGTTGGATTGTCAAAATATCATGATAATTTAGCAACTAATCTTTCTGGTGGACAGCAACAAAGAGTTGCTATAGCTAGAAGTTTAATCAATAATCCAAGCATAGTTTTAGCAGATGAGCCAACAGGAAATCTTGATAGCGATACTACGGAAACAGTTTATCAGTTGCTCAGGCAGATTAATCAACAGTTTAAAACAACCTTTATAATTATCACCCATGATCGACATATTGCTGAAAAAACCGATAGAGTAATCGAAATCAAAGATGGTAAAATCAACCTTGACATTCAAAAATAATAAAAAGACAGCATCCTTAAATAAAGTGTACCCCGTGTCAAGGACACAAGAAAAAAACGACTTATAATTTTTCCAACGAAGACGATCGTCTGTAAAGACGGTCGTCTTTTGTATTGATCT
>Ga0334890_1004163_pt1 | contig 13618 bp, 13 predicted proteins | sample GraSluR1_MG_3_FD_207220 | JGI IMG/M metagenome (GOLD analysis project Ga0334890, IMG submission 207220) | Sludge microbial communities from methane-producing bioreactor in Wageningen University, Netherlands - Granular Sludge_31_08-R1 | ecosystem: Engineered > Bioreactor > Anaerobic >... | reverse complement strand
GTTGTTCGAGAAAATTGTATTCTTGGTGATCGAGTCATTCTTCAAAGTGGAGTCATCATTGGTGGAGATGGCTTCGGTTATGAAAAATATGGAGATGTTTATTTAAAAGTTCCCCATGTAGGTAAAGTTATTTTGGAAGACGATGTCGAAATTGGAGCAAATTCAACTGTTGACCGGGCGACCTTGGGAGAAACCAGGATCGGAACAGGTACCAAGATTGATAATTTGGTTATGATTGCCCACAATGTTAAAATCGGTAAGAACTGTATAATTGTTGCCCAATCTGGGATAGCAGGAAGTAGTAGTCTGGGTGATGATGTCATCATGGCAGGTCAATGTGGTGTTGTTGATCATGGAAAAATTGGGAACCGTGTCCGTTTAGCCGCACGATCTGGAGTAGTCAATTCGATACCTGATGATCAAATGGTTTCAGGCTTTCCCGCTCAGGACCATAAAACTGAAATGAAAGAGAAGGTGCTATTACGGAAATTACCGGATTTATGGCAAAGAATCAAGAATTTGGAGAAAAAAGTGTTCAAATCTTAATTTCTGCAAAGAAGCAAAAAACTATCTCTGGTTCTTTTTCAATTATTGGGAAAGGTTTACATTCAGGCAGAGATACCCGAGTTGAGGTTCATCCCGCAGAAGTAGACCAGGGCATTGTATTCCAGGTTTTTCAGAATCAAAAAGACGGAATAATCCCTGCCAATTATAATCAGCTTCATTCTGGTAATCGAAATTCAACACTAACTAAAGATGGTATTTCTCTTTCAACGATAGAGCATTTTTTAGCTGCATCATGGGGTGCAGATGTGGATAATCTTTTGGTTAAAGTTGAGGGCGAAGAACTCCCGGCTGGAGAAGGAAGTTGCTCTTTTTGGGTAAAGAATTTTAATCGAGTGGGTATAAAAGAGCAAAAACACAATCGAGCTTACTATCAAATACAAGAGGTACTTGAAGTAGGAAATCATGGACGGTATCTGTTTGCTTTGCCAAGTGATGTTTTTAAAATAACTTATTTATTAGATTATTTTTTTGGGTCAGCCTTTGCTTTATGTATGACTTTTTCTGAAAATGAAGGAAAATTTTGCCAAATTGCTAAAGCGCGAACCTTTGCTTTCCAAGATGAGGTTCAACATATAATCCAAACTGGTCTCGGGAAAGGAGTCAGAGAATCAGCCTTGATTCTTGATGAAAAGGGACAATCGGATAAAAAGTTTAGCGTTGAAGGAGAACCGGCCTATCATAAAATTATTGATCTCATTGGCGATCTCATGTTGATTGGCCGTAGAATTATCGGTCATTTTATCGGAATACGTTCTGGACACAGCTTGAATCATCAAATGGTCAAACTGATAGCAAAGAAGGCGAGGTTATTGGATGAATAGAGATGCAAGAGCGATTATTGAAGAAGGAGCGATTATTGCTGAAGATGTTAAGGTTGGACCTTATTCAATCATTGGGAAGGACGTAACCATTGGTGAGGGGACATCGATTGGGAGTGGAGTTATTTTGGAAGGAAAGGTGCATATTGGATCGAAGTGTATTATAGGACATCATGTTGTAATCGGCACACCTCCCCAAGACCTCTCCTATCAAAGCGAGGAAACTGAGGTATGGATAGGGGATGAAACGGTTATTCGTGAATTTTCTACAATACATCGAGCGACGGGAAAGGGGAATGAAACCCGAATCGGAAGAAAGTGCTATATTATGTCATATTGTCACATAGCCCACAATTGCCGATTAGGAAATGAGGTAACCATGGCAAACAACGCTTCGTTAGCCGGGTACGTAGAAGTGAACGATATGGCGACTTTAAGCGGATTTGTGGGAGTTCACCAGTTTGTAAGAATTGGTAAGCTTTCTATGTTGGGCGGTTTATCGAAAATTGTCATGGATGTCCCCCCATTTACTCTTGCTGACGGACACCCAGCTCGTCTTTTTGGCCTTAATGTTGTTGGATTGAGAAGACACGGGTACTCAAAAGTGGAAAGAGATCAGATAAAAAAGATCTATTCAATAATATTTGAAAGACATGGAAATCTACCAGAACTTCTCGAAGCCATCCAAAGGGATTTTACCGGCGAATATGTTGCAGAAATAATAAACTTTTTTTCTCAAGGTCGACGAGGAATCACCCGATTTATTCAAGAGAAACGGCTGAACGATGTTTATTAAAAAGCTTTTGTTAGTAGCCGGGGAGGGATCGATTCCAGCAATAGTTTATCAAAATGCTCGGGAAAAGAATATCGATGTCAATTGGGTTGGGTTTCGATTTCTCAACTATAATCAGTCGGAAGTACCCCATCATCTCATGGATGAATTTTCCATAAATACTCTCCTCCAATTTATGAGAACCTATCAAACCAACTATTTATGCTTGTCGGGTAAAATTCCTCGATCTTGTTTATTTCAGGAAAATTTGATTCATAACGATCTGAAGCAATTCATTAATCAACTCTCAAGTTTTCGTGATGATCAAGTTTTAAATGCGATTTTTCAAGAGTTAAAGCAACAAGGCATACAATTCATTTCCCCCGTTGAATTTCTGAGAGGACATTTAACCCCGTTAGGGAATTTAACCCGTCGAGTTCCGAATGAAAATGAATGGGAGGATATCCATTACGGTTTAGAAATTGCGAAATATTTAGCCGATAATGAAATAGGGCAAACTTTAGTTATAAAAAGAAAGGCAATATTGGCAGTTGAGGCTGCTGAAGGGACGAATGAAGCCATTAAAAGGGGAGCTTTGATTGGGAAAGGAAACGTTGTTGTGATTAAGGTGGCGAGGACCCAGCAAAATTTTTTAATCGATGTTCCAACGATAGGAGCTCAAACCATTCAGACTTTGGGTTACCATGGTGGAGGAATAATTGCTATCGAACACGAAAAGACTCTTCTTATCCAGCGAGACGAAGTTGTGGAAACAGCTAATGAACTCGAAGTTGGTGTGGTAGGCGTATCAATAGCAAACCCATGAAACCGAAAAAATCTATTTTTATTTCAACCGGAGAGATATCAGGCGACTTTTACGCTGGTGAAATTATTAAACGCCTCAAGGAAAGATGTGATTTGGAGGTGTTTGCGCTTGGAGGAGAGAGTGTTGTTCAAGCTGGTGCCAACTTAATTTATGACACGACTGCTATTGCTACTTTTGGTTTTTTAGAGCTACTTACAACCTTACGTCAGTGGAAAGCGGTCTGGGATAAGACAGCTAAAATTCTCAAGGGCATTTCTCCATCAGTGGTTATTCTTATAGATAACCCGGGTTTTAACCTTAGAATTATTCGCTTATGTCACCAAATTGGCATTCCAGTCATTTATTTTATACCTCCACAAGTATGGGTTTGGAATCAACGGAGAGCAACTCTACTTTCTCAATATGCAGATTGGATTTTTACTATTTTTCCTTGGGAGGATAATTATTTTAAGGGCGGTCAAGCTCAAGTAAAATGGGTTGGCCATCCAGTCGCATTAAAAATTCCTCTTTTTGATTCTATTGATTCAAATAAGACCAACAAGAAAATAGTTTTTCTGCCAGGGAGTCGGAAAAAGGAAATTAATGAATATCTAAAAATATTAAAAAAAGCCTTGGTTGGTTTTATCAATCGGCATCCCGATTACGATTTTTTTCTGGTATTAGCCAGTGAACATTACAAAAATATGGTTGAAAAGCAATTATCGGGATTACCAATAAACCTAAAGACTAGAGAGGACTTATACCAGGTTTTGCAAGGAAGTTCACTCAGCGTAAGTTGTTCTGGTACAATAACCTTGGAAGTCGCCATGATGGGAATACCACAGATTATTGTCTATCGATTGTCAAATTTGACCTATTTTTTAGCACGGTTATTTTTAAAAAAGAGGTTTATTGGTTTACCAAATATCCTCCTGAATAGGGAAGTTTGTCCCGAGTTGATTCAGAAGGATTTTAATAGTGAAAATCTATCTAAAGCTATGGAAAGACTCATTAATGATAGTCCAGGAGACAGTTCTACGCAAAAAAATGCTCAAGAAATCAGGAAGATTTTAACTCACGGGGATACCTACTCTCAAGTTGTTGAGGTGATTGAAAATTATCTTTGATAATCGACCGGTGGTCATGATAACGGTAAATGGTCCTGGAGAGCTTTATTATTGGGCTTTGACCTTAATGAATTCGATCATTGCCAGTAAGTTGCCAATCCAAATATGGATATTTTTAACACCCTGTCAATTTAGTACAGGTTATGAACAAAAGGTCATTCAAGAAAACCATTCCATTGCCAAAGTATTTTTACCGTCAGAGACCAAACAGATTTGTTGGGGGAAAAAACCTTTACCCTTTCCACGACAGGGTTTAATCCTTTTTTTGGGCGGAGATATTTATAACGCTGTCCTTCTTAAGAAGAGGAGTGGATATCCTCTATGGGTTTATGGGAGCCATTTACGCTGGCCAAAGTATGTAGATCTATATTTAGCTCGTTTTCTTCGCGATTATGAACAGTATCAATTTCCTCAAAAGAAATTTGTTGGTGATTTGCTTTATTCTTATGTTATACAGAAAAAATACCCAACCGAGCAGGAAAACCGTTTTTTTTGTCATGGTGAGCCTCGAATATTGTTTCTTCCAGGGAGTCGGTTATTTGCTTACGATTATCTCATTCCTTTTTATAAAAAAATTGCCCGTTTATTACTTCCAATTTTTCCCAAATCCTCATCAGTAGTTGGTTTTCCTGAACATTATTCGACAAAAGATGTGCCAGCCGATGATTGGGGAGAATTGGAAATGCCATTTTATTTTGGTGTAACCTCTCACTTAATGAACCAAGCTGATGTTGCTATTGCCATTCCTGGGTCTTCTAATTTGGAATTATTTTATCGGAAGAAGAAAGCCTTGATCATTTTACCTTTGGAAGCGAATAGTCAAAACATACCATTGACTGGAATCCCAGAATTTATTGGAAAAATACCTGGAATAGGTCCTATCATTAAAAAAAAGATAATTTATTCAATGAATAGTCAAAAAAAGTGGGTATCCTTGCCAAACATTTTAATGAACAGAGAAATTTTTCCTGAATTGCGGGGGAAGGTTTGTCCTGAAGATGTGGTAAGGAAAATAGAAAATATGATTCATGATTCAGATTTCGATTATGAAATACCAGAAGACGAGTTTCCAACAACAGCCGATTCAGTTTTAACTCAATTAATCCAGGAGAATTTTTATGATAAAAGGGAAAAGTCTCTTTAGGCTACTCAACTACCTCAAACCTTACGGTGGGTTGGTGGCTGGAGCGCTCATTATGGGAATCTTAGGAGCAGGTATAAGCCTCATTTTTCCCTGGCTGGTAAAGATTATTATTGATCGAGTTCTTATTCAAAAGGACCTGTTATTATTATTATTCATAACTTTTGGAATTGTTTTTATATTTTTTATTAAAGGACTCACTTCTTATATTCAGAATCTTTGGGTTTCCAAAGCTGGTTTTCGTGTTATTACCAAGCTCCGTTCTGAATTATATCAACACATTTATTCTCTATCGGCATCGTTTTTTCAAGAAAACCCAACCGGGGACATTATTTCCCGTATGACCAATGATGTAACGAATATACAAAACCTATTTTCTCATACTTTTATGAATATTTTTATGGACCTTCTCATTCTGATTGGTTCAATTGGAGTATGTTTTTACATTAACTGGAAACTCACCACTCTTTCCATTGTGGTTTTTCCCTTGGTAGGATTGAGCATAGATTATTTGGGAAAAAAAATACGAGGTGCCTCACATCTTTTACAGTCGAAAACTGCAGTCTTAACCCAACTCATTGAAAGAACGGTTTCGGGTATTAAAATAATTCAATCTTATGTCAGCGGCCATTATGAGGTAGAAAAATTCGAAAAAGAGAATGAACTGAATTTTTATTTGGCAATGAAACAAGCCAAGGCTAAAGCCCTTTTAACTCCTTTGGTTGAATTGGTTTCATCGGTTGGTTTAACTATAATGATCTGGTTTGGAGGACGAGAAGTCGTATTTGGAAAACTTACCCCGGGAGGATTGGTGGCTTTTTTGGGGTATATTGCGACAGCAGCAGCTCCTCTTTCTCATATTTCCAATGGTATTCAAAGCTTGCAGCAAAGTTTAGCATCAGCTGAAAGAATATTTGAAATTCTTGATACTGCTCCCCGAATTCAGGACCTTCCCGAATCGGTACCTATTCATAGTGTTAATCAGGAGATCAATTTAAAAGATATCTATTTTTCTTATGGAGGAGAAGTGATATTAAAAAATTTTTCTCTCCAAATTCCCAAGGGAGAAAAGATTGGAATTGTTGGCCCTAGCGGCGCGGGGAAAACCACCCTCCTTAATCTTCTTCTTCGATTTTATGACCCCGATCAAGGAAGAATTGAAGTTGATGGTGTTGATATTCGAAAAATTAAAATGTCGTCCCTTCGTCAACAAATAGGTGTGGTTCTTCAAGATTCATTGGTTCTCGGTGGAACAGTTCGAGAAAATATTCTCTATGGAAACTTGAATGCCTCAATGGATGAAGTAATTGATGCAGCTCAACGGGCGCACGCCCATGAGTTTATTGTCCGTTTGGAAAACAGCTACGATACTGACCTGGGTGATTTGGGGAAGAGACTTTCGGGTGGACAAAAACAACGAATTGCCATTGCTCGGGCTCTCTTAAAAAATCCACCTATCCTGGTTTTAGATGAAGCGACTTCCAGCCTTGATCCAGAATCTGAAGATTATATTTTGGATACTATTCACAACCACATCGGAAAGGATAAAATCGTTATTCTGATTGCTCATTCTTTAAGAATGGTTAAAGATTTAGATCGAATCGTTTTGATCAAAGACGGAGAGATTCAGGATATAGGAGCCCATCAAGAGCTGCTTAAAAATAGTTCTTATTATTATCAAATATTTGGGAGGGATCTTTGAACTGACTCATTGATAGAAGCTCGAGATAGATCTTCTCTGTAGAGTTTCCGAATTTGGATGAGAGAAGGTCGGTATTCTTTGCTGGCATAATCGGGATAGGTGTATTCGAAAGGTCGAAAATCTCCTTTTTCCCATCGGATGGTTGCTTCAGCATAGATTCCCTTTCCTATATATACACGATGAGAAAAGTTTTTGGTGGTAGCCAGGATGATTTTACCCCCGTCAAAATAACCAGGGTCGAGATTAATCCTTCTGGCTACATGGGTATCTCCGGTTTGGGACTCAAGCTGATTGGTTAATACTTTATGACTGGCTAAATCCTCTGGATCAATAAGTTTTTGAAAGACCAGAAAAATCCTTTTTAGTTTCTCACCAATTTTTTGATAGTAATTGGTGTGGGTAAAATCGATAATTGGGCTTTTCCACTGGATTGGACCAAATTCTTTTTCTAACTGAGGAATTATTGACTCAAGAACTGAAATGTTTTCAAAAAGGACAGCAATAAAAAATTTGACTGGATTTGGTTTTTTGATAGTTCCCATATGGTGATTCCTTTCGCTTTTGCCTAATCATAACATAAACCGAAATAAAACTTTATTGTTGATTCACTTTCATCCAGACCTTCTCTTCTCAAGGGAAAAGAAACAAAAGCCAAACCCCTTGCTCCTTCTCAATCATTTGTCCTTAGTAGGAAATAAACAAGATGACAAAAATACGGTTTTTTCATAGCTACCAGGCGCGGTTGTTTGACCTGTGGCTTTTTTGAAAGAAATATAAGTTTTTAAGTGCTGTATAAAGAGGTTTTCATGTTACAATTAAAAAGAGTGATTATGAAGGGGTGATATTTATGGCCATGCAATTTTCTGCGGATGAGGTATTAGAAATGGCTGTTGAGTTAGAAAGGAGAGGAATAGCTTTCTATGAAAACCTTTCCAAGAAAACTTCTGATCAAAAATCAAGAGAAATATTTATTTTTTTAAGTGAAGAAGAAAAAAAGCATTTGGAATACTTTCAAAATACCAAGGATGACTTAAATACTCAAATTGATTTTGTTCCCGACACCATGGATGAAACAGTTAACTACCTTGGATCATTGATTGAAAATGGTGTGCTTGGAAAAGTATTACAGGGTATCGATCTAACTCAAGGTGATAACAGTGTGGAAAAAGCATTAGAAGTTGGTATGCAGGTTGAAAAGGAAAGTGTACGTTTTTATGAAAGCATGGAAGTCATGATTCCAGAAAATAAAAAAGAATGGTTGAAGAAGGTTGTTCAGGAGGAGAAAAAACATTATGCGATTTTATTGGGAATAAAAAAAGAACTTGGTAGATAATTTATATTGAATCATGAAGGAGATTGAGCCAATTGAATAATCGGAGGATAATGATTTTTATTGAGAATTTATATCAAGAATTGGAACTCTGGTACCCTTTACTTCGGCTCAAAGAAGAGGGAATAGAGACCAAGTTAGTAGGTACAGGATCATCCGATTTATATTCCGGAAGAAATGGTTTTCCAGCAAAACCCGAGACAACCGCTTCTTCGATAACATCACGAGATTTTGATGGAATAATTATTCCGGGAGGGTTTGCCCCCGACTATTTACGACGTTATCCAGCAATTATAAATTTAGTAAAAGAGACTTTTCAACAGGGAAAACTAATTGGGGCACTTTGCCATGGACCAAGTGTTTTAATTTCTGCAGATGTTGTTCGGGGGAAAAGAATTACTGGGAATCGAGCTATTCGTGATGATATTGTGAATGCTGGTGGTGAATATGTCGATTATCAAACTGTGGTTGATGGGAACATTCTTACCGCTCAAGGGCCCAATGATTTGCCAGTTTTTATGAAAGAAGTTATGAGTTTTTTCTCACAATCCAAACCTCGTTTAAAAAATCCATTCCCAGAAGGTTTTCTTTATGATACTCACTTAGAAAAAATGAGTTTTTCTATGATAGTGAAAGAAACACCGACAGTTCTTCTTTTTTTTGATTCAATTGCTAGCCCCATTGCCCAGAAAGCTTTAGTTGATTGCAATCGTCTATCGGAATCAATTAACCAACTTGGTGGAAAATTCCTTGCCGTTAGTATGGATAGTATTTATGTTCAGAAAGATTATGCCACTAAAATGGAGCTGATATACCCTTTATTTAGCGACGTAAGTGGTGATACCATTCGTGCTTTTGGAGTGAAAGGAAGGAATGGCTTGGCAGAATGGGCAATTTTCATGATCGATAAAAATGGAATTCTTCGTTATTCTGAAAATTGTCCCAGTGGTGATATCGAGAATTTGCCAGGTTATAAAAGACATTTAGAAAACTTATTTAATTATTAATCAATATAATAAACAAAAAAGGAGGTATGAATTATGTCTCAACAAATGAAAGCTGCAGTGATGAAAGGAATAAAAAAAGTTGAAATTGAAAATATCCCCATTCCAAAACCAAAAGAGGATGAAGTTTTAGTTCGAATAAAAAGCGTTGGGGTCTGTGGCTCGGATGTCCATTATTTTATCGAAGGTCGGATTGGGGACTATATTGTTAAGCCTCCCTTTATATTAGGTCACGAGTGTTCTGGCGAAGTTGTCGAAATTGGTGCTGGAGTTAAAGATTTAAAGCCCGGTGATCGAGTAACAATGGAACCAGGTATTCCCTGCGGCAAATGTGAAAATTGTCGTGTTGGCCGTTACAATCTTTGTCCAGATGTGATTTTTTGGGCAACACCTCCCATTGATGGAGCATTTTGCGAATATGTTACTCATCCTGCTGGTTTTACTTACCCAATTGCTGACCAGGTTTCTTTTGAAGAAGCGGCTCTGGTTGAACCTCTTTCGGTCGGTATGTACGCTACTCGTAGAGCACGAGTTGAACCGGGGCAAACCGCGTTAGTTTTAGGAAGTGGTACCATCGGTTTGGTAACCATTGAATCACTTTTAGCAAGAGGGATAACGAAAGTAATTGCAGTTGATGTTGTTGATATGAGATTGCAAAAAGCAAAAGAACTAGGAGCATTTCACACCATTAATTCTCAAAAAGAAGATGTCGTGAAGACCGTACAAGATCTCACCGGCAATAAAGGAGTTCATGTCGTTTTTGAGACAGCAGGAAGTGTTGCGACGACTCAAATGACCGCTGAAGTGACGAAAAGAGGAGGAAGGGTTGTTTTAATTGGTCTTCCTTCCCAATCTGAATTTAATTTTAACATCATTAAAACCATCGATAAAGAACTGAATATAATAGGAATTTTCCGTTATGCGAATGCCTATCCCGGTTGTGTTGATTTGCTCAATTCAGGACGAGTGGATTTAAAATCATTGATTACCCATCGCTTTCCTTTAGAAAAATCTCAGGAAGCATTACTTTTTGCCCATGAACATAAAGCTGAATCAATTAAAGTTGTGGTCAATATGTAAACAGCATTTTTTTAAGTTTAGATAATCTTTTTAAAAAAGAATAAAAATCTATTAATTAAGGTTAAATTTTCAATGTCGCCAAAAACATTATTACTACTCAGTAATGGATATGGAGAAGATTCTTTTGCCTCTCTTTTGTTAGAAAAACTCGTTCAATTAACTAGAGGGTGTAAAATACCGAGTACTTTTTTGGTTATTCCTCTGGTCGGAGAAGGGGCGCAATTTTATCAGTGCCGATCGCAATATCCGGATTTAGTATCGGTTATTGTTCCACCCTTTTCTTTGCCGAATGGAGGAGTATACTTAGGATCTGCTTGGCAAAAATCGAAAAGATTCATTGAAGATTACTTTCGCGGGGTTTTACCGAATAGCGGGTTTATTTTGCGCGAATTAAAAAGAATAAAAAACAAAATTGATGCAGTCATTGGTATCGGTGATTTTATCCCGCCATTATTGAATAAGTTATTCTTGCAAAAAGATTTATATATGGTGGCTTGTGCCCATACCTGGTTATTAAAAAGAAGTAATCAACCTTTGGAGCGGTTAGGTCGATTGACCCGACATCTCTTCCGATATGGTTGCCGTAGGGTCTATACCCGTGACCGGTTGACTGAGCAATGGTTTCTCCAGTTGGGGATTACTGCAGAATATTTAGGATTTTTAGGGCCAGATATTAAAAAAGAGGCAGTGAATAGAAAGAAAATCGTTTTTTTGCCTGGAAGCCGAAAGGATTGGAAAAATAATCTCGGATTTTTTTTCGAGGCTTTTAAAGAGACGAATACTCAATACATTAAAGACTTTGAGATCCATTTGGTTTTTTCGCCAGGCGTTGATACTCAAGATATACAGTTTTTTTTGATGCCACTTTTAAAAAACCATCATTTTTTTATGACTTGGAGTCAAGGCGATTATTTTCAACATCTTTCTCAATCAGCTTTAGTGGTTGGTTTTGCCGGTACTGCTATTGAACAGGCAGCTTTTTTAGGAATTCCCTCTATTGAACCTTGGCAGGAAGATGCGATTCAAGCCAATTGGGATTTTATTGAAAACCGACAAAAACTCCTCCTTCGAGAAGCATTGATTCCGGGTGGGAATACACCTTCGCAGCTAGCCCGAGTTTTTGAAAATACTCTTTTGAATATTCATAGTTATCAAAAAGCGGCTGAGAATTTTAGCCAAAAGGTTTGGGAAGGAAAATCCAATGGTGGAATGACCATTGCTGAAAACATTATTAGGTCATTAACCAACCCGTAACATATTTATTGCACTGCCACTGGTTGGTTAATTTAAATGTTATTCTATAATTTCTGATTGGAACCCTCCGGTTTAAAAAGCTTTTTTTATATGGTGATTTCATCAAGTAAGGATGCCTGTGCTTCTCGCAAAATATGAGAGGCACGTTGGACATCTTCAACCCTCATAACCACATAGGCTTTTTGACCCTCGGGAGAAACAAAAGCGTAGAGATACTCAATGGAGATATGATTTAAGGTGAGCACTTCAACGATTTGAGAAAGCCCTCCTGGTCGATCATCAACACCGACTACCAATATTTCGGTGAGAGTGGCAGTAAAATTTTCCTTGCGAAGCTGCTCAACCAGCTGCTCTGGTTTTTCAACGATAAACCGGAGTACCCCAAAATCCGCAGTATCAGCCAATGACAAAGCGCGGAGATTGACATCCCATTCTTTGAGCTTCGCTAAAACCGCATGAAGACTTCCTGGTTTATTTTCTAAAAAAACCGATATTTGTTTCATGACATTCCCTCTTTTTTCCGCAGGTCGATGACCCGCTTTGCTTTACCTTCAGAACGAGTGATGCTTTTGGGTTTAATGAGTTTTATCGAACAGGAAAGATTCAGCTCAGCTTTAATTTTATCTTCAATTTTTTTTCTGAGGTTTTCAAGAACTTTAATTTCATCGGAAAAAATTTCTGAAGAGACTTCAACTTCAACCTCTACTTTGTCTAAGTAATTTTCCCTGCTTATCAAAATTTGATAATAGGGTTCAATTCCATCAAAACTCAAGATGACACTTTCGATTTGTGAGGGGTAAACATTTACTCCGCGGATTATAAGCATGTCATCGGTTCGTGATGTGACCCGTTCCATTCTTGCCATGGTTCGGCCGCATTGACATTCATCATACTTAAGAGAAGAAATATCACCGGTTCGATATCGGATTACCGGTGTTCCTTCTTTAGTTAGAGTGGTGAAAACCAATTCGCCGACTTCGCCGGGAGGTAAGGACTTCCCGGTTTGAATGTCAACAATTTCCGGTATAAAACAATCTTCTGAAATATGAAGACCTTGATGAAATTCACATTCGAATGCCACTCCCGGGCCAATAACCTCGCTTAATCCATAAATGTCAAAGGCACGAATGGGCAGTTTTTTTTCAATTTCGACTCTCATCTCTTCAGACCAAGGTTCGGCACCGAAGATTCCCAAGCGAAAGGCAGTTTGCGACCAATCGATTTGGTTTTCCTTGGCCGTTTCAGAAAGATAAAGAGCATAAGATGGAGTACAGCACAAAACTGAAATTCGGAAATCTTTTAATATTTGAATTTGACGAAGAGTATTACCGCTGGACATGGGTACGACAGTGGCACCTAATTTTTCAGCTCCGTAGTGAACCCCTAAACCTCCGGTAAATAAACCATATCCAAAAGCCACTTGAATGGTGTCTTGTTCGGTAACATCGCATCCACAAAGGGTACGGGCTAATAATTGGGACCAGATTTCAATATCATTACGGGTGTACCCAACCACCGTCGCTGTTCCAGTAGTACCAGAAGACGAATGGACCCGAACAATATTTTTTAAAGGTTCAGCAATAGCACCAAATGGATAAACATTCCTTAAATCCTGTTTCGTCGTGAAAGGAAGGTGTTGAAGGTCATGAAGTGATTGAACATCATTAATGTCGATACCGGCTTGATCAATTTTTTGTTGATAATAGGGAAGGTTGTGGTAAGCACGAATTAAAACTTTTTTCAAACGATTTAATTGAATTTTTTCAAGCATATGACGTGGCATTAATTCATAATATTCATCCCAATACGTCGCTGTCACCCCCGCATCTTCTTTTATTGTATTCGTTTTTGACGAGTTTGCAATGGTTTTCATGAAATCGGGTTATTTTTTTATAGGATGCGGATGAGAATAGCTCATTTTACCGAAAAGAGTGTTATACTCTGAATAAAATATAATAAATAGAATTACGGGGTGGTTTGAATGCAGGAATTATCTTCGATTTGGTTGAATGGAAGAA
>Ga0334890_1004161_pt1 | contig 13622 bp, 12 predicted proteins | sample GraSluR1_MG_3_FD_207220 | JGI IMG/M metagenome (GOLD analysis project Ga0334890, IMG submission 207220) | Sludge microbial communities from methane-producing bioreactor in Wageningen University, Netherlands - Granular Sludge_31_08-R1 | ecosystem: Engineered > Bioreactor > Anaerobic >... | reverse complement strand
AGACCGGCGAGATTGTCTCCGTCCAGGATCACGGCGTCGCCGGATTCCGCCCGGGCAGGGAACTCAAGAAATCGGCGTGGGACATGGACCCCTCGCTTATAACGAAGACTTTCAAGAAAAACTGACACAGCGCCAGGGGTCAGGAATATCCACAGCCTCCCGGCTCCCGTACTATTTTCACTTTACGATGGGGTTTTTCAAAGGCGAGACGAGTTTTGAAAACCCAGCGATATGGCGCGTGTGTTTCATCTATTTTCATGCCTGTGGCATGAGAATAGATGAAACTGGCTAAAATGCTTGGCAATCTTTGACTGATTCAGCAAATCCTATAATTGACTTTGTCCGACCATTGTGAAAATATCAATACCGTGCCTCGACGATCAAAACAAAAACCTCTTATCCATTCGACCGAGCTTAGTTCCCATATCACCATGTCCGGCGAACTCGATATCGAGGGAAGTCTTTTAATAAAAGGAAAAATTTCAGGACTGGTGCGAAGCGCTTCACATATTTCAATCGACAAAGGAGCGTGGGTGGAATCCTGTTCTCTCTCCGCGGCTTCGCTATCGGTGGCTGGTAGGTTTTCCGGGTCGGTCAAGGCGGAGGGTTTTGTGGAGTTTCAGGACAGGGCGAGGATAAGCGCCTCGGTGGAATGCGCATCCCTGAGGGTTTCCCCCTCCTGCCGCTTCGAAGGTCATGTATCGATGCCCGACCTGGATCTGCATGATCAGCGGTTGCACAAGTTTTTCCCTTCCGTAGATTCGGCAAGCGACGATTGACAGATCGCTCCGGCGGGACTATAGTGACATGTACGACCCGAGGGCCGGCTATCCGTAACAGTGATATAGCGCAGGCGCCCGTGGCGGTGCCCGTCTTTCCGATGTCGGAAATCGCCGTACGAATGAATCAACAGACAATACCTGAAACGATACAGTAAAGGGCGAATAGTTAAACGCCCGGATTCCGTACAAAAACGGAGCATTGGATGGCATTAATCCGAAAATCAAAACACGAAGACCCCAGCAAGAAGGACCGTATGGAAGAAACATCTACAGAATCCCCGGCGCGAAACCCAAGCCAGGAGCAACCCGCTACGGCGACCTCGCCCCGGGAAACCGCCATCGGCGGCGCCCAGGGCACGAGACCCATAAAACGTATAAAGCTTAAAAAGCGATCGGGGAGACAACCACCCTCGGGAACGGAAGAGGAGATACAACCATCCCTTCAGGAATCTGAGGCCTATCCTGGAATAAAACCGACCGAGATCGAGCAAGAGCAAGCAAGCAGCCCGCAGCGGGGAGCGATCGATGTCCTCGCCGCAGCCGCCCTGGAGCGGGAGGTACGGAACGGCCTGGTGCGTCGACAGGAATCCTACGAAAGGCCGACACCGGAAAAGAACCACGAAAACGGCAGGCAGGAAGGCGGTGACTCCCGGGCCAGGCTCCTCATAAACGATCTATCCAAGATGGGCATCAAGGAACTGAGGGAACTGGGGGAAAAGTACGGGATAAACCACGAGGAGTTGATCGCCCTGCGCAAGCAGGAGCTCATTTTTTACACCCTCAAATCCCACACCGAAAAGGGCGGCATCATCTACGCCTATGGGTCGCTGGAAATCCTGCCGGACGGCTATGGCTTTTTACGATCTCCCCAAAATTCCTACCTCTCGGGTACCGACGATATCTATATCTCCCCCTCCCAAATTCGACTCTTCAACCTCAAGACCGGCGACACGGTTTACGGGCAGATCCGCAGCCCCAAGGAGGGCGAGCGTTTCTTCGCCATGTTGCGCATCGAGTTGGTGAACTACGACGAGCCAGCCGTTGCCCAGAACCGCATACCCTTCGAGAATCTCACGCCCCTGTATCCGAACAAGAAACTGGATCTCGAAACTAATACCGAAGAACTCTCCACCAGGATCATCAACCTCTTCTGCCCCATCGGCAAGGGCCAGAGAGCCCTCATCGTATCCCCGCCCAAAACCGGAAAAACCATCCTGCTCCAGAAGATCGCCAACGCTATAACCACGAATCATCCCGAGGTTTATCTCATCGTCCTTCTCATCGACGAGCGCCCCGAGGAAGTCACGGATATGGAGCGTTCGGTCCAGGCGGAGGTGATATCCTCCACCTTCGACGAGCAAGCCACCAGACACGTGCAGGTGGCAGAGATGGTGCTGGAAAAGGCCAAGCGACTGGTCGAACACGGACGGGACGTGGTTATCCTCTTGGACTCCATCACCAGGCTGGCCAGGGCCTATAACCAGACGGTGCCCACATCGGGCAAGATCTTATCCGGCGGCGTGGATTCCAATGCCCTGCACAAGCCTAAGCGTTTCTTCGGCGCGGCGCGCAACATCGAGCAGGGTGGCAGCCTCACTATCATCGCCACCGCCCTTATCGACACGGGCTCAAGGATGGACGAGGTTATCTTCGAGGAGTTCAAGGGCACGGGCAATATGGAAATAAACCTGGACAGGCGCCTTTCGGACAAACGCCTTTTCCCGGCTATCAACATCAAGAAATCGGGCACCAGGAAAGAAGAAATCCTCCTCACCGACGAGGAGCTCCAGAAGATATGGGTTCTCCGCAGGGTTATCAACCCCATGGATGATTCGGACATCATCGAACTGCTTATAGACAGGATGGGCAAGACCAAGAACAACGAGGCCTTCCTCAAGTCCATGAGCGGACCGGCATACTCCGGCGCCGACTAAAAGGACCGCACCCGTCGCACGAGGCCTACTTTGTCCCATAGACGGATAGACGTAGTCAAAGAATTGTTGTATATTCATCGAGCTTATAAGGAACCGTCATTTGGCCGGTTTTCAGGCATTGTTCTTAGTACGACGCAGTGGAGGAAGATATGAAGCAGGGAATCCATCCCAAATACGAGCACTCGACCATCACCTGCGCCTGCGGCAATGTCATCGAGACCCGTTCGACGGTAAAGAATTTACAGGTTGAAATTTGTTCGGCCTGCCATCCCTTCTTTACCGGCAAGCAGAAGCTCGTGGACACCGCGGGACGCATTGAGCGCTTCAACCGCAAGTACGGTATCAAGTCGACGGAAACCAAATAATTCCGACACTTGGATCAAGGACAAAAACGCGCTTCTGATGAAGCGCGTTTTTTATTGTTTGTCAGGCTTTCCGGATGTGCAATCCCTGGTTCAAAACCCATGCATTTCAAATATCTTCAATGTCAAGCTTCTTTACTAGCCCAGCTTTAAGGTCTCGATAATTGGACGAGAAAATTACCGGATAATCACCGCCATTTAGGAAGAAGCCCCCAGCGACGGCCGATTATCAACGGGTCAAGCCCCTCCTTCTAGGTTGAAATACGAGGCCGCATTGTTGTAGCAGATATCTTGGACGATAGATCCTACGAACTTATAGTCTCTGGGCAATTCTCCTTCCTCGATCCATTTGCCGAGCAGATTGCACATAATTCTCCGGAAATACTCGTGCCGTATAAAGGAAAAGACACTTCGGGAATCGGTGAGCATGCCAATAAATAATGCGAGCATTCCCATATTGGCAAGGGAGATCATCTGCCGTTCCATACCATCCTTTTGGTCATTGAACCACCACGCGGCCCCAAACTGCATTTTCCCGCGTACAGGCTGATCCTGAAAATTGCCTGCCATCGTGGCGAGGATATCGTTATGGTTTTGGTTCAGGGAGAATAGCACAGTTTTAGGAAGCTCATCCGTTCTGTCCAAAATATCCAGAAACTTAGCCAGTGGAACGGAAATTGTCTGATCGCCGATCGAGTTGAACCCTGATTCTGGTCCGTGAATCTTGAATTTCCTGGTGTTGTTATTCCGCTGGGCGCACATATGGAGCTGCATCACCCACCCCCTGCGCCTGTTCATCCTTCCTACTTCAGCGAGCACCTCGGTCTTGAAGCGGAGCATATCCAGATCGCTCAGCTTTTCTCCATGGAGAAGTGAAGAAAAAATCTTCTCCAACTCATCCTTATCGCATTCTTCCGCGAAGGGGAAAACCAAAGCGTGGTCCGTAGCCCTTGAGCCCTGTTCGTGGAAAAACGCATGCCGTATGTCCAGCGCATGAATAAAGCTTTCAAAGGAATCTATCGCGATTCCGGATGCTTTCTCCAACTTCTGCCGGTAGGAATTCCAGTCCGCGGGTATTGCCACGTCCATAGCCTTATCGGGTCTGAATGTCGGAACCACTTTGAAAGGTCTTCCGCTGGCGCGAATCGCCTTGTGGTACTCAAGGGAATCTATCGGATCGTCGGTTGTGCACATGACTTTGACATTCATCCGCTCTATGATCGAGCATACGGAAAATTCATCCTTCCTGAGCAGTACTTCCGTTTCATCCCATATCCCTTTGGCTGTCTCCGGGGTAAAAAGCCGGTCCTCGATTCCGAAAGGATTCTGCAATTCCATGTGTGTCCAATGATACATGCAGTTGCCGATGGTGTACGGAACGGTTTTCGCCCAAGCCTGGTATTTTTCATAATCTCCGGCATTGCCGGTTATAAATTTTTCGTCAATGCCCAGGGCACGCATCAATCTGAACTTGTAATGATCCCCGTCGAACCAAATTTTCGTAAGGTTCTCAAACTTCATGTCCTCGGCGATTTGCCTGGGGACGAGGTGGTTATGATAGTCAAAAATGGGCATTCCTTTTGCATAGTCATGGTACAATACTCTTCCCGCTTCATTGTTGATAAGAAAGTTTTTCGTAAGGAAACTCTTCATCTAGGGTTCTCCTTCAATAGTGGTTCCGATCGATCAAATCGCCGGCAGTGTTGAACTTCATTGCTTCGGGAGCTTGGAGTATTTCCATGTCCTGTCTCGTTCGTACCAGGTCTAGCATATTCTCCGAAACAAGTATCTCCTCCATACAAAGAGTATTGCGGATTCGTACAACTTTTGCTTCCTCATAGGTTTTTGTATTGCAGGTCTTTATGCAGGCTTGGATAGCCTGCTTTTCGTTTTTAAGGGTCATGGGAATTTTTATTCCTTCGGTGAAGGTGGACGTTAAGGTATTGGGATAGGTCTGCTCAGGATCGAATTTATCTACCGCCCGCCGGGTGGTAAAATCCACCATTCCGAGTCCCCCGCCATAACCGTTGGATTTATCGGTTATATCCAAAATGGCTACCTTGCCAATTCTCGGTCCGCCTTTTATATACGGTGAACTGTATCGGCCAACAATAGTAGTATCAAAACCCGCTCCACTTATTTCCTTTCCTATTTCGTCGATGATAAGTACATCGAAGGAATCTAATATAAAGCGGGCGGCGAGTTGCCTTGAATACGTTAAAAGCTCCCGTTCCCGTGATTTTATTTTCTCTGGAGACAGTACCTCCGCGGCAGCTATTTCATGAAAAGCGTTTTCAACCACTGCAACAGCGGCGCAGAGTTTTATCTTTCTTATCGCCTCGAAGCCGATATCTTCGATATATTCGCCCATTCTTTCTGCACCCAGGTTGTGCACTAATTCGGCTTGACGCTGCTTGCCCAAACCGATGGCGGCCATTTTCACCAAGCCACTCTCGTAGGTTGCCCTAAAAGCAGGATGCGCTTTCACTCTGTTAAGAATAATTATGCTATCGGCGCTGAGCGCCTCTTCATCAATGTAAACTGGAAGGCCAAAAATTGGACTTTTTGAAATTTCCTTAACCTGCATAGAGGAGCGAATAGGTACGCAGGCACTGGCCTCGGTCACCCCCAGATGAGCTAATAACTCCTTTTGACCTTCAGCGGTCGCACCGCCATGACTGCCCATTGCCGGTACGATAAAAGGCTTAAATCCATGGTTTTTTAAAATATCACATACAGTACGCACCAATTCAGGCAACCCTGAGATACCTCTCGAACCTACAGCAAGGGCAACAGTTGAGCCGGGGAGTAGTGTTTTGAGTACTTCTGTTTTTTCGAATTCCTTATTTACAACTCCATGAATATTCACCACTTTTGGACGCTGAAAACGTTGTGCGACTTTTGCCATTTTTGGCAAAGGAATTTTTTCCAACAAATCGTCCACCGCGCTCATAAGCCTTACACCCCCCTGGAAGAATAATAACAACGGCCTACTTGTGGCATGTCTTTTTAACGTGAGCTTTTTTTCGTGCTGAATAAAAAGCCCATATTACCGATAACAGAGAAACTATAAGAAATGCGGCAGATATGGGACGAGTGATAAGCACTCCCCAGTCGTTACGCGATACAACAAGAGCTCGATTGAGATTTTCTTCAGCCATAGGACCTAATATGACACCCAAAACCATGGGAGCCCCAGGATACCAGCGTTTACGCATAAAGTAGCCAATAATTCCAAACGCAAAGGCTACGAGAACATCATAGAGACTGTTGCCTAAAGTATAAGCCCCAACAACACAGAAAACAGCAACAATAGGCATCATGAGCATGGGAGGAATATCCAGTATCTTAGGAGAAATTTTCGCTGCCGCGAGGCCTAGGCCTAACATCATAAACTGAATTATAAACATGCCGGATAACAGAGAATACACGACCTCAGGTCTTTCAACAAAAAGCAATGGTCCTGGGCGTACTCCTATGAGAAGTAGTCCTCCTAGCATAATAGCGGTGGTGACGTCACCAGGAATACCCAAGGTTAACATAGGAATGAGCGCCCCGCCGGTAGTGCCGTTGTTGGCAGCTTCGGGAGCGGCTACACCTTCGATCAACCCTGTACCAAATTGATCTTTTTTCTTAGAAAGATTTCTCACGATATCGTATGCAAGAAAGCATGCAATTGCGCCACCGGTACCTGGAATAATGCCAATTATCGTACCTACGACAGCGCCAATGAGCATGGCAGGTAAAATCCCCTTGAGTTCTTTAGAATTAAGCATAAAACTGCTCAAATCTTGTTTTATAATTTCAAGACCCACCCCTTTTTTTCGCTCTGCGTCTTCAAAGAATTGAGATAGAGCAAATACTCCGATCAGAACAGGGAGCATAGAAAAACCACCCATGATATAGGGGTTGCCAAAGGTAAAACGCTCAATTCCTACTATGGTATCGATTCCCACGGTGGAGATTAATAAACCGAAAAACCCGGAAATAAGACCTTTAACTATGTTTTTTGTGGAAGAGCCAGCCATAATAGTCAAACCGAAAATTGAGAGCGAAAAATATTCTGCGGCCTGGAATTTCAAGGCAACCTTTGCCAACTGTGGAGCGATGAGGGCTAAACACAAAGTTGAAAAAAGACCCCCGAAAAAAGAACCGATCAAAGCGGTAGAAAGCGCCTTGCCGGCCTGTCCCTTTTTTGTCATCGCATGACCGTCCAAGACGGTCGCTGAGGCAGCAGGGGCTCCTGGAGTATTAATAAGTATTGCTGAAATTGACCCGCCGTACATGCCGCCACAATAAAGACCGGCCATTACAAGTAATGACACTTCAGGGGGTAGTTTATACACCATCGGCAACAGAAGAATTATTCCCATAGATGAGGTCAGCCCGGGGATAGCGCCTATTATAATTCCACCAATTATCGCCAGTGTAACAAAAAGAAATGTCATTGGATCGAAAATACTTAAAAAACCCTGCAGAAAAAGTCCCATTGGATTCCTCCTGAATTTTCGTAGGCCTAAGGCGGTTAAAAAAGAATAAATCTTGGAAGCAAAACCTGGAATCCATAGTAAAACACCACATAAATTACTGAGGTAGTGATTATACTAATCGCCGCCGCTCTCACATACCGTCTGTATCCAAAAAACCAAATCGCAAAAAACAAGAAAAATGGAGTAAGGAGGAGAAATCCAAGATAAAACATCCCCCGAATATATGCGAACACAACGATCGCCATAAAAAACGGGCGCTTGATCATTTGAAGCGAAATGGGTTTGCCGTCGATATCCTTGACCGTTTTCCTAGCATTAGTTTTCCATGGGATATTTTGCAAGGACAGGACTAGACCTAAAATAAAAAGCACTCCGGCGACTACCATAGGATATTCCCCGGGCCCTATACCTATTTTAGCATCGGGCATTTTCCTGGCAATTAAAAAAACAGCAACCGAAAGTGCCATTATACCTATCCCCGTACCAAAATCTACCTTTGACACAATTAAGCCTCCAACGTGTTGAGAATGTTTTTTCGATATACCAAGCTGCCGACTTTAACAACTCCGCCGGCAGCTTGATGCTGTGTACTTACTTGTATTTATCGCCCAGTTTCTTTTCTTTAATAATCCGCATGTATTCAAGATCCGCTTTTTTCGCGAGCTCTCCAAAATCCCTGGAATTGAGATAGGAAATGTTGGTATTCATTTCTTTCATGCGCTTTTGGAAATCGGGATCTTCCATGCACTTCTTAAAAATGTCATGGAGAGCGGCAACAATTTCGGGAGGTGTATTAGGGGGTGCCATAATACCGCGCCAATGACCAAGAATAATATCGAAACCTTGTTCCTGAGCCGTTTGGACATTGGGAAGCTGGCCGGGACGGGCAGGGCCGAACACGCCAAGCATGCGAAGAGATCCATCCAAAACGTTAGTAATACCTTCGGATGCAATAGACATAGAAGCATCCACCTGACCGTTGAGCACTCCAATTACCGCAGGACCACCACCAGTAAAAGGAACGTGAGTCACATTGATTCCCGTATAATCTTCAAAAAACAGGGCAGAGAAATGTGCGCCACCACCCGTGCCTGCATTACCTAAGTTGATCTTTCCCGGGTTAGCTTTTGCGTAAGCGACAAAGTCCTTTAAATCTTTAAAAGGCGAATCCGCCCTAACCAATACGTGAGAGTAATCTTCAACCAATTTCATAACAGGAGTGAATTCCGTTGCCGTAAAAGGGACGGAATTCATGTGAGTTTTGATTGTATGCGCAGTGTTCCAATGCAGGATAGTGTAGCCGTCAGGGCGAGCATTATTTTTAAATTCCATGATTCCGGGAACTCCTGCTGCCGCACCGACGTTTTTAACAACCAAAGGTTGCCCATTGGCATATTTCGGAAAAACACTGGCAAGAGAGCGGAAAATTAGATCGGCCCCCCCTCCCGCCGCCCAGGCTACCACAGCTTCAACAGGGCGATTAGGAAAGTTCTTAATATTTGTTTGCGCCCCTAAGGATCCTATGAGAATTACCGCAATCAGGACCGCTACCATCAGCCTTTTCATTTGCATTCCTCCAACATATTCTTATGCCCCTCAAAAGAGAGGTCATCGACGATGTAAGGAAATTCGATGAATTGTCGAAAAGAGATTTTTCGCAGGCCTTAAATCAACAATGGTCTCAAGTTTTAACCAAATAAAGCACAAAGTTTTTTTCAAGCACGGGTCGAAAAACCTGGGCGTACTCAAAAGACATTATACCTTTTTTTCGACATAGACGAAGCATTGGAAGAGCTAATGGTCACCACTATGCAACCTCTCTATGACGAAAAGCCATTTTCCCAAAGAGTGGTACTCAATCCTAAGTTATGAAATGCGAGCTGTCAATCATAACTTTCATGGCTTATTCGGCGATAGTATTCTCGGTTTTTGAAAGAGAAGAGATCATGGCCGCCATAGCCCGGCCCGCCCGGCCCCGGTGGGAGACCCGGTTCTTTTCACCGGGGCTGAGTTCCGCCACGGTCCTGCCCAGTTCCGGCAAAAAGACCAGGGGATCGTAGCCGAAGCCCCCCTTCCCTGCCGGCGCATAGGCTAGCAGGCCCGGGCAGGTTTCTTGGACCGCGATATACCTGTCCTCTCCATAGAGGAAGACGAGACAGCAGTAGAAAGCACATCGGCGTTCATCGACCTGCTTCATCACACTCAAAAGAAGTTCGTTTCTGTCCCCGTCGCTTAGTTTTTCAGAGCCATCCAGGGATCCGTAGCGCGAAGAATGGATGCCCGGGGCTCCATCCAAGGCGAGGACCGAAAGGCCGGAATCGTCGGCCAGGGTGGGTATGCCCGCCTTATCATGGAGTGCCTTGGCTTTTATAAGCGCGTTGGCGAAATAATCCGATCCATTTTCATCTATCTCCATAGGATCGATACCCGCATCTGCCGGGGAGAGAAGTCTGTGTCCAGGCAGGAGTGGACGCAATTCATCGATTTTATGTCTGTTGAAGGTGGCTACGAGTATTTCCATGGGGGGAGAATAGCCTTTGGACGGAAGAAGCTCAAGCGTGGCGATGGAGCTTTTTGCCCCTCCCTTTTTTCAAATAAAATAAACCTGAATCTATGGAACCCTTCGGTAAGCCCAGAAGGAGGGCTATGTCCTTATGGGCGACCAGGGGCTTCATGCGAGCCTTGCGCGCCAATAACTTGTAGTAACGCAACCGTTGCTGGGCAATTTGCTGCTCCAGATCCTGTCTTGTCCGGGAATTGGTATCGCTTCGCAACTCGGACTCCACATAGAGTATTCTGCCCCAGGTTTCGTTGATCCTGCCCACCAGTCGATCCAACTGCAGCCTCTGGATTTCCAGGGTGGCCCTGGCCTTGTGGAGCAGGGTTTCCAACCACAGGACGGGCAGCCCAAGCCTGCGCGCCACCCTTTGCGTCATGGCGTCATCGACCTCCCAAGCGCATTTCACGGTCAGGAAGAGGAGTCTCTTTTCCTGGGAGCCCATGGTCTTGATAAATACCGAAGGACTGATTTCGCCGATAAAACGCCTGATTTCCTTATTCGCGCCAACATCGGAAACGGTGACGCCGGCGCCCCGCCTCCGATCGATATGGGCCCCGGAGGAGAAACCGCTTTCCATGTACCGATCCAGGCAATTCCCTTCGAAGGTTTCGAAGCCCATGGTCTCCGGGACGGAAGAATGCGCCAGAAGGGAATCCATGAGCTCCCTTCTCCGATTGCAGCGCTGTACGGATTTGGCGATGAATCTGAGGCTCTTGTTGATATAGGCATCCTTTTTATCGTCGAGTTCGAGACTTTTGCGCAGGATAGACAGAAGGCGGCCGGAGTAGCGCAATAGAGCTTCCGCGGCTTCGTCGGCCGATGAAAAGCCATATTTTTGAGGATGGGCGAAAAGCCTCGTCAACATGCCCCGGGCGAGGGGAGAATTCAATAACAGCTGTTGTTGATTTTCCATGGCGTCCTTATTGTTCGGGCTTGTTCCGGTAACAGCGGTCCAAGAAGAAATCGCTTTCGTGACTTCCTTCACCCTGGCTCCTCCCGATTGAATAAACTGCAAACACCATGCCAAAAAACTCCGATGTCACAGGGTGAGGATAAATGAGTTGCTTTCCTGAAATTGGCTTGCTCGAAAAAAGATGACGACGAGATTAATCCACCCTGGTCTGCGCAGGAGGATACCCGGATTTGTTAGTCTTTGTTTGAAACCGCCTTCTCCGATGAAGGATACGCATTATCCCAAGAAGGTTCTTCGGGGAATTCATCCTCGGTGAACAGCTCGGCGAAACTGTCCAGGAGCAACGCCTTGACGCTCTCAATATTCCCCTGGATGGAAAGCCCCGAGGCCAGCCTGTGCCCTCCTCCTCCGAAACGGGCCGCGATGGCCGATACGTCGATTCTTTCCTTGGAACGGAATCCCACAGTGCATTGATCCTCGGCTTCCTGCTTGATCACGAAACAAGCCTCGCAGCCGGCGACGCTCATCATGAGCTGGTACAGGAGATCTGAATCCCTGGAAGCCATGCCGTAACGTTGCTGATCTTCCAGGGAGAGAAAGGAGATCAGGAGCCTGCCATCGAAATGCGGCTCGATGCGCAGGAGGATCTCGCCCAGAAGCTTGCGGGAGAAGAGGGTTTTTCCCCCGTTGATGGCGTTGTAGATCTTTTTAGGGGAGGCGCCGGCCTTTACCATCCGCGCGGCGATTTCGAAAGTGGAATCGCCCTTTTCATCCAGGTGTCTGAAAAACCCGGTATCCGTGCAGAGTCCGAAGAAGAGAAGCTCGGCTTCTTCCCGGCTCGGCTTATGCCCCATGGCCTCCATGAGAAGGAATACCATGGCGGTGACGGCCGACGCCGAGGGGTCAAGGTAGTCCGACTCTCCGGGAGTCTCCCCCGAAGCATGATGATCGATAAAGGCTACGGGAACCTTGGGCATGGTCTCTCCCACGGAGCCGATCCGAGCCATGGACGAACAGTCCAGCACCAGCGCCGCGGCGCGCTCGAAGTCGCGTTCGGGGGGAGCCTCGTCCCGGAACTTATACTCGTACTGCAGAATTTCCGAGCGGGTGAAGGGGCCCGAGGAGAGAAGGTGGACCCTCTTGCCCAGGGACTTCAAGAAAGAGGCTAAAGCCAGCTGAGATCCGATGCAATCCCCGTCGGGTTCGCGGTGACCGAGCACGTAAAAGCAATCATGATTTTCGATAAACCAGATTATCCCCCGGGGAACTTTTCGCATTCAGGAGTTTCCTTTCCGCGACAGGAAGTCCTGAGGGGCGATGCTCCGGCCCCCTGTCGACGCAAGGGTTAATCTATAGTATCGGGAAGAGCCTGGTCAAGTTTGCTCGCTTTACTTAAAGTTCCCCGATGTGGAATACTATGGCCACAAGGAAACGACATCGTGGAAAAGGCCGACCTAAGACAGAGAGTATCCGAAATAGCCCGCATACTTTTACCCCTATGGCCGAATGAAAAGCCTCTTATTCATTCATCGAGCTGTTTCGAGCTTCTCTGTGCGGTGATTTTGAGCGCCCAGTGCACCGACGATCAGGTCAACGTGGTGACCCCCGCCCTTTTCTCCGCCTATCCGAACCCCAGGGCCATGGCTCTGGCCGACGTGGAGGATGTGGAGCGCCTTATTCGATCGGTCGGGTTTTTCCATACCAAGGCCAGACACTTGGTGCTGAGCGCCCGGAAAATCATGACGGAGTACGGCGGAAAGGTGCCCTCGAAAATGGAGGAGTTGCTCTCCCTTCCCGGGGTAGGCCGGAAAACCGCCAATCTGGTCATTTCCAGCTGTTTCGGCGCGCCTGGGATTATTGTCGACACCCATGTGTCCAGACTCGTTTATCGACTCGGGCTCCATGACAACAGGGATCCAGCGGCTATCGAAAAAAAAATACGGGAAAACCTGCAAAAGTCCCGCTTTACCGCCTTCTCCCATGCCCTCAACAGACAGGGCAAATACATATGCAGGGCAAGAAATCCCGCCTGCCTTTCCGACCCCTCCTCCTGCCCCCTGGAAAAGCTCTGCCCGCGCCGGGGGCTCTAGGGAAAAGTTTCGCCGGAGTCTAAAAAACCTCGTCCAAGCCTCCAGGCCAGAACCCGGGATACGAGAAAAGCCTTCTCAGGCACTTCGAAAATCATGCATCGCTTGTTGAATCGATGGCTTCGATCCGCCGCGTCCTGCCTGTATGGATAAAACCAGGGCGAAGCTGCGTCAGTTCGCTATAAGCGAGCCGCGCCCGGCTTGTATGGATGAAACACCTGCTGCTACGGCGATGGAAGACCCCATCGCTGTCTTAGCCAAAGAGCGCTTCGGGATCGAGTATTTGTTTCCTCTTCAGCGGATGGCGATCGCCGGAGTTCTGGACGGGGCCGAAAGCGAGGAGCCTGTGCGGCAGATGGTCTTTTTCCCCACGGGCTTCGGCAAGAGCCTTTGCTTCCAACTTCCCGCCCTGCTCGCTCCCGGACCCAGCCTTGTCGTCTATCCGCTGCTGGCCCTCATGAATGACCAACGGCGGAGCCTTGAAAAACGGGGTA
>Ga0334890_1004159_pt1 | contig 13628 bp, 13 predicted proteins | sample GraSluR1_MG_3_FD_207220 | JGI IMG/M metagenome (GOLD analysis project Ga0334890, IMG submission 207220) | Sludge microbial communities from methane-producing bioreactor in Wageningen University, Netherlands - Granular Sludge_31_08-R1 | ecosystem: Engineered > Bioreactor > Anaerobic >... | reverse complement strand
GTGGCCATAGCGAAAGGGAAACACCCGGTTCCATTCCGAACCCGGAAGTTAAGCCTTTCAGCGCCGATTGTACTGCAGGCGGGAGCCTGTGGGAGACTAGGACGCTGCCGGACAAACAAAACTCCCCGGAAGCCATGCTTCCGGGGAGTTTTCTATTTATGGACCAATGACAATCGACATAGCTCGCGGCGACCGGCATCCGGTAGCCCGACTCATACTTCGGTGGCTTGAACGGCCGGCCGGCGCCTCGTTAGCCCGAGAGAAACCTCTGGCAGCTGGAAGGCGCGCATCGTCCGATCCGAGACACCGACTCGTCAGAAACAACAGCAGACAGGCAGAATTGAAGCCATGAACTCAGACCAACGACCCGGCGACGGTGGCGACTCCTCACGCGATGATCGCAAGCCATCTGGGCGCAGCGGTTCGCGTCCGTCGTCGAGCGGAGGCTCACGCGGCGGATACCCCCGGAGCGGTGGGTCCCGAGACGCGCGCGGATCCCGAAGCGCGGCTTCGCGCGGCGGCTCCTACAGCAGCAAGAACCGATCCGGTGGCGGGGCCGCTGGACGTCGCAATGATTCTCGCAGCGACGGCGGACGCGAGGGATACTCGCGCGATGAGGGTTACTCGCGCCGCGACGATTCCCGAGGCAGCGAGGGGCGCTATTCACGCAGCAGCGACTTCCGTGGACGCGATTCGCGGGAGGGTGGCTACTCGCGGGACGACCAGCCTCGCAGTGGCGGTTACCGCGGAGGCGGTAACTCCCGCGGCAATGACTCACGTCGTGAGGATTCGCGCAATCGCGGCGGCTACCAGAGCTCTGGGCGTTCCTACGGAAGCGCCGGGCGAGGCGAACGCGGCGGTGACGACCGGTATCGCCGTTCCGACGCCGGCGAGCGGGGTAACGACGCGCGCCGAGGACCGGCACGTGATGATCGGGACCGTCGTCGCGACGATGATCGCGAGCGTGGATACTCCCGGCGCCCGGAGGGCGAGCGCAGATACCGCTCGGACGATGATCGGCGGCCGGCGCGGCAGGGACGTCCGAATGATCGCTCACGTGACGAGCGCGGCGACCGCAAGCCTTACGGCGATCGCGCCCGTTCTTCCTACGGTGACCGGGATCGCAAGCCTTACGGCGACCGTGATCAGAGGCCGTCGGGCGACCGCGATCGCAAGCCTTATGGTGATCGGGATCGTAAGCCCTACGGTGACCGGGATCGTAAGCCTTACGGTGATCGGGATCGCAAGCCCTATGGTGACCGGGATCAGAGGTCGTCGGCCGACCGTGACCGTAAGCCTTACGGTGATCGGGATCGCAAGCCCTACGGTGACCGGGATCAGAGGTCGTCGGGCAACCGTGACCGTAAACCCTACGGTGATCGGGATCGTAAGCCCTACGGTGACCGCGATCGTAAGCCTTACGGTGATCGGGATCGCAAGCCCTACGGTGACCGGGATCAGAGGTCGTCGGCCGACCGTGACCGCAGGCCTTACGGTGATCGGGATCGCAAACCCTACGGTGACCGGGATCGCAAACCTTATGGTGATCGTGATCAGAGGTCGTCGGGTGACCGGGATCGTAAGCCCTACGGCGACCGGAGCAGCTCGCGTCCAGCACGTTCCTATGACGACCGTCGGCCGAACCGTGATTCGCGTGACTCCGATTCCCGCGGCCGTGATGACCGCTTCTCGCGAGGCAGAGATTCCCGCGGCTTCGACCGCCGCGACGACGATCGCTTCGAGAGGACCGAGCGTCCGCTGCCACCCGGGCTGGAGCCTGCCGAGAACGAGCCCGAGTTGCCCGAGGGCTACGACCAGACCGGTCTGCCCAGCAGCATTCGTGCCGAGCTTCGCTCGCTGACCAAGCAGCTGGCCGACAAGGTCGGAGGCCATCTTCAGGCGGCGGCCGAGCTCCTCGACGTCGATCCCGAGCAGGCGCTCGCGCATGCCATGGTCGCCAGGCGGCTCGCGTCCAGACTGCCGGTTGTTCGCGAGGCGGCGGCCGAGACCGCCTACCTGGCTGGGCACTACGACACGGCGCTCACCGAATACCGAGCGCTGCACCGGATTACCGGCGACGACGACTACCTGCCGATCATCGCCGATTGCGAACGGGCCGTCGGCAAGCATCAGGCCGCGCTGCGAACCCTCCGGGAGGCGCGAGACCTCAAGCTCAGCCTGCCGCAGCAGGTGGAGGTCATCCTCGTCGAGGCCGGCGTCCGCGACGACATGGGTCAGCGCGACGAAGCATCGCGGTTGCTCAAGGAAGCGATCAGCGGTGGCCGAGGTGGACGTCAGGGCCAGGCGCGGTTGCGTTTCGCCTACGCCGATCTGCTCGCCGAGCACGGCCGGCCGGACGCCGCACTCGAATGGTTGACCTCAGCGCGCACCTACGACGAGAACAACGAGTTGGAGATCGACGATCGGATCGCCGAGTTGAAGGGCGAACCGGTCGCAGAAGCGCCGGACCTCGACGAGTTCGAGGTGCTCGACGTCGAGGAGGTCGACGACGTCGACGATGAGCCCGCTGAGGCCGACGAGCCCGCTGAGGCCGACGAGCCCGATGAGACCGACGATTCGCAGGAGTCCGTGGACGGATCTGAGGACGATGAGTCCGACGATGATGACTTTGGGGACGATGAGTCTGAGGACGATGACCAGTCCGATCACGATGAACCTGACGATCTGTTGGACGAGCAGACTCCGGAGCCGGACGAAGACGAGCAGCCGGAGGAAGACGAGCAGCCGGAGGAGCCGCACGACGCCGAGCCGGTAGACGACAAGACGAAAGACGATCTGGAGGAGCAGTGACCCGGTTCATCGATGCCTATGACGCCGCGATGTTCGATCTCGATGGGGTCGTATACCTCGGCCCGCGCGCGGTCGAGGGATCTCCGGAGAGTCTCGGAGAACTCCGCAAGCTTGGCGTGAAGGTCGGCTTTGTCACCAACAACGCCGGACGCAGCGCCGACGTGGTGGTGGACCATCTGAACGTCCTGGGTATCGAGTGCCATCGGGCCGATGTCGTCACCAGCCCGCAGGCCATCGCCCAGCTGATGCGCCGGGAGTTGCCGGAGGGAGCCAAGGTTCAGGTCTGCGGCGCTCAGGCTCTTACCGACGAGATCGCCGCGGCCGGTTTCACCGTGGTGACGGATTTCCGTGAGGAGCCGGCAGCGGTGGTTCAGGGTTATGACCCGGACCTGTCCTGGCCCAGTCTGGACAACGCCTGCTTCGCGATCCAGCGCGGGGCCCGCTGGTTCGGGACCAATACCGACATCAACCGGCCGACCGACCTGGGCCTGGTGCCCGGCGCCGGCGCACAGATCGAGGCGCTGCGCACCGCAGTGGGAGACACCCCGATCACGGTCGCCGGGAAGCCCTACCCGCCGTTGCTGCAAGAGACCATCAACCGCATGCAGGCCCGCCGACCGGTTTTCGTCGGCGATCGGCTGGACACCGACATCGAGGGTGCCCACAATGTCGGCATCGACTCGTTCATGGTGTTTACCGGCGCGCATGGCAAGACAGACCTGGTCAACGCTATTCCTCAGCAGCATCCGACGGCCATCGGCTGGAATCTGCGGGGCCTGCTCGCGCCGCGGCGCGAAGCGTCCTGGCACGACGACGAGGTGCTCTGCCGTGGCGCGCGGGCATACGTCTACGGTGGGGTCGTCCGCCTCGACGGTCCGCTGATAACCGTTGACGAACAGTTGGACGCGCTGTGGGCGATCGTCCAACTTACCTGGCGGGACGGCTCCTTGGATGCCGCGGACGCCCTCGATGCGCTGGACCAGCTCCCGTGACCACCACCGGGTACGACCCACAGGACAGCCACGAACCGAACCCGGACGAGCCTCCGGTCACCGGCAACCGGATCATCGATTCGGCATTGGCTGCCCTTGCCGGCACGCAACAGCTGACGGTGACCGAGCAACTCCAACGGCTGGGCGCCGCGCACGAGACGCTGGCAGACGTGCTGGAGAGCTCCCGCAGCGCGGCCATACCGATGCCGAAGCCGCAGACGCGTCAACCGTGAATGACCGGCTCGACCAGACGCTGGTGACGACCGGCCAAGCCCGATCGCGCTCACAGGCGTCAGAGTTGATCAAGGGCGGTTCGGTGCGGGTCAACGGCCGGGTCGTCGTGCGGCCATCGCACCGCGTGAACGCCACCGACACCATCGAGTGCGCGATCGACCCGTGGGTTTCGCGTGCCGCACACAAACTCATCGGGGCTCTCGACTCCAGCGGGCTTCAGGTTCCTGCCCGGGTGCTCGACGCGGGTGCGTCCACCGGCGGCTTCACGCAAGTGCTGCTCAGCAGGGGAGCCCAATTGGTCTACGCGGTTGATGTGGGCCACGGTCAGCTGGCGCCCGTGGTGCGGGCTGATCCGCGGGTACGGGTGCGGGAGGGCCTGAATCTGCGCGATCTCACGCTCGCCGATCTCGATGACGAGCCGGTCGACCTGGTCGTGGCAGACGTCTCCTTCATCTCGCTGCGAATGCTGCTGGAACCGCTGTTCGCCGTGCTCAGGCCGGACGGCCGGGCAATGCTCATGATCAAACCCCAGTTCGAGGTCGGTCGTGAACGCCTCGGAGCGGGGGGAGTGGTCCACTCACCATCGGACCGCAGGCAGGCCATCGATGCGGTGGTCGAAGACGCCGCCGGACTCGGCTGGATCCCCCAGTGGCGTGCCGACAGCCAGTTGGCCGGTCCGGCCGGCAACCTGGAGCACTTCGTCTGCTTTCACGCGGTGCGCTCGGAAGACGAGGAACCGGACGACATCCGGCTTGGGTAGGCTTCGGAACGTGACGAACAGTTCGCAGCCTCAGCAACCCCGACGAGTGGGAATTCTGTTGCACCCGGCGCGTCCAGAAGCCATCGACGTAGCGGAGAAGTTCGTCCAGGGCACTATCGGTACCGGCATCACCTGCGTGGGCTTCGGCGATCGGATCGCCGAACTGCGCGAACGAGTCCGCGATGTGACGATCGAGCAGGGTGTCCTCGGCGATCCCGGGCCGCTCGAACTCATGGTCGTCTTCGGTGGCGACGGCACCATACTGTGGGCCGCCGAAGGCGTGGTGCCGCGCGGCGTGCCGCTGCTGGGCGTCAACCTCGGGCACGTCGGGTTCCTCGCAGAGCTGGAATCGCACGACGTTCACAAGCTGGTTCAGCAAGTGGTCGAACGCCACTACACCGTTGAAGAACGCCTCACCCTCGACGTCGAGGTGGTCGACCCCGAAGGCCATCAGATCTGGTCGTCGTTCGCGGTCAACGAGGTCTCCCTCGAGAAAGCGGCTCGCGAGAAGATGCTCGATGTGCTGGTCGAGATCGATCATCTGCCCGTGTCGCGCTGGAGCTGCGACGGCATGCTGGTTTCCACTCCGACCGGCTCCACCGCCTATGCGTTCTCTCTCGGCGGTCCGGTCATCTGGCCCGATGTGCAGGCGTTCCAGGTCGTGCCCATGGCCGCACATGCGCTGTTCGCGCGTCCACTGGTGCTCGATCCCAACTCGCTGGTTGATCTGACCTTGTCGGACCAGTATGTGACCCGGTCCGTCGTGTGGTGCGATGGCCGTCGTTCGGTCGACATCCTGCCCGGCACCCGTATCCATGTGGAGCGCGGCAGCCATCCGCTGCGGGTTGCGCGGCTTCAGGAGCAGCCGTTCACCTCGCGCCTGGTGAAGAAGTTCGACCTCAACATCGATGGCTTCCGGAGCAAAGGGCGGCCCTAATGCTGGTCGAGTTACGCATCTCGAATCTCGGGGTGATCGCGGACGCGACCATTGAACCTACCGCGGGCATGACCGTCATCACCGGTGAAACCGGTGCCGGCAAGACGATGATCGTCAGCTCACTCGGCCTGCTGCTGGGCGAGCGGGCTGATGCCTCGGTGGTCCGGCGGGGCTCCCAGCGCGTCATCGTCGAGGGACGTTTCAACGATCTTTCCGCGGTGACGCCACTGCTGGACGACATCGGCGCCGAGACCGAAGCGGACGAGCTGCTGGTTTCCCGCCAGGTCAGCAAGCAGGGCCGCTCACGGGTCTTCGTCGGGGGTGTCCAGACCCCGATATCGAAGCTGGCCGAAGTGACCGGAGAACTCGCGACCATTCATGGTCAGTCCGAGCAGATCCGGCTGGGCGACCCGGATCGGCAGCGCGAGGTTCTCGACCATGCCGGTGGTCCCGAGCTGGCGGCGCTGCTCGACGACTACCGAGGGGCCTACCGCCGTCGCGACCAGCTGCGTACCGAGCGCGACGACCTGGTGCACCACGCTCAAGAACGCGCCCGCGAGGCCGATCTGCTGCAGTTCGGACTGGAAGAGATCTCGGCGGCCGATCCCCGGCCGGGGGAGGACGCCGAGCTGGCGGCCGAGGCGTCCAGGCTGCAGGCTGTGGACGACCTGAGGCTGCTCGCCGCCCGAGCCAGCCATGCGCTGTCCGGCTCCGATGAGGGAGACCTCGACGATCCCGGCGCGGTCGGCCTGGTCGGTATCGCCCGCCACGAACTCGCCGGCATCGCCAGGCTGGACGAGCAGGCCGGCGAGCTGGCCCTGGCCGCCCGGACGATCACCGGGCAGGTCAACGAATTGGCCGCCGACGTCGCGTCCTATCTGGCCGACCTGGATGCCGACCCCGTGCGGCTCGAAGCGGTGACCTCACGGCGCGCGCAGCTGGCCGGGCTGACGCGCAAGTACGGCTCGACCATCGACGACGTGCTCGCCTGGGCCGCGGACGCAGCGATGCGGCTGTCCAACCTGAGTCGCGGGGACCAGCGGCTGAGCGAACTGGATGCGCTGATCGCCGAGCTCGATGCCACACTGCTGAGACTCGGCGGGCACATCACCGAGCTGCGCGAGCAGGCCGCCGCACGGCTGGCTGCGGCCGTGCAGGACGAGCTGGCGGCGTTGGCCATGCCGCACGCCCGGCTGCGCTTCGACCTACAGCCGCTGCCGCAGCCGGGTCCCCACGGGCTGGAACATGTACACCTGCTGTTCGCGGCGAACCCCGGCGCCACCCCCGGACCGCTGGCGAAGGTCGCCTCGGGCGGCGAACTGTCCCGCGTCCGGTTGGGTCTGGAAGTGGTGCTCGCCGCCGGAGATCCCGGCCACATCTTCGTCTTCGACGAGGTGGACGCCGGAATCGGCGGCAGCGTGGCCATCGAGGTCGGCCGCCGGCTGGCCCGGCTCGCCGAGTACTCGCAGGTGATCGTCGTGACGCATCTGGCTCAGGTGGCGGCATTCGCGTCCGCCCACTGGGTGGTCTCGAAATCCAGTGACGGTCAGGTCACCACCAGCGATCTGACGCTGGTGACCGGGGCGCAGCGCGAGGCCGAGCTGGCCCGCATGATGGGTGGCCTGGACGACAGCAGCTCGGGGCTGGCGCATGCCCGCGATCTGCTCGAACTCGCGCACAGGCCGTGACCTCCCGACCCGCATTTCGGCTTGTCAGCCCCATGGCATGGGGATTCGGTCAGTGTCGCGCGCCCAATTGACGTAGACCCCGGTCTATTGGGGGCTGCTTTCAGTGCTCCGTTCACGTTACGTTCATCTTGGCCACGATGGCGAGGCGGAGAGGAGCGACGATGAACCGAGCAGTCAGCATTCTGCTGCAGCTGGAGTCGGCGGATTCCGTCGCCAAGGATGCTCTGGCGATGCGTTGCGGCGTCGCAGCCCGCACCATCAGCACCGATGTCGCTCAACTCAACAACAGCCTCGGCACCGCCGCCTCGATCCGGTTCAGCGATGGACGCTACCGTCTGCTGATCGTCGACGCCGATGCGTATCGCCGGGTCCGTGACCGGCTAGCGATCGTGCAGGAGTCGTTCAACGACCCGCAATGGCGCGCGGCCTATATCCTCGCCCGGCTGCTGCACAGCCTGAGGCCGGTACGCATCGAGGATCTGACGCTGGACATGCGCCTCGGACGCACCAGCGTGGTCGCCGATATCGCCCAGGTTCGCGAGTTGCTGGCTCCCTACGGCGTGAAGATCGAGGGGAGAACCCGCGTCGGGCTGACGCTGGCAGGCCCCGAGCTGGGCATCCGGCTGGCGATCCTCGACCACGCGTACGCAGCCGCCTACCGCGGCTATCCGCTGGGCGGCGAGATCCACGGTGCCGTGGAACAGGTGCTGGGCGAGTACGGTCTCAGCGCGGCCAACCGCGAAATCATGCGGGGCTGGGTGACAGTCGTGCTCGACCGCTACCTGAACAACCAGCCGCTCGGCGCGCTTCCGCCGACCTACGCCGATCTGGTGGATTCTCCCGCTCACAACCTGGCCAGGGCGTTGGCCGCGGCCGTCGAGCCGTTGCTCAATGAGCAGCTGCCGGACGACGAGGTGCTGTTCTTGGCGCTGCCCGCCGCCGGAATGCGGATGACCGGCGCCGAGGGCCCCGGCGGCGTCTGGCGGTCGGCTGAGCTGGCCGGCGCCCTTGTGGAACGCATCCTCGACCGCGTAGCCAACGAGATGGACGTACGCCTCGCGACCGCCGAACTCGTCCGCGAGTTCACCCAGCACGTCACATTCCTGGTGAACAGATTGCGCTACTCGCTGCATCTGGCCACCGACGCACAGCCCGGGCGGCTGGAGGAGGAGTATCCGCTGGCCCACCGCATGGCGATGATCGCCGCCGAGGAGATACAGCAGGAGACCGGGCTGGTCGTCGAAGCGGGCGAGTTGTCGCTGCTCACCACCTACTTCCAGGTATTCCTGGTCGACTACGCGGCTCGGCAACGGCGCGAGATGTCGGTGACCATCGTCTCGGGGCACGGCCCGGCCACCGCGCGCCTGGTTCGGTCCCACCTTGCGACGCTGCTCCCCGCCGGTACGCGCTACACGATCGTCCCCGACTGCGCACCCGGTGACCTGGATGCCAGCGACCTGGTCGTCACCACCCCCGGCGCCCGGGTATCGACCAACCGTCCCACACTCGAGCTGTCGGAGCTGTTCGACCGGCAGGCAGTGACTCGCCGGCTGAACGCGCTGCGGATACCCACCCTCGGCCCGCTCGCCCCGGCAGCGGCAGGCTCCCTGCTGGTGTCCCTGATCGACGAGAACCGGTTCGTCCGCCTCCCCACCGACGCCGGTTACCCGGAGGCGACCCAGCTGCTCATCGACGCGCTGCGGAAGGCCGGCCTGGTCGGCGAGGGGTTCGAGGCGGCCATTGCCGCCCGCGAGGCGCGGGCCACCATGCAACTAGACGACCGGCTCGCCTTTCCCCACGCCACCGATCCCACGCTGGTCACCCCGGTGTGCGCGCTCGGCGTGGTGCCGCGAGCCGACTCCGAGGCCGGCATCCGCGTGGTGTTCCTGATGGCCGTCCCGCAGAAGGTCGCCTACGACGACACCGTTCTCATCCGTGTCTACGACGAGATCATCCGGCTCGGCGGGAACGCCGCCGCGGTGGCGAAGATCTCCCGCCTGACCAGTTACGAGCAGTTCTTCTACTTCATGGAGAACCTGCAGTCCAACCCGACCACCTGAGGAGAAGCAGTGTTCTGGACCGTCCTGATCGCGTTCGCGGTCGTCTACCTCACCCAGACGTTCTTGGCGCTGAGGCAGTCGAAGAACTTCGCCGCCACGTTCACGAGCCTGCGCCGTCGCGGCCGGGTCGCGCTCGGCAAGAAGCAGGGCCTGCTCTCCGCGGGTGCGCTGGTGCTGTTCCTGCTCGACGACGACGGACGCATCGTCGAGGGCCACAAGCTCTCGGGGGTCACCGTGCTGTCTCGGTTCCGCGTCTTCGATGCCTTCGACGGCTGCGAACTCGCCGAACTCACACCCGAAACCGACCGGCGCTTCAATAGGCCGGTGCGCGCGGCGGTGGCCAATGCCCGCGACAACTACCGCACCGTGCTGGCCGGTAAGAAACCGCTGGATCCGCCCGGCCCGCTCGCCCAGATCAGCCTCGCTGCCGGCCGACTTGTTCGGCGCCGTCCGGTGGCCACGGCCTGACCTGTCCGTAACCCCATAAGCCCCACCACCCACTACATCTACGAAGGAGTGATCATGGATATACTCGTGCGCGCCGCCGAGTGGTTCGTCGGCCTATTCCAGGCCGGAGCCGATGTCTTCATCAGCTGGATGGGCAGCATCGTGCCTCTCGTCCTCATGCTGTTGATCGCAATGAACTCACTGATTCAACTGGTCGGCGAGAACCGGGTCAACCGCTTCGCCGGCAAGGCGTCCCACAACCCGGTGAGCCGTTACATGCTGCTTCCGTTCATCGGAGCGTTCATGCTGGCCAACCCGATGGTGCACTCGCTGGGGCGGTTCATGCCCGAGCGCTACAAGCCCAGCTATTTCGCCAGCGCCGCGCAGTTCTGCCACACCAGCAACGGCGTCTTCCCGCACATCAACCCGGCCGAATTGTTCATCTGGCTCGGCATCGCCCAGGGCGTCATGACGCTCGGCCTGAGCACCGGGCCACTGGCCATCCGGTATCTGCTGGTCGGCCTCGTCATGAACTTCGTCTCCGGCTGGGTGACCGACTTCACCACCGCCTACGTCAGCAAGCAGCAGGGTGTCGAACTCAGCCTCGAACCCCACATGGAAGGGTGACGCTCCACATGTCCAACTACCACACCATTGTCATTGAGCGCGGCGGCGGCGGCTTCGGAGGACCCCTGACACTGACTCCCACCGAGCAGCGAAACAAGGTCGTCTACATCGTCGGCGGCGGCATGAAGCCGGAGGTCGTCGACCGGATCTGCGAACTGTCCGGCGCCGAAGCCGTCAACGGATTCAAGACGTCGGTACCCGACGACGAGATCTTCGTCGCGGTCATCGACTGCGGCGGGACGCTTCGCTGCGGCCTGTACCCGAAGAAGGGCATCTCCACGGTCAACGTGATGCCCACCGGCAAGACCGGTCCTCTTGCCCAGTTCATCACCGAGGAGCTCTACGTCTCCGCGGTCGGTCCCGAGCAGGTGCGTCTTGCCGATGAGGCGGAGGCCCTGGTCTCCGTCGGCGCCGCGAGCGCCACCGCTTCCGAAGGTGCCCAGGGCACCGGCGGTTCCGACGGCGGACCTGCCTTCACCGTCAAGGGTGATTGGAGCACCGACAAGAAGATCTCGCAGACCATTGCCGAGAAGAAGAAGAAGTCCCTGCTCGAGAAGATCGGCCTGGGCGCAGGCCGGGTCGTGTCGATCTTCTACCAGGCCGCCCGCGACGCCGTGCAGACCATGCTCGGCACGGTCATCCCCTTCATGGGCTTCGTCGCGATGCTGATCGGCATCATCAACGCCTCGGGCTTCGGCAACTGGTTCTCCAGCCTGCTCACCCCGCTGGCCGGCACCGGCTGGGGACTGATGGCTCTCGGCTTCATCGCCTCCCTGCCATTCCTGTCGCCGCTGCTGGGGCCGGGCGCCGTCATCGGCCAGATCATCGGCACCCTCATCGGTGTCGAGATCGGCAAGGGCAACATCCCGCCGAGCCTCGCGCTCCCGGCGCTGTTCGCCATCAATACCCAAAATGCCGCCGACTTCATCCCTGTCGGACTGGGTCTGGCGGAGGCCCGACCGGAGACCGTCGAGGTGGGCGTGCCGTCTGTGCTCTACTCGCGATTCCTTAACGGCGTCCCGCGTGTTGCAGTGGCCTGGCTTGCCAGTATCGGCCTTTACTCGTCCTAGACACGACACGAAAGGAAGTCAGTCATCATGACCGAGATCTATCGCACCACCGTTACCGAGGTCGGGCCCGAGGCCAGCTCCTTCATCGCCCAGGGCATGCTCGTCACCTTCGGCGAGGAGGCTCCCGACGCGCTGCGTGAGTTCTGCTTCCTCGTCGACGCATCGGCCCGCACTACCGCGGATCTTCAGGCGGGTCAGGTGCTGGTGCTGGACGGCGAGCAGTACCCGATCACCGCCGTCGGCTCGGTGGCCCGCCAGAACCTGGACAACCTGGGTCACGTCACGGTCATCGTCGACGGCCAGAAATCGGCCTATATGCACGGGGCCATTCATGTCGAGGGCGAGGAAGTGCCACGCCTCGAGGTGGGCAGCACGTTCGTGATCGAGCAGTTGTGATCCGACGAGACGTCGTCGTGGGCCACCCCGAGGGCGTGCACGCCCTGGTGGCCCACAACCTAGCCGAACTCGCCGGTCGCTACTCCAGCAGCATCTTCCTGCGCTCCGCGGATCGCAGCGCGAGCGTAGCGCACGTCGTGAACGTGCTCGCGCTCGGGCTCGAGCAAGGAGATCAGGTTGTCGTCTGGGCGGATGGCCTCGACGAGCAGGAGGCGCTGGAGGCCGTGATTCACGCCTTGTCCGAACCTCGATGAGCCCAGAACGACCCATCCCCACCACCCCGATCATCGATCGAAGGAGAAACCATGAAGAAGGAATCCATCGCCGAAGGCCTGACACACGCGAGCGACACCCGAGTCATCGAAGTGGGACGAGGCATCCTGCCGCGCTCCGGTGAGATCCTCGCCCAGTCACTCGTCCAGGCCGAGCGGCCGCTGCTCATCGTGGCCGATGAGCGCACCTGGACGGCCGCCGGGAAGGCCGTCGCAGAGTCCATCGCGCAGGCGGGTCTGCTGCAGGCCGAGCCGCTGATCTTCCCCGGCACCCCGACGCTGTATGCCGCCTACGAGCACGCCGAAGAGGTCCGCGAACGCCTGCGCGAGACGGACGCACTGGGTGTCGCGGTCGGCTCCGGGACGCTCAACGATCTGGTCAAACTGGCCTCCGGGGAACTCGGCCAGCCATACGCGGTCGTCGGGACAGCGGCATCCATGGACGGATACTCCGGTTTCGGTGCACCGATGAGTCAGGGCGGCATCAAGATCACCATGCCGTGCCCCGCCCCGGCCGTCGTGATCTTCGACCTCGACGTCGCGGCTGCGGCGCCGAAGGCCATGGTGGCATCCGGCTACGGCGATCTCGCCGCCAAGATCCCCGCCGGCGCCGACTGGATCCTGTCGGACGCGATCGGGCTCGACCCCATCGACCCGCTCGCCTGGAACCTGGTGCAGGGCGGTGTCTCCGAGGCGCTGTCGCGGCCCGAGGCCCTGGCTGCCGGAGACCCCGATGCCTATGAGGGCCTGGTCAAGGGCCTGCTGCTGTCCGGCTTGGCCATGCAGGTCTACAAGGGCACGCGGCCGGCTTCCGGCGCCGAGCACTATTTCAGCCACCTGTGGGAACTCGATCATCTCGGCGCCGAGCTCGACCCACCGCTGTCGCACGGTTTCAAGGTCGCGATCGGCACCTTGGCGATGACTGCCTTCTACGAGCGGTTCTTGCAGCGCGACCTGGCATCCATCGATGTGGACGCCGTCGTCGCCGCCTGGCCGACCTGGGATGAACTCGAGGCGGACATCCGCTCGAAGCTCACCGGTGCGCTGGCCGAGAAGGGCGTGCGGGAGACCCGCGAGAAGTACGTGGACGCCGACGGGCTACGCGTCCGCGTCCAGACGCTGGTGGACGACTGGCCGTCCCTGCGGCCCCGGCTGGAGGCCCAACTGGTGCCGGCAGCTACTCTGCAGCGCTCGCTGGCTGCGGCGGGCACCCCGACTCATCCCGAGCAGATCGGCCTGACGCTCGCCGATCTGAAGGCCACCTTTCCGCGCGCCATGTACTACCGCTCGCGCTACACCGTGCTCGATGTGAGCCGCGAGATCGGATGGTTCGC
>Ga0334890_1004150_pt1 | contig 13659 bp, 8 predicted proteins | sample GraSluR1_MG_3_FD_207220 | JGI IMG/M metagenome (GOLD analysis project Ga0334890, IMG submission 207220) | Sludge microbial communities from methane-producing bioreactor in Wageningen University, Netherlands - Granular Sludge_31_08-R1 | ecosystem: Engineered > Bioreactor > Anaerobic > Unclassified... | reverse complement strand
GAGGAAGCGGAGAAAATACGGTGGATATCGACATCCGGGGATACGATATGGATACTGCCTATGCCCTGGCCAAGGAAATTCGCCACCGTGGGGAGGCTCTGCCGGGGGTTACGGATGTGGAACTCTCCCGAGAGGAGAGCCTTTCGGAATACTCCGTGGTGGTGGATAGACAGAAGGCGGGATCCCTCGGGTTTTCCGTGCAGGATGTGGCGGAGGCGCTTCGCGTTCTCATAGCCGGAAAAACTGCGGGAACCTACAGCGTGAAAGGAAAGGAGTACGATATCCGCATACAGGGAGAATCCGCAGAAAACTACTCCCTGGAAGAAATCCTGGATCTTCCTCTCAGAAATTCTCAGGGAGTGTCCGTAAATCTCGGAAACATAGCCTTTCTCAGAAGCTCTTTGGGGCCTATCTCCATTGAACGCAAGGATCGGGAGCGGGTGCTCACGGTAAGCGTGGGAGCTCCGGAGAAACCTCAGGGGGTGCTCGTGTCGGAACTCCGCCAGGTTTTGGCGGAAATTCCTCTGCCCGAGGGCTTTTCCCTTCAGTTTTCCGGGGGATACGAAAAACAGGAGGAATCTTTCCGGGAGCTTCTTTTCAGTTTCATTCTCGCCCTGCTCCTGGTTTATATGGTCATGGCATGTCAGTTTGAATCTCTCAAGGATCCTCTGGTGGTAATGTTTTCCGTTCCTCTGGGTGCCATCGGAGTGATTCCCACGCTCTTCCTCACGGGAACTACCCTTAACATGCAATCCTTTATAGGGTGTATCATGCTGGCGGGTATCGTGGTGAACAATGCCATACTTCTGGTGGATCAGGCGAATCGACTTCAGAGAAGTCAAGGCATGTCTCCCCTGGAGGCTGCCCGGGAATCCGGTATTCGCAGATTGCGGCCGATTCTCATGACCGCTCTCACCACCTGTCTCGGCCTCCTTCCCCTTGCCCTTGCCCTGGGAGACGGAGGAGAAGCCCAGGCTCCCATGGCAAGGGCGGTTATCGGGGGATTGGCAAGTTCCACCCTCATTACCCTCATCTTTATCCCCGCGCTCTACTCGTTGGTGGAGGAGTGGCATGGAAGGAGGAAAGCCCGTTGTTCCTGAAGATAAAACGTTATGCCGCACCAGATGAAAGCATGTTCTTCCACGAAACTCCTCCTAGATGTAAAAGATCTTTCGGAAAAAAACTTTTGAAAGCCCTTCTGCCGTTTCTTTTCGTTTTGGGTTTTGGAGGAGGCGTTTCGGGGGAGGAAAAACTTCTTTCTCTGGAAGAGTGTGTCCGGATGGCCCTGGAGTATCATCCCGGAGCTCGGGAAGCCCGAGCCAAGGTTGAAGAGGCCCTGGGAGATCTGGGCCTTGCGAGAACCGGAGAAGCCTTCAAGATAGATGTCAATGTGGACTACGCCCGGGAACGGGGATTCAACGATCGGGATGCGGGCAGCAGTTACAACACTGCTGCGGTGCTTTCCAAGCCCCTTTTCGACTGGGGACGCACGGAGACCGAGGTTGCCATAGCTTTGGAGGGGCTCGACATATCCCGGTTGGAGGAATACCGTTCGTTGGAGGAAATCGTTTACAACGTGGAAAAGGCTTACTACGGTTTGCTCGAATCCCTTCGGGATGCCCAGGTGGCCCGGGAGACTTTGGAACGATACGCCGAACATCTTACGAGGGCCAAGGTCTTTTACGAGGTGGGATCCACTCCGTATTTTGACGTTACCGCCGCAGAGGTGGACAAGAGCAAGGCGCAAATTGCCCTTATTCAGGGAGAATCGGGGGTTCGCAAAGCCCGGACCGTGCTCTACAATGCCTTGGGATTGCCGGCCTCCACGGATTATGGCATTCAGGATGTCCTGGATTACGAAGAAATTCAGATTTCCTTCGAAAAAGTGCTTGCCCAGGCCTTTGCCTTTCGAGGGGATCTCAAGGCGGCCTCCCGAGAGGTTTCCCAAGCGTCTCAAGAAATCTATCTCCTGGGAAGGGAAAACTCTCCGCTTCTCTCCGCCCGGGGAAGCTATCGCATAGGAGGAACCTCTCCGGCGGACAAGGACGCCTGGAGTCTTGCCATGGAGCTCAGCATTCCCCTCTACGACGGAGGCATTACCGAAGAAAAGCTTCGCAAGGCCCGGGGAACTCTTGAGCGTAAGGAAGCCCAGGAGATTCTGCTTCGGCAGAACGTGATCCTTCAGGTGGAACAAGCCTGGCTCTCCCTCGGGGAGGCGGAGGAAAGCATTCGGGTGGCGGCTCTCGCCAAAAGGCAGGCGGAGGAGAAGCTCGCTCTCGCTACAGAGCGCTATGGAGTGGGTATGGGAAGCTCTATAGAGATTACCGACGCCAACGAATCCATGAGTGATGCGGCCCGAGACTACAACCGGGCCCTCTATGCCTATTCCATGGCCCGGGCGGGGCTCCGCTACGCCACAGGGCGAAGCCTCGTCAGCTACGGACACGAAAAAGAACATTCCGAGGAAAGATAATACATCCTCGGAAGCCGTCGTGTACGGAAATCCGGGAAGGTCCGGAAACTCTCCATATGAGAGTTCCCGGACCTTCCCGGATTTTTACATGCCCGCCTCTTTTGCGAAAAAATACCTGCAAGGAGTTACATCATGAAAATTCCCACTCCCGTGGCAGCCACGAGCCCCGCCAGCACGGGGATGAAATTCTTTCTGGCCAGCTCCAGGGGATCGACTCCGGCAATTCCCGCAGTGGCTACGAGTCCGAAGGCCCAGGCCACCAGAGTGCCCCCTCCCGCCCAGATGGCGCCCATCTGTCCTATGGAGGCAAGTACGGGAACGTTTACCGAAAGAGGTGTTCCCAAAGCCTGTGCCAGGGCTCCCGTGAGGGGAAGTCCCGAAAATCCCGATCCGTCAAGCCCGGTAATGATACCCACGATCAAATTTCCGAAGGCCAGAGGAATCTTTCCCAGGGGGAGGCATGCAGCCAGACTCCGGCCGAGGTCGTAGAGAAGTCCCGGAGCTCCCTCGCCGAGGATATGCTGGGCCGCTCCCTGGGATCCGAGAAAAAAGAATCCCGCAATGGGAATGACGGGAGCAAAGATTTTGATGGCGAAAAGGAGGCCGTGGCGCAGGTGCCCCACGATATCCTCGAGACTCGTGCGAGGGCTCTGGAGTACCGTGGCGGCGAAAAGAATCAATACCGCCGTCCCTCCGAGAAGCGCCGTGGCACTCCCTCCCCGGATTTTCATGGTTACCATAATAACCACCACCAGGAACATGAGAATCGGTACCGCCAAGGCGAAAAGCCCCGCATAGCGGCCGAATTCGGGCTCTTCCATGTTCACCAGGGGAGTTCCCGTCATTTCTGTCATTTTCGACGTTTCCGCCGAGTTCATCTCCCGACGAACCATCAGGAAGGCCACTCCCGTGGCGGTGAGCCCCGCCACGAGAGAGAGAATTGCCGCGGGGATAAAGATTTCCTGCACCTCTATTCCAGCGGCCTCAGAAGAGAGTTTGAGGGCACCCTGAATAACGAGATCTCCCGAAAGGGCCATGCCGTGCCCCATGATATTCACTGCCATGGCGGCTCCCATGGCGGGAAGCCCCGAGGCTATGGCCACGGGAATGAGAAGGGTTCCTACCAGAGCCGTGGCGGGGGTGGGCCAGAAGAAGATGGCCGCCACGTACATGACGCTTCCCAGAATGAAGAAAGCCCGGGAGGGGGTGCTCATGAACCGTCGTACCGGGGCGATCATTTTATAGTCCGCTCCCATGATACGCAAAGACTGGAGCATGGCCACCATAAGCGCTATGACCAGCATGATGTCGAAAAGGTCCGTTCCCGCTTCCATGAGACCGTTGAAGATCCCCTGCACCGCTCCGATGAAGGAGCCCTTATAGAGCAGAGCCACCACGAAGGAGCCCGCAAGGCAGGGAAGCACAACGTCCCGGCGACGTATCATAAGGAAAATCACTACCACTATGGTTGCCAGATATGCCCAGTGTACGGCAGTAAGGACGGGGGCCATTTTTTCCCTCCTTTATAAGTTCCGTGAGGCTATACTTTTCGGGAGAAACGATTCTCCCATCCTGTTTGAGCAACCTTTTGAGAAATTTCTGCAACCTCCGTGGAGTAAAGTCCCTGCTGCCGCATTCTTTCAAAATAGATGGATCCCGAGAAGGTGTATTTGTACTGCCGTCCCTCGGGATGCCGCATTTCGGAGATCACGTGATCCACAAAATCTCCCACCGCGAGTTCCTTGGGATAGGATATAAGGTCCAGTCCCTTGGCGTAACGTACCGCATTATGCCCTGCCAGATATCCCGTGACGATGGCCTCGGTATGTCCCACCATGGCTCCCGCCTTTTCTCCGGCACAGAAGAGGTTGGAGATCTTTCCTTCCGCCTGGAGAGCGGGGGAGCAGGCGGCGAAATGGAAGTACCGCATGGAATTGCCTCGGGTGCCTCCGATGGGATCCTCGTAGCGAGCCTTCTCGAATCCCGGAATTTTCCGGAGATCTTCCAAGGGAAAGTAGGGGGTCATCAGTTTTGCGGGCCCCGTATCGAGAAGCACGATATTTTCCACGAAGTCCTTGAGGGCATACTGTTGACAGGCTTTCATATCCAGAATTTCCGAGCCCTCCCGAACTTCTTCGGGAACCTTCACCAGACAGACCCCGGTTTCTTCGAGGGTTTTACGGATTTCCGGAGCCAGGGATTCTTTGAAAAGCTTGCAGGAGCCGCTCATGGCTCCCGTGGAGCCGTCGGGTTTTCCGCCGTGCCATTCTTCCACTCCCGCTCCCGAGGTGAGGCTCCATCGGGGGGAGAAGGTGTGGCATCGGAGAATGCACATGGCACAGCCATTTCCGTGTTTCATACAGTATGCGGGAGTGGCGGAGGTTCCCGTGGCGTCCACGAAGGCATCCCCTTCAATAGTTTCTCCTTTTCGGAGAGTCACAGCGGCAATGCGCTCGTCTTTTTTGGTGAGTCCTGAAACGGAAGTTTCCAGGCGCACTTCTACGCCGAGGTCTTTCAGATAGGCGAGAATGGCGGGTTCCATTTCATAGACATCGTAGAGCGATGCGTGAGCGTGTCCGGGAAACGTCACGTTCGTATGCCGCGCACAGTTGTCCATGACGGAAAACATTTCTCCTCCCATGGCGAGTATCTCCTCGGCAGCGGTAAACCGGCCATTGTTACGGAAGATACCTCCCACCAACCCCGTACCGAGAAGCATGTCCGCCCGCTCCAGTAACACCACATCGGCACCCGCCCTGCGGGCCGATGCCGCAGCGGCGCAGCCTCCCCATCCGCCTCCAGCAATGATGATACGCATGTTTTCTTCCTCCCTTTTTCGGGTTCTGATGCGTTGGGATCACAAATCACGATTGATTAGTGTATATAGTTATATACGACTCTTGCTTTACGTGTCAAGCCCGAATTTCTGTACTCTTCTTCTCGTGCTGTCAGAGATGAGGATTCTTAAAAAGATGCTTTGAACGATGTCAAGAGATAGGTAAAATGCACCTCTTTTTGGCGAAAACGGGACAGGGGTGACATTATCACTGTCCCGTCACAAAAAATCCGCTTTTCCTTGACCTCCTCTCCAAATCATGATATATAGAACCATAAAATTTTATCTCTCTGAAGAAGGAATAAAGCATATGAGGCGAAACATGCTTTACCACAACGGTTTCGGGGCTGGTATCTGTTCTTCCTCTTCCTCTTGGAAGTGGAACGGGTATGCTGTTGCCGCCGGACCGTAAGGGTTATTAGTTCTCAGGGAATTTCGTATAACCACAAAGGGACCGGAAGCGTTCTTCCGGTCCCTTTGTCGTTTTTGGGGAGATTTTTGTGGAGAAGAGACGAAAAGGAGGAAGAGTCATGTATCGAGTTCTCGTGACGGAGCCCATTCATGAGGAGGGGCTTACGATTTTGAAAGAAGATAAGGCTCTTGTGCTGGAAGAGCGGATCGGCTTGTCCCGGGGCGAGCTTCTGGATATTGTGGGAGAATACGAGGGTATTCTTACCCGGAGCGGCACGGGAGTGGATAAGGATCTTCTGGATGCGGCGAAAAAGCTTCGGGTGCTTTGCCGTGCCGGGGTAGGAGTCGATAACATCGATCTTCTCGAAGCGAGCCGTCGGGGAATTGTGGTAATCAATGCTCCCACGGGAAATACCCTGGCGGCGGCGGAACTTACCATGGCAAATATTCTCGGGCTACTCCGGCATATTCCCCGGGCCTGTGACTCCGTCTTTTGCGGAAAATGGGAACGTAAGCGGTTCATGGGAACGCAGCTGGAAGGGAAAAAACTTCTCATAGTAGGGCTTGGACGTATCGGAGGAACCGTGGCTAAGAGAGCCCGAGCCTTCGGCATGGACCTGTATGCTTACGATCCCTACGTCTCTCCCAAAAAGGCGGAAACCCTCGGCGTTACCCTCTGCGAAGATTTTCTCGGAGCTCTTTCTTTGGCGGATCTCGTAACGCTTCATGTTCCTCTCACAAAAGAGACCCGGGGCATGATGGACGAAACCAGCATCCGGGCCATGAAAAAGGGGAGTTTTCTGATAAACTGTGCTCGAGGAAGTTTGGTGGACGAAGAGGCTCTTGCGGAAGCTCTACGAAGCGGCCGCTTAGAAGGGGCCGCCTTCGATGTCTATAGTACGGAGCCCCTCCAGGAAAATCATCCTCTTCTGGCTCAGGATATCCGGGAAAAAGTGGTGCTCACTCCACACATCGGGGCAAATACCCGGGAGGGGCAGTCCGCAGTGGCGAGAATTGCCGCCAAAAATCTTGCGGCGGCTCTCAAGGGAGAGCCCTATGAGCATGCGGTGAATCTGCCCTTTATGGAATCCCAGCTTTCCAAAAATAAACGAGCCTTTCTCTCGCTTTCCCGGAAACTCGGCAATATGGGAGCCCAGCTCATCTCATCGGCTCCCGGGACGTTACGGATAACCCTCAAAGGAGAACTCTTCTTCCAAGAGGATAAGTACAACTTTGAAATTCCCTATAATTATTCTCCCTTTACCGTGGCAGCCCTCAAGGGGGTTCTCGAAGTCTACCACGGGGCGGATGTGAGTTACATGGCGGCTCCCCTCATTGCGGATGAGCGGGAAATGGGGGTTCAGGAGGGACGTGAGGAATCGTCCACCTATCGAAACATGGTGGTTTGCGAGCTTCAGGGGGAAAAAGAGAAAATCTCCCTCGCGGGAACTGTGACGGAAGAGGGAAAACAGAGAATTGTAAACGTTAACGGCTATTGGGTTGAATGTGTTCCGGAAGGCCGGATTCTTCTCTTTCAAAACCATGATCGACCGGGAGTTATCGGCCGTATCGGAAGTCTTTTGGGTGAGCGCGGTATCAACATCGCCAACTTCGCCCTGGGACGCAAAAACGGAAGCGGGCTTGCCATCGGCATGATGCAGATCGACCACGAAGTGCCTGGCGAGGTTATGCGGAGCCTCATGGATGGGGGAGATTTTCTCTGGGCGGTGGATGTACATCTAGCGGAAAATCTTTAGGAGCTTTATGCAGCGAAACGGGGTGCAGAGTGTATGGACATGGTTGCCATCGAGGCAATTAAGAACCTTTCCGAGGGAGATTCTTTCAAAACCAGGGTGGCGGCTCTCGAGGTGGTTCAGAAGCTGGGAAAAAACGGAAAACCCTACTGGGAGATGCGGCTTATGGACGTTACGGGAATACTGGACGTCAAAGTATGGAACAACGGAAAATGGCACGTTCTGCGGGAGTCCCAGGAAATAGACCCCGAGAACCGCTGGAGGGAGCAGGATCCCCTGGAAGAGGATTTCGGGGTTCGCTGCAAGGGAAAAGCCCTGGGGGTAATGGGAAAGGTACAGTCCTACAAGGGGCAGAATCAGTACACTCTCTCCTCGCTCTTTGTGCTGGATGAGGGAGAATATCCCCTCTCGCAGTTCGTTCCTTCCTGCCCCGTGGCTCTGGAGGATCTGGAAAAACGTTTTGTCACCCTTCTCGAATCCTGCGGAGAGCCCGTAAAAGGATTTCTGGAGCACGTTTTTTCCGGAGAGCGGTGGAAACGGTTCCGGGACTGGCCTGCCGCAGTATCCCATCATCATGCCTATGTGCATGGCCTTCTGGAACATACGTTGGGGGTGACGCAAAATGCTGTGGCCCTTGCGGAAACCTACATTTCTTTGGGAGTTGCCCTGGAGCGGGACGTGGTGCTCGCCGGTTCGTTGCTGCACGATTTGGGAAAACTCCAGGCCTACACCCTCACTCCTCTGCCGGAGATGACCGTGGCGGGAAACGTGCACGACCATATTGCCCTGGGTTTTTACGAACTCCAACGCCTTTCGGAAGAATATGGCCTTGACGAGCGGATTGCCCTGCACCTTGGGCATATCCTCCTGAGCCATCACGGCAAGAAAGAATTCGGATCCCCCGTCATGCCAGCTACCGTGGAAGCGCTTATCGTGGCGGCGGCGGACAACCTGGACTTTCAAATCTTCTGCGGCCTCGATGCGGTGGAGAGCCTGGCGGAGCATGAAGAGATCTCCGAATGGAATCGGGTTCTGGAAAGGCGCTTCTGGAAATGGAAGTAGGAGAGGAAACAACCTCCGGAGGAAGAGAAATTTTCATTACTGAAGATCATGCGGAACGCCGGGTGGACCGCATATGCCGTACTCTCTACAAGCACGTTCCCCTGGGGGCCATCATGAGGGCCATCCGGAAAGGCGATGTGCGGCTGGATGGGCGGCGCACCAAGCCCGATGCCCGCCCCGCAGCGGGGCAGATCCTCCGGGTTCCCTGGGAAGAGCTTTCCGAAAGACCCTCCAAGGGAGAGGATGCGCGGGAGACCGGGGAACGTGTTTTCCAAGGCAATCATGCTCTTCGTAACCTCCAAAGCGTTGCCATCCTTTATCAGGATGAACATCTCCTCGTGGCGGATAAGCCCTGGGGGCTCCTTACCCAACCCGACGTAAAAGGCGGAGACAGCCTTATTACCCGAATATGGGAGATGGTTCCTGCCCGCCGGGACTTTCGGCCGGTTCCGGTGCACCGGCTGGATCGGAATACATCGGGAATTCTCCTGGTAGCTTTGAACGGCTCTCTTTTAAGGGAACTGCACGCTCTCTGGAAAGAAGAGAGGATATCCAAAATATACCGTACCGTGGTAGCGGGAAATCCGGGAAAAACGGGGGAGATCGCAGAACCTCTCTGGAAAGACGAAAGGGAAAACCGGGTTTACGTGGATTCCCGGGGAGTTGCCGCTCTTACCCGGTACCGAACCCTTGCATACGACGGAAGGTTCAGCCTCCTGGAGGTGGAACTTTGTACGGGACGATCGCATCAGATCCGGGTACACCTGGCACACCTGGGATGTCCCGTGGTGGGGGATTACAAATACGGAAACGAAAAAATCAACAAAGACGTGCGTAACCGGGGAATCTCCCGCCCTCTTTTGCATGCCTTCCGAATGGTTTTTCCTCCCATGCCTTCTCCTTGGGAAAACCTCTCGGAGCGTGTTTTTATCTGTTCTCCTCCCAGTGATTTTACGGAATTTTTTCCCGAAGCAGCCTTCTAGGAATACCCTGTGTGGTATGCGTGGTATAATAGAGAAAGAATTTTAGCGAAGATGTTTTTGAGGAGGGATAGAGATGAAAAAAGTAGAGATTTCCGAAAAAGCGCAACGGCATATGGCTAAACAGGGAAATGAGTTCTATCTGATCCTTCGCCAGATCGGTGGGGGGTGAGCGGTGCGTCATGCGGTGCTCGTAGAGCCCGGAAAGCCCGAGAACACTACGGATATGACGTCTCATAGCTTTGAAGGGTATACCCTTTGGGTGCCTGATGAAATGTCCTTCGAAGAAGATTCCATTAAGGTTGATCTGTACGGATTTCTTCCCTGGAGCAGAATTCTTCTTGTTTCTACCGCTCATGTTCCCGAGGGAGGCTGCGGCAGCTAACAGACACACCATGCGGGGGGAGAGCGGGATCGTTTCCATTCTCCCCCCGCTTCTCTATGTTATAGAGGCTATGGTTGCTCGGGAACTCCGAAAAGAACGCCGTAGGGTAAAAAACGTTCTTTTCCCTCTGAGGGAAGATTTACCACAATCCCTTGCCACCAGAGGGTGGAAGAACCTCCTCCATCAAGATTCAGCGCTGAATGGAGCCCCAGGGCATAGGTAATTCTCCGGGCTTCCGGAATGGTTACGCCCAAGCTGTGCCAGGAGTTGCGCCCATCGATGACGATCCACCATAAATCCCTTCCGTCAAATCCCACCAGCGTTCGGGGGTGCTTGCTTCCTGTAAAGCTTGCGGAAAATCCCTCGTTTTTCTCCCATGCCAGGCGATCTTTGAAGAGCATGGGGCCTCCCTGAATAACCCCATCCATCTTCAGCATTTCCGGATCCTCCCATTGAAGTATCACCTCTGCGGGAGAGGCAAGCTCCATCTCTTTCATGAGAGTCTCCCCCTTTCCCCGGGCAATGCAGAGATATCCTTTCGGAGGAACCGGATGTACGCCGCTTCCGTAGGTACGCCACGCGAGCACTCCCTCACGGAACTGGGATATGAGCCCCCCCCGGGTTATCCGTTTCCAGAGCCCGAGGTGCGGAGTGACGAGTTCGATACCGTCCTTGTCGGAAGGAGAGTTTATTTCGTTAATAGGTAGAAGGCCCTGGGGAGTTCGAAGGTAGCTTTTGAAGGCCCCGCTTCCGAAAAAAGCCTCTCCTTGCATATTCCATCCCAGGGAAGAGCGGCTTTTATAGGTTCCGGAAAGGGGAAGACCTCCTTGAAAAAGAGTTCCGATGGGAGTGGACCCCGTAAAATAGCCTCCGTTGATTCCTCCTTCTGCCCGGGTTATTTCGGCTATTCGGGAAAGGGGAAGTTTAGGTTCTCCCGAGGAGGAGGCAAAGATAATTTGCGGACGGAGATCCCGGGGCGAACCCTTGATGGCACACCAGAAAAGAGCTCCGCCGGAGCCACCGGAAAAGGGTACCAGTGTGGGGCTGTACTGGAGAGGAAGCCGCAGTAGGGTGAGCCATGCCTGGTAATAGTGTTTGTAGGGGCCAATCCGAAGGGTGTATCCGAACCCCTCGGAGACCACGGAGACGCTCATTCCTTGCTTCTTCAGCTTTGCAGCAAGGCTTTCCGCCTCTTCCCGGGAGATAATGCCAAGCACCTGGACTCCCCAGGAGGAGGGAGGGTATCCCACATTTTCCCGGTGTACCAGGAGAGTTCCCGAAGATCCGGGAAAGATGGCCTCCCATATCAAACGGCTTTTACGGCATTTTTCAAGCCATTCTCCCAGGGATGCCAGATCTTCGGAAGAGCAGTCTTCCACGGAGTTTTCCAGAAAGGCTGGAGGTGGAGGCAGGTTTATCTGGGAAGCTATGTAAAGAAATGCTCCCAAATGTGCCGGTAAAAGTGGAGAGAGCTGTTCCTTTGCAAGAGCCTGGACAATCTGTCCTTCCTTGCGCCATCCCATGGCCCAGAAGGCGAATCCCAAGACCTCCGCCCGAGTGGCTTCGATATCCGGGTGAAAGTGGGTTCCCGGGAGGAGAATTCCCAGGGCGGAAGCCGTTTCTATGGCCTGGGCGTAGGGATGTCCAGGGGGGACATCGGAAAATCGGCTCGTTCCTTTCCAGGGGGGCAGGTTGAGGGAGCGGATTACCTGATCCACCACGGCTCCCCGGCTGACCGCATTTCCTTGGGAAGGAAGAAGAGAGAGCAGAAAAAGAGAAAACAAAAGCCCGAGGCATATATTCCTCGACGCTCTTGAAATACGCGGGGATGCGAGAGTTGGGCACTGCATCAGGTCACCTCGGGAACAAGAGATAAAAATTTCTTTCAGCGTTATAGGTTTGCCGCATCATCCTTTTGATTGTACCCGAAACGGAAAGACTTTTGGAATGAAATTTTTGCAAAACCCGAAAAACCTCCTCGGTAAAAACTTCCTTGACAATATCAGTGATGGCCTGTACAATTTTCGACGCTTCGGGTGGTTAGTTCAGAGGAAGAACGCTTCCTTGACGCGGAAGAGGTCATAGGTTCGAGTCCTATACCACCCACCATTACAAATACAGGCCCCGGGGAAATTCTCTCCGGGGCTTTTTTCGTGTATCTACGCTGCCGGGGGAATGCCTTCACTGTAAGGCGCCTAACCTGTTGCGGTGGCCGTGTATATTTCTGAAAACTTCTTCTTGCGAAGGGTGCATTTGCATGGCAAGGGCACCGAATATGTTTTTTCACGTGATATGATCTCTCCGAAAATGCAGCATGGATTCGCCATGGCGCTTGTCGAGAAGGGCGGTTGGAAAATAAATAACATGAATATTGCTATGAAAAAAAAGCCTTCGAAGCGAAAATGCTCTTGCGGCATACATGATATGCATCATGCCCGCCTTTCCGGTGGCTCTTCGTGAACTCCCTCCGGTTGGTGCTGGATAATATGTGCCGGGTGGAGGATGCTCCCTCGGAGCTTTTGGAGAGGGCCAGAAAAGAACTTTCCCTTCCGAATCCGGAGTATATCCGCAGAAAGAAAATGGGCCGGTGGACCGGAAATTTACAGCGTTCCCTCACTTTATATCGTAAAAAAGGAGAGACCGGAGCGGTGCTTCCCCGGGGATATGCGGGGGCTTTTCTTGCGTCTGCCCGGGAGATGGGATTAACCTGGGATATTGAAGACCGCCGGGTTTCCTGGGGGAAAAGAGCTCTCTCCTTTCAGGGAGAGCTTCGGCCTTATCAGGAACGGGCTCTGGAAGGAATGATCCGTAAGCAGTCGGGAGTTCTGGCGGCTCCCTGTGGATCCGGAAAGACCTGCATGGGGCTGGCCCTGGCGGCTCATTGGGGAGAGCCCACCCTCGTGCTGGTGCATACCCTGGATCTCCTGGAGCAGATGGAGGAAAACGTGCGGCATTGGCTTGGGGTTTCTCCGGGAATTATCGGAGGAGGGCGGTGGGCTCCGAGCGGGGTCATCACCGTGGCCACCGTACAGACCCTGATCCGGAGGAAAAAAGAGCTTTCCGGACTGGCGAAAACCTTCGGCACTCTTCTCCTGGACGAAGCGCATCACGTTCCGGCCACCACCTTTACCCGGATAATACAGAAGTTTCCCGCTAAATACCGTTACGGTCTCAGCGCTACTCCGGAACGGGAGGACGGACTTCATCCCTTTCTCTATGCCGTATTGGGGCCACTCCGGGCTCAAGTGACTCCGGAAGATCTGGAAAAGGAGGGGCGCCTTTTGCGGCCCAAGCTTCACTGGATTGAGACGAAATTTCATTCGTCCCTTCCTGACGGGGAGGATTCCTATGTGGAGCTTATGGGAGAGCTTGTGACATCTTCTGAAAGAAATCGCCTTATTGTGGAGACCGCCTCGGCCTCTCTTTCGCAGGGGCGCTGTCTTCTCGTGCTTTCCGAGAGGGTGGAGCACTGCGCTTTCCTGGCGAAAGCCCTGGAAGAGCGTTTCCCCGGCAAGGTGGCCTGCCTCACCGGGGAGACGCCTCGCAAAGACCGGGGAGCCCTGCTCGAAGGAATCCGAAGGGGAGATCTTTCGTGCCTGGTGGCTTCTCGTATCGCTGACGAGGGCCTGGATCTCCCCCGGCTGGATACGGTTCTTTTTGCCACTCCCTTTCGTGGCAAAGCCAAGGGGTGGCAGCGCATCGGAAGAATCATGCGCTCCTTTCACGAAAAGGAGTGCCCTCTCATCTACGACCTTCTG
>Ga0334890_1004141_pt1 | contig 13697 bp, 6 predicted proteins | sample GraSluR1_MG_3_FD_207220 | JGI IMG/M metagenome (GOLD analysis project Ga0334890, IMG submission 207220) | Sludge microbial communities from methane-producing bioreactor in Wageningen University, Netherlands - Granular Sludge_31_08-R1 | ecosystem: Engineered > Bioreactor > Anaerobic > Unclassified... | reverse complement strand
ACTCAGGGGGGCTTCGATCCTCTCTCTGATGAGGTTTTGCGTCGCTGGCTCGCATAGGGGGAAGAGAGCGTCCAGGTGGTTGTCATCAGCCTTCCCGAAGACGTCCTCTGGGACGTAGAGGTAATCCCACCGGATCCCGCTGCCGGATGCCGCCTCGCACCATGCGACGGCCGCCCGGATCTTCAACGGAACGTCGATGTCCACCCGGCCCTTCGTCTCCAGCATTACGTAATCCCCGTTGGTCTTGCGGATCAAGAAATCCGGGGTGTAGTGAGCCAGCCTTCCCGTATGGTTCTGATAATCTATCCTCACCGCCTCGGCCCCAGCATTCTTGCAGAAGGCGGCCACGTCGGGCGCCCGGGCCAGGAACCTGGCCATATCCACCTCGAAGGCGTTGCTACAAGGGACCAGGTTGAAGGCCGTATTTGGAGCCTCGATGGCCGGATGTTTTTCGGAGTGGCTGGCCTGATAGGGCCTCCACTGGACCACCGACTTGCTCGTCCCCAGGGCCCTCTCCTCAAGCTTCACCGTGCTTTTGCTCAAGAGGAGGGGGACGAAGACAGCCCGGACGTGCTCTCTCACGTCCGTATTTCCAAGACGGTTTATGAGCCGCTGGTCGAAGAGGGATACCCTCTCCCCGAAGAGCATCTCCGTCAGGAAGATCTCCAGCAGGGGGGCGAGGGTCGGGTGGAGCCCGTGGAGCCCCGTGATATGCTCCAGCTCACTCCTGTAGAAAGATATGGCGCCGACGCCGCTCTCCAGCAGGGGCATTTTGATGGTCATCTGCTCGACGATCTCGTTGGTGACCAGGGTGCGTCCCTCATAATGGACCTCGCCGGCGGAGGACTCTTCTCGGAGCTTGAGAGGCGTTAGGGAGGAGAACCGGGCCTTCACGTCCTCGACGGTGAGACCATCTATCTTGGGGATGCGGGTGTAGGCGGGAGAGATGGCGGGTATCACCATGTCAAGCTCGGTCAGATCCTTGTGCTCGCCGTCGGGGAAGATGCTGACCGTGATGGTGGGGACCTTATCGACGTCTACGACCGTTGGATAGACCCCCTCCTTGCCCAGCTCTTCCTCGTAGAGGGAGACGAAGACCGGGTGCTCCACCACGGTCAGGATCTCAGATGGTCCCCCGGGATAGGTCATCCGCCGGAGGCCTCGGCCCAGGGTCTGCTCGGGGAGGATCTGAGCCTTGGCGGTGTAGGGCCTCAGGGGGACGATGGTGGTGACGTTTCGCACGTCCCAGCCCTCCCGGAGCATCAGGACGGAGACTATACAGCTGTAGGGGCTGGTGCCGAGGTCCAGCTCCCGGGAGAGCTTTCTTAGCTCCCTCAGGTCCTCCTCGGTGATAGCGCCCGTCTCATTGGGTTTGAAGACCGGGATGCCCTTCTTCTTCCCACCCTCCCATACGATCTTGCCCTTGAGCCGGGTGTGGAGGTTTATGGTTCGTTTGTTGAGGTCGGAGTAGAGAGGGTCGGTATCCAAGATTTGAGCTATCTGGTCTGCCGCCACCGTATCCTCGGCCATGATGAAGAGGAGGGGCTTCTTTCCGCTCTTCTCCCACTCCTCTTTGGATAGCTGCCAGCGTTTGTATCCGATCATGAGGTGCTGCTGGTACTTTTCGGCGGCGTTGGCGCTGGGGTGCTCCACGAGCCCCTCCCCCCGGCCGATGACCGGGATCTTTACGATCCCCCCGTCGACAGCCTCGCCTAGGGGGGTGTCGCATATCACGTGCTGGAAGATCCGGCCGTGGTTGTCCTTGGGGGTAGCGGAGAAGTCGAGCTGGGAGACGATCCCGCCTCCGGTCCTCTCCTGGATCGTCTGGTGGACGTACTCTATGGCATCGTTCCAGGCGCTGTCGGGATCCCAGAGGTGGTGGGCCTCGTCGTTCAAGACCATCATTCTGCGGTGAGACGTCACCCTCTCCCGGAGGGCCTCCCCCGTATCCAGGGCCCTCGCCTTCGAGACGGCGGGGCCCAGCCAGTCGTGGGTCTCGACCTGGTTCTTATTTTTCCGCTTGGAGGTGTCGTAGAGGCGGTGGATGTTGGTGAGGTAGATCCTGCCCCCGGTGGCGGCTCCGCTCGCCTCGTCCTGGAGGACGACCGAGACGTTCCAGTCCCCCTTCCAGGCCTCGGGGATGAGGGGGTCCGTCTCGAAGATCTTGCCGTCGCCGAAGTCCTCCTTCAGCCGCTCGAAGACGGTTATGTTGGGGGCGATGACGAGGAAGTCCTGGGCGAGGGAGGAGCCCTCCTCCCAGAGGGAGTGGAAGTAGCTCCAGACGATGGCCATGCTCATGACTTTGGTCTTGCCGGAGCCGGTGGCCATCTTGAAGGCGTACTTGGACCAGCGGTCGTCCTCGGGATGGACGCCGAGGGCGGCGTTGTAGGCGGCCTCGTTGTTCTCGCTGTAGGCGTTCTTGTCGAGGAACTCGGCGGTGATGCTGGAGAGGGTCCGCAGGCCCCGGACCTCGTAGAGGTAGATGAAGGTCTCGATCGCCTCCCGCTGGCAGAAGTAGTACTGGAAGGGGATCCGTTCGCCGGCCGCCGTCTCCAGGAGGTGCTCTTCGCCGAACCAGTAATGGAGGATCTCTCGGGTGGTATCGGAAGCTCCTGGATAGTCGCCCTCCCGCCATCTCTTCACGAAGAGGCGGAGGTTATCAGCGATGGGGATGTTGGAGGGGCGGCGGTTGTTTATGATCTTGGCGGGATCGCCTTCTTTATCTGCCTTGACCCGGTACCGGCACGGCTCCTCGTAGGGCTTGAAGAGGGGCTCTAGGGCGGAGGGGTTGACGATGTGGTTTGAGCAGCCTGCCGGGGCCGTCCGGGCGTCGGAGCTAGTCATACTCTACCCCCACCACGATGCTGGTATCGCAGCCGAAGATGTCGACGACCTTGACACAGGCCCGGTAGAACCCCTTGCCTGGATATTTATCGTAGAGGGCGTCGCTCGTCGTCTTGAGGCTCCGGTCTTTTCGGGTCCGGTAGTCCTGCCACTGGTGCTCGAAGGGCATCCCCTCCTGCCAGTTGAAGTCGACGGCCCAGAAGTCGATGAAGTCGAAGCCGTCTTTGGCTGCCCTCTCCTTGATGGCCTCGATCTCCCTGGTGGGGACCTCCGCCAGAGAGGGGATGAACCTCTTCAGCCGGATGTCCACCTTCTTCTTGCCGCCGACCTTCTTGTAGACCGGCTCCGCCTCCAGGAGGGCGACCTCGAAGAAGGGCGGTGGAGTCGTCCGGTTCTTCTCCATGATCTCCCGAGGGATCGTAAGGAGCCTGATCCGGACACCCTCGGATGCCTCGATCTCCTGGCAGACGAGGCGGAGATCCATCTCGAACTCCCAGGAGAGGCAGTGGAGCTCCTTTCCCCCCGCCTCTCGGGCGGCCCGGGCCGCCTCTCTGACCTCCGCCCGGGTGAGGAGGGAGTCGATGCTGTCGACGTAGACGAAGGCCCCGCCCTTCCGGCCGTGGAGGTAAGGCGTGGGGTTCGGGAGAGGGTCGGCCCGGTAGAACCCGAGGACGACCTTTCGATGGTCCCGGTCGTATCCCTGGAGCCGCTCCCTCTGCCACCACTGCCGCTCGTAGCGGCCGAGGTTGCAGACGTGGAAGGCCCGGTAGGGCTGGCCATCAGCCTGGAGCCTCCTCTGAAGCTGGATCATCCTCTTCCTGCTGGTGTGGATGGCGTAGCGGCCGAGGTCGCACATTATCCAGCGGCGTCCGAGCCGTTCGGCGACGGCTCCCATGGTGCCGGAGCCGCAGAAGAAGTCGGCGACGAGGTCGCCTTCGTTGGAGGAGGCTTTAATGATCCGTTCGATAAGAGCTTCGGGTTTTTGGGTCTCAAAGTTTAGTCGTTCTATTGCCTGCGAATTTATGGGCTTAATATCAGACCAAATTGAATGAACAACGGCACCTTCGATTTCATCAAGATATCTCTTGACTCTCGGTCTACCTGTATTTGTGAAGACGATGCGACCTTGCATCATCAACTCATCTATCTTTTCTTGCCCCCATCTCCAGTGGGTACCTATAGGTGGTTCAAGGGTTTTTTCCCCAAAACGCCTAGCTGGCCCCTGCCCTTTTGCAAGAGAGTTATCGAGCTGATAACGCCTTCCGTTACTGTCCATCTGTGTGAAGTGGCTCTCGATATAAGATTCTTCCAGTGGTTTTCTCGGAGGATTCCAGACTATGTTCTCAGATTTCGAATAGAATAATATGGAATCATGGACTATTCCATAACGAGTGGCATCTGCATGAAAGTTAAATCTCTGCCATATTATCTCATTTCGGTAATTTTCATCACCAAATACCTCATCAATAATTGGCTTGACGTAATGGCTAATATTCGGGCCCAAATGAATATAAATACTTCCAGTTTCTTTCAAAAGCTCTTTCATTAATGCCAGCCGTTCATACATCATGTGCAGATACGAATCGGTCCCCTTCCCCCACATATCCCTATACGCCACCATCTCCAAGAGGGACTGATCCTTCTCGGCATTCTCGTTTCCTTCCCCAATCGCCACCTGCATCGTGAAATCCGCCCCCACGTCGAAGGGCGGGTCGATGTAGATGAGGTCGATCTTGCCCCGGAACTCCTTGAGGAGGGAGGCCATCACCAACTTGTTATCGCCCCAGATGAGCAGGTTCCGGAAGTCGTCGAGGCGGGTCGTCCGGAGGTCCCCGAAGGTGGTCTGGCCGGAGGCGAGGGCCTCGCTCCGAGGCATGTCCACCGTCTCGATCTTCTGCATCGGCATGGCAGACCCGGCGACATCGACAGGGCGGAGGCGGCCGTACTCGTCGTACTTCCCATCCCAGACCAGCTCCGTCCTCCTCCCGAATAGGGGGTGGGGGTTGTCGGGGCCGTAGGGACGAGAATCAGACATGAAGGGAGACCTCACTTGAATCGGGGCTCGAATACTTCAGCAGCTCTACAGGTGCCAGCAGTTGAATTGAATTATACATCGGATCTCCCTCCGCACTTCTGAAAAGGTCCATCGCACCATAAAACTTTTGCTAGCAGGCTCTATCAAAACTGAAACGCTCCTTTCCTCTTTTTATGGTGTCCAATTTGTCAAGTTTAGCGCCGCCGGCGTCGACGCCGACGAAGACCTGCCGCCCGTTGTGATGCATCTATGAATTTTATCAGCACCCTAACATCTCGCAGCAGCTGCCTCGGATCGGTGATCCTGCCTTCAGCGAAGCCTCTTGATGGCCCTCTCGTCTTCGGCTCGATTTCTACGTCGACGAAGCCAGGCTTCGCAGGACTGAAGACCTCTTGATAAGGATGCCAAGAATCGTCGTAGTTCTCGATCAGCACCTCGTTCCGATGCGCCCAAATTCGGAGAGAGACCAAGCCCCCATCTTCAAGTCGCAAGACCTCTGCGACCTCTCTTGGAATTGCTAAGACATAGCAATCGCCGGTATTCGTGATCTTCTTGGTCAGCTTGCGCGTAAATCGGATCAATCCGGACCCTTCTTGAGCAAGTATCCGACTATTACACCAAGCAGACCAGTTAATGGAGCTATCTGTTCTTGAGAGTACCCGGCAGGAATCAGAAATGCACCCATTCCGAGGACCAGAGCAAGACCGAACAACTGAAATGAATTCGCATCCCATTTGCCGTTCCTGATCACAACTACGATTATTAGCACACCAAAGATCAAAGCAAATACAAGCGCTGCTAGACTTAGGTATATTTCTGCTGTTGTTCTGGCCCCAGAATAGTCGGACAAACTGTCGACAAAACAATGCGCATCATTATCGAGCGGCGCGCCCGAATTTTCAGTACGAGCCGTAACGAGATCACCAATCTCGAACTGCTCTTCCTCGTACTGCTCGTCCGGCGCATTCAGCACAGGCGGAGCCTGTGCTTCTACGGCAGCATATCCGATCATCATCACCATCAGCACAAAAATGTACAGAATCAGTTTCATCTTCCATCCTCCAATGCTGCTGATAACGTAACCTGAATCGCGTTTTTGGGCGCATATTTTACACATATCGAGACAAGACCGCCATCCTTAAGATCCAAAGCTTCTGCGACCTGTGGCGGTACGCTTAACTGATAAAAATCGCGCCCTTGCTTCGTTATCCTGTGCTGTAGCGTTCTCACAAATCGGACCATGAACTACTGTAGTATTACCGTATATTTAAGGTATACCATCGAATTTTGGGCGATATTGGAACAGAAGCGCTCCATAATCGCCTCCTTAGCGCTCCCAGGCTCCGACCTCTCCTCCCACAAAATGGGCATGAGGTGGTTTCATTGGACCACCCCCCCGGCTGCTGGCCTCCAGCCTTCCCCCCCGTTGATCCTGGCCCCGGTCTTCTGCCAGCCGGAGATCGCCAGCCACTTTTCCGCCATCCTGGACGAGATGAAGATATTCTCCTGATCGTGGACTGCCTTACTCAGTTGCACAGAGGATACCTCCGGCCAGTTCTTGATCAGCCGCTCTGCCACCTTCTCCAGAAGTTCGACCTCCTTGGGGGTGGGGTCCCTGTCATCTGGCTCGGGAGTCTTCTTCCTCTCGGCGTCCCCCAGCTCCCTCTCTTTCTGCCTGGCCAGGAGGTCCGTGAGCCCCTCGTCATCTGACGGATAACCGTCAGATTCTGACGGTTCGGATTTCAAACCGTCAGATTTTTTCCGATAGCCCCCGGTCCCGTCTGACGGATCTGACGGATCTGACGGGTTTTTCCTATTTTTACCCCCACTACCATTCCCTTCTCTCCTCTCTATCTTCTCCTCTTCTTCTCTTCCCCCCCAAGGGTCAGAGTATTGTTTTTGACCGTCAGATCCGTCAGATCCGTCCTCTGCTATTTTTATTTGGCCTGACGGATAGGACTTCAAACCGTCAGATCTGACGGATAATTTCTTGAAACAGATTAGTTTTGACCCATCATTGCCCCGGCGCTCAGATACCTCTATCTCCATCACTCTCAGGGCTGGGGCGATCCTCCTAACTTTGCCTCGGGTTCCCTTTGCAGATCTGGGCCACCCGTCGGGCCGGTCGCTGGGGTATTTGATCCCACACCGCCTCTCCATCTCAGAGAGGAGGAGGGAGGAGGTGATCTCCAGGGCGTTCTCGGGGGCCGCTTTCACCATGGCCACCAGGGCGGTGGAGAACATGTCGTTCTCGATGAGGGTCGCCTTTGCTTCGTTTTGGTTCTCGTTGAACGCGGCCAGAAACTCCCCAGACTTCCATCCTAGAGCCTTTTCACATGCTGTTATCCACTCGGCGAAGTCGGCCATCCGGGGCTTAGATTCTAGGTGGACGTTGGGAAGCTCCCTCAGTCCGGAGGAAATCACATCGAGAATAGCTCCCAGGACCTGGGGCCGGATCTTATCCAGCTCCGCTTTGATCTCCTTCTCCGTCCTTCTATCGCTCTCTTTGATCCTGGGGAGATGGAGGAGGATGGCCCGGCCCAGGAGATCGTCTCGGGTCGTCAGTTCATCGATCCCGTTTAGGATCATCGGCCTCTGAACGTCGAATAGGGTTTCGTCCATGTCGGAGTACAGCTCCCGGACAGACCCCCCTCCGCCAGTGGCGACTACGCAAAGAGCATCTCCCAGCCACTTAGGCAGCCCGCTGAGGTTGTCGTAGACTACCATCCAGGAGTTGGTGGCGGAGATGAGCAGCTCATGCTCATTTCGTGGCGGTCTCCTCAGCGGTGTTTTGTTGGGGTCGATGATATACCGGAGAATCCGGCCCAGCCAGCTCTTCCCGCTCCCCTGCTCACCATCTACGATCAGGGGAGGATAGGGCCCAGTCGGCCTCATGGCCTGGACCATCCAGGCTTGTGTCAGCATCCAGGGGGCTCCCTCGGGGACGTTCAAAACGCGCCTCAGGTCCTCCAGGGACCCGCCCCGGGCAGGAGATGGGAGGGGCAGGATTCCTTTGGCTCGGCGGAACTTAACAGGGATCGCATTGGAGGAGATCACCCTCCACCCATCGGCCCCGATCTCCACCGCTCTCCATTTATCATCCCCTAGGTCCAGGTAGATCTTACCGTCGTGCTCTGCCAGCCTGGTGAAGACGGGGCAGACGGTCTGGCCGAAGACGGCCTTCCCCTCAAGTACGGTGATGGCGTCCAGGGCGGCGGAGCCCTTTGCTACCTTTCCGTTCTTAGCGAATAGCAGTTCGCTTAGCCATTGCCTCATCCGCTTCGATCTCAGGGGGTGGTTCTCAAGGTGGCCTCCGCCGTTGGGGATGGTGGAGAAGGGCTCCTCCTCAGGGGTCTTCCAGAACTCGGCGCCGCTCTCAATGGCCAGCCTAACCAGCTGAGTGGCGACAGAGGGCCCCCTCTTTTTCTTCTTCCCCTTATCGGGGGCTTCCTCTTCTTCTTCTGCCTCCCTTTCCTCTGCGAGCCCTTTCCTCTGGCATTCCTCCAGGACCTTGGAGAAGATCTCTCGGTCTCGGAGGTCGTCGTGACCAGTACACGGGATGATCCCCGCCATGACCCCCACCAGGCTGGCCAGGTCGCCCCCTGCCTCGCATTGCTTGCAGTGCCATCTCCCAGTACCCAAATTGATTTGGAAGCAGTCGCCGCTCTCGGAACGGTGGCCTGGAGCTGGCCCCTTCGCCTCGTCTCCCTCTGTCCTCTTCGGCGTCCAGGAGTAGGCGTCCAGAACCCTCTTCACGTCCAGCTGGTCAGAGAGGGAGGGGAGGGCGGTCTTCTTTGCCTTCGCCCTCCTGGCCTCTGCCTCGATCTCCTCCAGCCTCTCCCGGGAGGTCTTGATCCCAGCTGCCTCTTCAAAGCTGACATGCTTATCAGGGTCGGGTGAGAACTCTAGCCCCCGGAGGATCTCCTTCAGCTGGTCCAGTGAGATCTCGGCCATCTCCTGGGGGCATCCCTCTACCAGATGGTAGACGGAGCCGGAGGGATGGGTGCTCCCTGGGAGAACGGCGTGGCCTCCTGGTCCCAGGACCTCCCCGAGATGGAGCCGTTGAACTGTCACCTTCCCCGTCTTCTCGTCGATCTTCTCTTCTGTAAGGATAGGGTCATAGAAGACGAACTTCTTCTGTAAGCCTGGGATCAGGAGATGGTGATGGCGGTGGCCTGGCCTGCTCTCCACCTGGACGGTGGGGGGGATCTTCTGTAAGACTCCCAGCTCCAGGAGCCTCTCAGCGTCGTCGCCGTCGAAGACCACCACTCCACCGGTCCCGCAGACGAGGCCGTGCCCCCACCCCCTGGAGATGGCCTCCTGGAGCCTCGGGTCGGTCTCGCCACAGTTGGAGCCGCCCTCTTTCGCCCACCTCTTCCCCTGGGGGTTCTTCCCGGTGTATGTCTTCTCCGTACCGTCCTGGAGGGTGTATTTATGTCCAGCCGGAGGGACGATGGTGAACCTGCATCCTCGCCCCAGAAGATGTGGGACGGGCAAGGTGGAGGAGCTCACAGCTTCATCCCCCTGAAATAGGCAAAATATATAAGGCCGTAAAGCACGATAGTCATCTAGATCACTGTCCTGAGTTCTCGGCCCCATTGTTCACCTGGGCAGCTCTTGGGAAGTAGTGACGGATGAACAGTCGGCGCGGGTGGTGGTTCGGACCCACCACCTCAAAACTCTTCTTATTCTTCATACCATAACCTCAGTTAGTATAGTCGGGTCTCTGGCTATCGCTTTGTAACCAGCTCTTAGCAAAAGTCTCCCAAAAGATGACGTCGGCACACCAAGATGGTCTGCCGTGGCCGCATACATTGCTTTTTCTTCTGGTTGCAAATGTATGGAAAGTGTTCTATCCCTGCTTGGGATACCGTTGTATCTGGTCATGTTTGTTCACCTGGGCCAAGAATTCGGACGTTCTCGGCCCTATTCTATATTTCACCTGGTCATATTAAAGTTTACCAGTTGGGTAATTGTAGGGGATGTCGACGGGAATCACAATTCAAGTTTGGCGTAGCTCCTCCTTCTGTGCTCCAGCCCCGCCGCCAAATAAACCGAGGTGGTGGAGAGGGAGCTGTGGCCCAGCTGGGACTGGAGATCGTTAAGTGGAATTCCAGCATCTAACGCCGTAACGGCGTGGAGATGCCGCAGAGTATGCGGGCTGACTATGGCCAGCTCCCTCCCGTCGGCGCTCTTCCCGTAAATCCTTTGTATCCCCGCCTCCGCTGCTGCCTTCGCGATGATCTGCCTTATCCTCCTGGGGGTGATATGGCCCCCTCGCTGGCCTGGGAAGAGCCACGATTCTGGGTCCTGGTCTTCGATCCACTCCCGGAGGGGAGGGAGGAGTCTCTCGGGGATCAGGACGGCTCTATATCGTCTCGTCTTCGTCTTATGAGCCTGAAGATGGAGGAGCCCCTCGTCGAGGTCCAGGTCTCCGACCTTCGCTCCCATCAGCTCCCCCACCCTGGCCCCCGTCCCGAAGAGGAGGGAGATGATAAGCCGGTCCCTCTCAGATGGTAAATTTGCCATCAACTTCTCGAAGTCCTCTTTACTGATCAGTTTAGGTATTGTCATGATCGCCACCTATCGCCCTTGTCTAGTCGAAGTTTCCGAATTTTGAGAAAATCGGAAACTTGATCCCTTTATCTCTTCTGTAAGGATAACCAGTGTCTGGTATCCCCTTACAGAAGATTCTATGCCGGCAATTTTTCGAGCCTCGCCTCATCTTATGAGCTTCCGAGCCAGAACGACCACGAACAAAGCTAGGAACGTATACCCAAGAACGTTTTCAAACATAACCGCATATCTGAGCAGCCCTGCTGGATGTAGTCCTTCGGGAGTCCCACCTGTCAAAGCAGTGAAACTGAAATAGAGACACTCACCCCAAGACGGAGATACTATATTGTCGCTCGGGCTTAAAGTGAGGATATGGGTGCTATTGTTGAGGGCTTCTATGGTTACAGTTGACGGCCCGGATTCCACAAAGCCGCCATAGCTTTTAGGGAGAATTTTGTAGAGGAGTGCGAAGCCCAGAACTGACCCCAAGCCCCAGATAATTATAGGCCATACTTTGACACCGTATCCACATGACACTAATCCAATCCAATCGAATAGCTTAGACCAGGTGAACCGATGAATCCAGGTAATCGGGGGAAGGTCGCTGATCCAGCGGAAATATTTAGAGATTCGTTTAATGTTGGTGGATATCCAGTTGTAAAATCTAACTACATTATCAATTAAACAATTCTTTTGGCTGTACCATGGTTTTTGGTCTTGGCTCTCTTTTCGATACGCATAGTAGCAATCATCAGCGTCGCTGAATTGCTCAATAACTTTGAAGTTTTTTATAAGTGCTAAGTAAACAGGGCCGTTGTAAACTAGCTTATCCTTAATCGAGTCCCAAGTTATATACAATCTTCCAAATTTAAAATTGTTTAATATCAGCTCGTTATCGAACGTGACATTTATGAAGTTGGCATCCCCGCCGAACTCGGCTTCCCCGAAGTTGGCATCCCCGGTGAACTTGGCTTCCCTGAAGTAGGCATCCCCGGTGAACTCGGCTCCCCCGAAGTAGGCATACCCGCCGAACTCGGCTTCCCCGAAGTTGGCATTCCCGCCGAACTCGGCTTCCCTGAAGTAGGCATCCCCGGTGAACTCGGCTCCCCCGAAGTAGGCATACCCGGTGAACTCGGCTCCCCCGAAGTAGGCATACCCGCCGAACTCGGCTTCCCCGAAGTTGGCATTCCCGCCGAACTCGGCTTCCCTGAAGTAGGCATCCCCGGTGAACTCGGCTCCCCCGAAGCCGGCATACCTGCCGAACTCGGCTCCCCCGAAGTCGACCGGCTTTTGAAATTTGACATTACTGAAGTTCACCTTACCCTGGATCTCAGAGTTGGTGATGGTTATTGGTGAGCTGATCACTTTCAGCTCGTCGGATAATCCGAACTGTTTCTCCTCCTCGGTTCTGTCCACGTGCTCTGTGGGCAGGTTCAGCTCGCTTATGTCCAGGTCGCCCTCGATGATCACGTCGTCGTACTCGACGGCCTCGCCCCGCTCGATCTTGGCCAGAATCTCGCTGGCCGGGACTACTCTACGCTCGCTCTCCTCACCCATGCCTCACTCCTCCAGAGCCTCCGCCGCCAGAATCTCTTCTATCCGCTCCTTCAGTTCGAAGAGGTAATATCGATCCGTCACTCCATTTCGTGTCGTGTTTTTCGCTTGAAGTCCCGCTGCCTTCATTATCCGGCCTAGAGGCCTGGCCTCTATCCCCACGGCCTCCGCCACCTCCGCAGCAGTCGGCTCTATTCCCTTATCATGGAAGGCCTTGATCACCACCAGCGCCGCCGCCACGGTTGGTTCAGAGGGGGGAGATGGGAGAGGCTTCTCCACCGCCCTGCACTTTTTATGGTAGATCTTCCCATCGTGGCCCTCCAACCGGGAGAGGTTGTCGCCGAGGGGCAGGCCGCATTTGGGGCAAACCTGGGCGTCTGTCTTCTGTGGGGTCTTCGGTAAGGCCTCGTCTTCGGTAAGGTCTTCTGTAATGGGTTCTTCTGTAATGTCTTCTGTAATGAGATTGGGGGGCAGTTCTTTGCCCACATACTTCTTTCGAGTCTTCCCCTCCTCCCACCAGTATCGATACCAGTAGGGCCCGTGGCCCGCCCCCTCCTGGCATTTCTTGCACCGTTCTTTATTGCAGTGGGTGAACTCTTGCCTGTAGACTCCATCCGCTGCCTTGACCGATTTCATACCATGTCTTCTGTAAGGAATCGGATAAATACCTTTCGCTTACAGAAGACAGTTCTGGACTCTTCTGTAATGTCTTAGGTAATGACTTGCTGGTGTCTTACATAAGACAGCCTCGTCTTCTGTAATGAATGGCTTCTACTTACAGAAGACGGGTCGGCGCCGTCTGCGATTTCTTCTGTAAGCCGCATGTTCCTTACAGAATATGGCGGAGGATGGGTCGATGGATACGGATTCTATCCTTTCCATCTGCATTTCGCACACCGAAAGAGTATTTATAAAAATGGGTGGATGGCGATCTTCGCTGTCGCCTGGGTTCTAAGACTGAGCGGTGGGCTCGGCCCCTAATATGAGGTCGAGCCCTTTGATCCAGTCTTTCAAGACTTGTTTGGCTTCGTCTTTGTCGTCCAGATCCTTCTCCTGATGAGCTATGTACTCATTCCGGAAGGAGTAGATCTTACCCACTGTATCTAATAGTTCTGTTTTTGCGAGGTCCTCGAATCTGGTTTTAACGGCGATGAAGACGCCTCCCGGCGGGACCTTGGGATTCTTAGCGTATTCAAGGCACCACTTCAACAGTCCCATGGGCATAAAGCCATCATTCTCGACTAGCGTCTTTCGCAGATTGATCGCCTGCCGCCGGTGGAAGCTTTCGTCCTTAGGACGGAGGACGGTCAGGTCGGGCTCGAAGAACATCTGTCGTCGCTGGGGATCGTCTGGAACGGATGGCTTGAGGGTCGCCATGACGAAGGTCTTTGCGGCATCGTCGATGGCGCCGAGGAGGGGGGTGAATACCGGCGCATAGGATACGCCATCTTTCTTCTCAAGGAAATTGAAGAGCGCGATCGATTCCTGGACGCACTTCCTGGGCTTGGGGGGGAGACGGTCCAGATCCTTTTCGAGGATGAACTCGTCCACAGTGAGCCTCTCTAAGTTGCCTTTCTCCAAACTCAGGGGGGCTTCGATCCTCTCTCTGATGAGGTTTTGCGTCGCTGGCTCGCATAGGGGGAAGAGAGCGTCCAGGTGGTTGTCATCAGCCTTCCCGAAGACGTCCTCTGGGACGTAGAGGTAATCC
>Ga0334890_1004135_pt1 | contig 13716 bp, 10 predicted proteins | sample GraSluR1_MG_3_FD_207220 | JGI IMG/M metagenome (GOLD analysis project Ga0334890, IMG submission 207220) | Sludge microbial communities from methane-producing bioreactor in Wageningen University, Netherlands - Granular Sludge_31_08-R1 | ecosystem: Engineered > Bioreactor > Anaerobic >... | reverse complement strand
AAGAAGTCCAGCCCCAACCCGACGCCCTCATGCGCGCCCTCCATCAGGCCAGGAATGTCCGCCAACGTCATCTGCCGGTGACCGACCTCGGCCACGCCAAGGCTAGGCTCCACCGTCGTAAAGGGGTAATCTGCGATCTTGGGCTTGGCCGCGCTGACCACGCTGAGCAGCGTCGACTTGCCGGCGTTGGGCACGCCGATGATGCCGGCGTCGGCCACCAACTTCAGTTCGAGTTCCAGCCAACGTTCCTCGCCCAGTTCGCCGTTTTCGGCCACGCGTGGGGCTTTGTTGCGCGGCGACTTAAAGGCGGCATTGCCGCGACCGCCGCGACCGCCCCTGACAACGAGAAAGCGCTGGCCGGCATGCGTCAGGTCCGCCAACAGCTCGCCCGTCTCGGCGTCCCGCACCAGTGTGCCCAGCGGCACGGGGATCGTCAGGTCGGCTCCAGCCGCCCCGGTTTTGTTGGCGCCCTGTCCGTGGACGCCGCGCTCGGCGCGGTGATGCACTTGGTGTTGCAGCGCGTAGAGCGTGTTCAGGCTGGGGTCCGCTTCCAAATAGATGTGACCGCCGCGACCGCCGCTGCCGCCGGACGGGCCGCCGCGCGGCACAAACTTCTCGCGGCGAAACGCCACGACGCCGTTGCCGCCATCCCCTGCTTTGACATAGATTCGTGCTTGATCGTAGAACATTCTCCTATTCTAGCCTGGGGACGTTACGAAATCAAACGCTCCCAGGCCAAGATTGCGCCTCAGAGTTATTGCCCGCTCGTCGCGCTTACTCGTAGCGCCGGGAACGCCGCCATCCCTGGCGGCAAAGATGCCGGCGATCCCAGAAGCGCCGTCCCTTCAATAGGGTATAATCTTGATGCGACGCACGAACAGATACGGCGCGAACCTCGTCGCCAGGCAGCCCGGAAAGGACGGTCTTTGTCGAACTTGGATTCACTCTCCCCCGCCGTGGTCGATTTTCTGCTCTCGGACGTGGCGCAAGCCGCCGCTGCCGAGTTGTTGCAGACCGGCTGGGACGATGACAACCCGCTGCCCGCTCTCAATGCGCTGCGGCGCCGCTTTGCCCCGGAGGAGGCGGGCGCGCTGCTGACGCTGGCGCAACTGCGCATGCGCGGCCGCGCCAAGTTCCCCCAAGCCGATCGCCTCTACTTCACGCCCGAAGCCCTGGAACAGGCTACCGCCTGGCCCGTAGCCTTGCACCGCGCCCAGCACTTCGACCGCGCCGCGCCGCCCGGCGTCGTGCTGGACCTGGGCTGCGGCGTCGGCGGCGACACCCTGGCCCTGGCCCAATATCGCCCGGTGATCGCTTACGAGCGCAACGCCGTGCGCCTGCGTTTCGCCGCGGCCAACGCACGGGCCCTTGGCCTCGCCGGGCGCGTCGAGTTCCGCGGCGGTGACTGGACCGAAGACCTCGCCAATGGCCGGCTGCCCCAGGCCGCGGCGGCCTTTGTCGATCCCTCACGCCGCGTGGACGGGCGGCGCGTCTTCAGCCTGCAGCGCATGCAGCCGCCGCTGGCAACGCTCCTGCACCTGAACGCGCACATCCCCGCTCTGGGCGTCAAGGTCATGCCCGGCGTAGATGAGCGCGAGCTGCCCGCCGGCTGCGGCGTCGAGTTCATCAGCCACGAGGGGACGTGCAAGGAAGCGGTGCTCTGGTTCGGCGCGCCGGCGCAACACCCGCGCTGGGCAAGCGTGCATGACGGCGCACGGTGGCATGCGCTGGTTGCGTCGGGCGCGGCGCCCCCCGCGGGTCCTCTGGCCCCCGGCATGATCCTCTACGAGCCGGACCCGGCTGTCATCCGCGCCGGCGCCTTCGTCGAGTTGTGCGACCTCCTGCACGCCCATCTGTTCGACGCGCAGATCGCCTACCTCGTGGCGGCTGAACTGACCCGCAGCCCGCTGGCCGCGCCGTTCCGTCTGCTGGAGGTCGAGCCGTTCAGTCTCAAGCGACTCAACGCGCGCCTGGCCGCGCGCCAAATCGGCAGCGTCGAGTTGAAGAAGCGCGGTGCGCCCTTTGCACCGGAGGACCTGCGCCGGCGGATCAAACTGCACGCCGGAGGCCAGCCCGCGGTCGTGATCTTCACGCGCCGCGGCGACCAGCCGCTCATGCTCCTCGCCGCCCGCCCCTAGCCGCGAGTCTCCGCTCTACTCCGCGTGCGCTGCATCCTTATTGGCGCCTCAACATGATTTGTGCAGTTGTCATTCTGAGCCGAAGGCGAAGAATCCCTGTATAGCGGACGAACAGATTCTTCCTCCCTCCGGTCGTCAGAATGACAGAAACACAGTTACCAGAGCGCTGAGTACAGCGAATAGGCGGTTTTATAGCCGTGAATTGCACGAATTGCACGGAGCATATTAGGGGCGAATTCGAGCAAATCACGGCAGTTCTCTGTGTCTTGACCTCCATCGCCCACGGTATTGACGCCCCGCGATTCTTTCCCCTACGCCTAGAATGCCGTATACTTGCCGAGACATGAACATTCCTCAGGATTTCGAACTGGTAGAATTGGCGCGCAAGGTGGGGCAGCGACTTGCTGCCGCCAAATTGACGCTCGCCGCCGCCGAAAGCTGTACCGGCGGCCTCATCGGCCATCTCATCACCGAAAACGCCGGCTGTTCCGACTATTTCATGGGTTCCGCCGTGGTCTACAGCTACGCGGCCAAAGAGGGCGTGCTGGGCGTCGACCATGCCATGTTGCTCGCTGAGGGTGCGGTCAGCGACGCGGTGGCGCGCCAGATGGCGCAGGGCGCGCGCCGGCTGTTCGACACGGACGTAGCGCTGGCGGTGACGGGCATCGCCGGGCCGGGCGGCGGGCTGCCCAACAAGCCCGTGGGCACGGTGCATATCGCCATCAGCGCGCGCGACGACTACACGGATAGCCGCCATTTCTGCTGGGACGCAGACCGGACAGGCAACAAGCTGCTCAGCGCGCAGGCCGCGCTTGAGTTGGCGTTGGCCTATCTGGAATGCCGGGAGAGGAGTTTCAATGGCCGCCGAAGCGTTCGTTGATGAAGAGGTCGATGTGTTGGTGCGCGTGCTGCGCGACGGCAGCGTGCAGCCCACGTCCTTCCTGTGGCGCGACCGCACGCGCTATGTAGGCGACCACGGTCGCCAGTGGGAAGAGCGGGTTGAGGGGCGGGCGGTGCGTTGCTACCTGGTGCAGACGGTGGACGGCAACACCTACGAACTGCGCTACGACCCTGCCGCCGACCGTTGGACTGTTCACCGCGCCTGGCTGCGCGACCTGCTGGCGTGAGCGAGAAAAGGACCTCTTATCAGGCCGGTTTCTATCCGCCGATCCGCGGGGCGTGTACATCATATAGATTCAGGCGTTCCTACTGCGCAGCGATCTGATCCAGCGTCCAGTTCAAATCTGCTAGAAACGCATCCTGCACGCCCGGTTTGGCGAGTAGTGACAGCGATATTCCGGGTAAGCGCTCAATATCGGTATCCGGCATGTGTGTGTCAAGCGTGCTATTGATGCGATGAAGCAACTCCAGCCTTTGGCCCTCATTTAAAGACCCGCGGCGCATAAGGTACTCAAACTGCAGATTGAGTCTGGCAAACGTCCATACACAGATTACCTGGTGCCTGGTGGATCCATGAATTAGGATTGGGATAAACGAACCATCCTTCTTGCCGCTGCCCCACTGAATTTCGGACGTTCTCTCTTTTCCCCATTCTAAGATTCTGCGCGCTACATCTACCTCGGCTGGGGTAGCACGTTGAGACAGCGCCTCGAAAAACAACTCTTCATTCCACTGCTTGGTTTCCCGTTTGCCTGCTGTTTTTGTCTGTTGGGCATGAGCAGTCTGGCCCATCACGCGCGGCACTAGGGTCTGCAACCCCTGCCCCACATACTGCTTCACTTCGACAGCGAGCACTTCCGCCTCGGACATCTGGGCGTTGAGAAACTCGACGATGCGCCGTAGTTGGAACGGAATCTCATCAGCGACAAAGAGCATACGGATGCGGCCAGCCTGTAGGTTCGTCCTGACCTGCTGCCAGAACTCGTCAACATCCGACCCCTCATCCCCCACATCTCCGAGGAATTCCGTCAAAGCGGCGATTGCATCATGGTCGCCCGTTTCGTATTTGGCTTCGAAGCGAGCGCGCAGTGTTTCCACAGGCCAGTAGGTCACTGCGTTGGCGGCATATTCGAGCATTTGGCCTACAACCTCGCGGCGAATGCGGGTGTCACTGCTGCGCTTCACTTCGACCAACGTAGGAATGCCGTCCTGATCCAGGAACAAGTGGTCTAGTGAAAGTTGGTTGCCGCCCCCTTCCTCCCACGGGATGCCCATTTCCTGGCCGATAAGCAGCCAGCGACGGGGTCGTTCTTCGTCTATTTGGCCGCCGGCGAGTAAGTGCGGGTATTCCGCCAGCAGTTTCTGAAGTACAGGTTCCGAGTCATAGGGTTGAGCCGCCATCTCGACAAGCTGACCATTACTCTGTCGAAGATAGATAACGTCTGACATTGGATCCCCGTTGCCTTTCGTATCTCACACCCGCGTCCACATCACCAATCTGACCATCAACGCTCTAGGCGTATTCAATGAGGGTTGCGGCGACTAGCCGACAGCCAGGTTATGCTACAAAAGCCCGACTGGTTCGCCAGCCGGGCTTTACACTTTTTTAAGGAAGAAAGATGTTACAACAATTGCGCCCCAGTGCCCCTACCAGGACTCGAACCTGGGCACATGGTTTAGGAAACCACTGCTCTATCCACTGAGCTATAGGGGCAAGCGACCGCACGCACGCATGAGCGCTGCCCGCATTATAGCCCATCCCTGCGCCCCGCATCAAGCTACAGCCGCCGCAAGAAGCCGTTCGCTTAGGAGCGCACAACAGCCCGACGCCCATGCGAACGCAGGCCCGCCATCCACACGGCCAGCCCCGCCGCCAATAGCAGCCCGCCCATGCTGCGAAACATGGGCGTGTAGTCGAGCGAGGCGATCAGCAGCCCGCCCGCAACCGGCCCCACGACCTTGCCGGCATTCTCCAGCGTGCCCGCCAGCCCCATGCCCGCGCCCACATGCCGTCCGTCGATCTGCGTGGAAATCAACGCCACGGTCGCAGGGAAAACCAGCGCCTGCCCGCAGCCCATCAGCACGGCGAGCGCCAACAGGCCGAGGTTGCCCCTGGCCGCGGGCAAGGCTAGGAGCGGCAGTCCCGTCACGGCCATGCCCGCGGCGATGGCATACAGATAGCCGACGCGATCGCCCACGCGCCCGCCGAACGGCTTGAGCAAAAGAGCTGCGCCCTCCTGCACCGAGAAAAACAGCCCTACCACGGCAATGCTCACGCCCATGCTCAGGGCGTAGAGCGGCAGAAAGGCTTTGACCGCATAGGTGGCGATGTAGACCGCGGCCTCTAGCCCGCCCGACAGCCAGATCGCGGGCGTGCGACCGCCCGCGGCCAGCGCGTCGCGCACCTGCCGGCCCATCGGCGAGCGCCCCTCCGCCGGCGGAGCGAAGTCGGTCAGGCGCAGCACCGGCAGAAAGGCCAGCGTGCTCAGCAGGCCGATCACCGTGAACACCGCAACCGGGCTGAACCAAAGCAGCAGCCAGCCCGCCACGGCAGGCCCGACGATATAGCCGCCGCTGCGCGCCATCTCGAACCAGCCCAGACGCTCGGCGCGACGCCGGCTGTGCATTTCCGCCACATACGCCAGCGTGACGGGGCCGTAGATGGCCGTAGCCGTGCCGTGCACGATGCGGATGAGCACAAGCTGCTCGGGCGTATGCACAAAGCGGTAGAGAAAGGGCATAAGCGCGAAAAAGGCCGTCCCCGCCAGCAGCCACCAGCGCCGGCCCCACCGGTCAGACAGGATGCCGACGAACGGCTTCAGCCCCATGCCCGTGAGCGTGGAAACAGAGACGATGAAGCCCAACAGCGCGTCGGAAGCGCCCAGGCTCGCCGCAAAAATGGGCAATAGCGGCGTCTTGCCCATTTGATAGGCGGATCGGACGAGAAAATCTGCGAGGGTGATGTAGGCGAAGTCGCGGCGCCGGTTCATTACGGACGTTCAGGCTTGGCCGGACGAGCAGGCCGGATGAGAGGATGGCAGTCCTTGCAGTATAGCAGAGGCGACGGATTAGGCCTCAGTTTGGGCCTCGATAAGTCCCACATGATCTTCACAGCTCGTCCATCAGTTCTCCACATCCGCCCCTTATGCTGTAGACATCTTCGCAAGAGCGAAAGTCTGGAGCGCAACACAAACGGCCCCAGAACCAATGAAACGGCGAAAGCCGAAAAGGAGAACAGCTACCATGACACGCAAGTTTATCGTCTCCCTATCCGTTGCCGCACTGCTCGTCTTCACCCTGGCAGTGACTGCGATGGCCGCCGACCCCGCACCGGCCTACGGCGCCGGCCCGAACGCCAACGCCATGCACAACTACGTCGACGCCAATGGAGACGGCCTCTGCGATAACTTCTCGGACGCCGACGGGGACGGCATCTGCGACAACGCGCCGCAGGGCGGCCTCAACCAGAAGCTCGACGGGACGGGCGGCCCCGGAATGGGACAAGCGCTAGGAACCCCTCGCGGTTTGGGCCGTGATGATGCGAACCGCGGCCAGGGCTTTGGCCACTTCGCCAAACAGCAAGCACCGCGTGACGGCTCCGGCCTGCAAGGCGCCCCGCAGGGGCGAGGACGCTGGCAGCAAGCGCAGTAACGCCGGCTTGACCTAACGCCAATCACAACAGCGGTCGCATCCGCCTTTTGGGGATGCGACCGCTGTTTTTGTTTCCTCTAATCGCGTTGCCGCTACTTATATGGTCTCACCAAACGTCTGTCATTCTGAGGCGAGCGCTAGCGAGCCGAAGAATCTCGTTGTGCCAGAGGCAACAATGCTACGCTGGGAAGCCTCCTGGGTGCAGCATGACTGCGTGCGCATTAGGCAATCAAACCGCACATGCCTCCGTTCCTGCCGCCAATCAAGAAACAGGCCGCCGGCTTCTCCGACGACCTGTTCCAGGAGGTACGCGCCGATTGGATGCAGGCGCTGTTACAACAGGGAGGCCCTAAGTAACCTTTGTCTTTCCCAGTGGGCGTTTCCAATTCCTCGGGGCTCAACCCATCCCTCGCCGGCATCCCTTCCTTCGAAGTTCAACCTCAGAGGGTGATAGCGATCCTATCAGAATTTGGCCGGGCGGAAAAGGGACAGATGTCCCCGGCAAAAAGGGACATATGTCCCCCCGGCGCGCCGCGTGATGATGCGCCCAAACTCCGCACCCTAGCGCAGAACCAACTCCGTCTGAGGCTTGCCCAGGAACACTGCGCCGCCGTCCGTCACCAGCACATCTTCTTCCAGGCCGAGGTAGCCGTAGCCGGGAACCGCGACCGCCGGCTCGATGGTGTAGACATGCCCCGGTTCGACGGGCAGGTTGGGCAGGTTGCCGTACCGCTTCCACAGCGGGCCGAGCAGCGCGCCGCCGTCATGGCACGCCCGCCCCATCTGGTGCCCCGTGGCGTAGGAGAAGGCGGGATAGCCCGCATCGACGATGGCCTGGCGAACCACGGCGTCCACCTCGCGGCCGGGGACGCCGGGCTTGAGTGCATCGACGCCGGCCTGCGTCGCCTGCACCACCGTGTCGAAGGCGCGCTGCACCTCAGGCGGAGCCGCGGTCTCGCCGGGACGCAGATAGTAGACCACGCGCTGCAAATCCGACGCGTACTCGTTCTGCAGCACGCCGAAGTCGAAGTGCAGGATGTGCCCCCGTTCCAGCACGACGTCCGTCGGCCCGGCATGGCCCACGACGGTGTCGGGGCCGGCATGGACCGCGGGACAGCCCGCCCGCTCCCACGAGGTTCCCAGGCCAAGCGCATCCACCTGGTCGTGCATGAACCGGCCGATCTGGCGCTCCGTCATGCCGGGTTGGGCGTAGTCGAAGGTCTTGTCGAAGATGTCGAGCGTCGTCTCCACGGCCGTGCGGATGCGCTCAATTTCGACGGGCGTCTTGCGCCCGCGCAGGGCCATGAGGACCGGCTCGGCCGACATGAAGCGCCCGGCGTAGGGCGTATCCGCCAGGTAGCCGCTCAGGAGTTGGTAGAGGCCGTGGGTCAGCCCGTCGGCGTGCGCGTCGTTGAGCGAGTAATTCAGCGCAATGCGCTGCGGGTTCAGCTTCTGCAACACCTCCAGCAACGGGGCGCGGAAGTCTTCGTGGTAGGGGATGACCTCGTCGTAGGCCTCGGTGCGCCGCGCCGTCTCCGCGTCGAAATGACCGATGATGATGATGCGCTTGCCCGTGCGCGTGAGGATGAAGGCGGTCTGCCAGGTAACGCCGTGGCCGTAAATGAAGGGCAGCACGGGGTCCGCCACAGCGGACGTCTCGCGCGCAAAGGTCATCCACAGGTCGATTTCGTTTTCCTTCAAAATAGAAATAGCCTGGGCCACTTTTTCCTGGACCAGGGTCTTGGGTCGGCTGCTGCCTTGCATGATCTGTGCTCCTGGTGCGTAAATGCGAACACGGCAATATGCAACACTATAGCACCAACCGCATCATTTTTCTTTGACGTGCGCGTCGAAGAAGGCGATGGAACGCTGCATAGCGGTCGAGAAATAGCCGGAGAGGTTGTGGTCGTCCCCCTCATAGGCGTAAAACTCGACGTTCCCGCCCGCGTCCAATATCTCCTGGTGGAGCAGCTCGGAAAAGGCCAGCGGCACATCCGCGTCGCTCGTGCCGTGGTGAAGCTGCACCGGCCCGGACAACTCCGCCGCATACGAATTGGCGGAGATCGAGGCCCAGAAGGCCGGGTTCTCCTCCGGCGCGCCGAACTCGGCGACCAGATCGTCGCGCCAACGACGCGCTCGCTGCGGCACAGTGGCGGGCGGGCGCCGGCTACGCCAGCGTTCCAAGATGTCGGGGTACGAGGCAACGACGCCTGCCCAGATCACGCCCGCCTTGATGTCGCCGGCGGTGACCATGGCGCGCAGGGTGATGAAGCCGCCCAGCGAATGGCCCCACATGCCCAGCCGCTCCGGATCGACGTCCGGGTGCTGCCTGACCGAGGCGAGCGCATTGAGCACGTCGATAGTGTAGTCGGGCGCGCCATAGGCGCTGATCGGTTCGCCTTCCGAGTCGGCGTGGCCGCGGTAGTCGGGGCGAAAAACGACATAGCCGTTGCGCGCAAAGCCGTCCACATAGGCGACGTAGCGCTCCGTCGGGCGATAGACTTCCGGTGGAATGTAGCCGTGGTTGAAGACAATGGCGGGCCAACCGGAGGCCGGCTTCTCACCTTGCGGCACGGTCATCAGCGCGTAGATCTTCAGCTCCTCGGAGCGATACGAGACGAGGTAGCGATTATAGTTGGAGCCGGGCGCCAGGGTCTGCTCGACGGTGATGGCGCTGCCGGAGTAGTCCTGGCTGCGCAGATAGTCGATGGTCAGCGGGTGGGGCGCCCCTTCCTGCAACCGGTGATGCCAGATGGGCAGGCTGTCTTCGGCGGCGACCGCGGTCTGCGCCGGCTGCTGCACTTGCTCAGGCGCTTGCACCTGTGCTGCGGCCTGGGCAGGTGCGGCTGGCGCGTCGCCGGCGGCGGACACGCATAGCTTCCAGCCAACGGCGATCACGTTGGGGTCTTGAATCGGCGCAAATGACGCATCCAGCGCCGCCGCGGCATTCGTGGCCGCCACGATGCGCCCGTAGGCCAGCGCGCTGCCCAAGTAGCGCGCCGCCAGCGTGGACAGCGTATCGCCGGCCTGCACCGTCACGGGCTGTTCGCAAACCGCGGCGGGCTGGGCCTGGACCTGCGCCGGAAGCAGCGAAGCCGGCACAACCAGGGCTAACAACACGGGGGCAATTATCGTGCGCACAATAGTTTTCATGGGTGGTCTCCTTCCCGCCCGTACGCAGTCGAATGAGACCGGCAACTTGGGCGCTGCGCCGAGAATAGCCGCATGGCGCCTCCTCCGTCTGTACGGAACAACCAATTTCAGCGTCTCTTCACGGCGCGAAATGCCGAAAAATGCCTTCCCGAACGCGCGTTTTGATTGGCGCGAATTCGCGTCTCGGCATATACTACGGAACCAAACAACAGATTCAAACGGGCGCGCTGGCGCCCTATGCGCCCGCCCCGCGGCGGGTTTGTCATATTTGCTTGTTGTTCGCTTCAGCGTAGCCGTTCGCCTAGACGGATGACCTAATGACTCTGAAAGCGTTGGGAACGCCGGTGCGAAATCTCTGGCGAGAGGTCTGGGGCGCAGTCCTGCGGCGGCCCCGCTTGTGGTTGGCTGTCGCCGTTGCGTTCGGCAGCGCCGCCGCGCTGGGCCTCATGCTTTGGGGTCTGAGCGATCCGTTGGCGCGCTTTCAGTTGCATGCCGGCAATTTCCGGCTGTGGATCCTTAGCTTCGGAGCGCTGGCGCCGCTGATCTATACAGGTGCGTTCTCCCTCCAGATATTGCTGGCCCCAGTACCTGGCAACTTCATGGGGCTGATGGGCGGCTATCTCTTCGGCGCGGCGTTGGGCACGCTCTACAGCGTCGCGGGCCTGACCCTGGGCGCCGGCCTGGCGATGCTCATTGCGCGCCGCTTCGGCCGTCCGCTGCTCGAACGCTTTTTCGCCCCCGCTCGCCTCGCCCATTGGGAGAAAAAACTGCGGGTGCGATCGCCCGTCACCTGGTGGCTGATCTTCTTCTTCCCGGTTCCGGACCTGATCTTCTACGCCGCGGGCCTCACCAGCGCGCCGCTGCGCCTCTTGCTCATCGCCGTTCTGACCGGGCGCGGCCTTTCACTGTTCCTGGCGAATTTCTTTGGCTCTTGGACGACCCGGCTGTCTCCCGAATGGTTAATCGTCCGGTGGACGCTCGTACTCGCCCTCGCCCTGCTCATCTATTGGCAACAGCGCTGCATTCGCCTCTATTTCCTCCTCGCCGTGCGCCGAGGACGACGCTGGATGCGCCGGCGGCGACGGGCACCTGTATCCGCTTCGCGCCACGGCTGATTCGACGCACCGTGGGAAGCCGCTCGATCATCCGGCGCGCCCAGGGCTATGCTATAATTCGCGGCTATGTCGCGTAATCTTCGCACGCCGGCCATTCTCCTGTTGCTGCTGACGCTTGCGGCATGGCTGCGGCTGTGGCGCATCACCGATCTGCCGCCCGGCTTTCACTTCGACGAGGCGTTCGAGGGGTTGGAAGCCTGGCGCATCCTACACGAGGACGGCTACCTGCCCGTCTTTCTTACCGGCAACTTCGGCGTCCCCCCGCTCAACGCCTACGCCAATGCCGCGGGCTTTGCGCTGGCGCGCATGCTCGGCGGCGAGGCCGGGCCAACCGCCATGCGCATCGTCGCCGCGGTCTTCGGCGTGCTGGGCGTGCTCGCCGTGTTCGGGCTAGGCGATGAACTGCGCCGCCTGGACGACGGCCCCCGCAAGCTCTCCGCCGCCTTCCCGCTACTTGCCCCCGCCAGCCTGGCAGTCATGCGCTGGCATATACACTTCAGCCGCATGGGCATCGAGCCGGTGATGGTCCCGCTCATCTGGGCGGGGGCCGGCTGGCTGTTGCTGGCGGGCTGGCGCACGGGCCGCTGGGCGGCCTTCGCACTAGCCGGGGCCGTCACCGCCGCGGGCATGTACGCCTACCAGGGCGCGTGGATTATCCCCTTCCTGATGGCGGCCTACGTCCTGCTTCTCCTGTTGCGCGCCTACCGCGCCGGCGACGCGGCGCTGCCGCTGCACAGGCGACAGTTAGTGGGGCTGCTTCTGGCGGGCGGGACGGCGCTGGCCCTGTTTGCGCCGCTGGGCTGGTTCTTCTGGCGGCATCCCGACCTGCTCTGGCTACGGCCGGCGCAACTCGCTATCGTCGGCGAAACCGGCAGCCCGGCGGATGACTCGGTAGGCCGCAGCGTGTGGGCCACCATCCGGATGTTCGTCCCCTTCGTCGCCGCCGGCGACCTGGACCCGCGGCGCAACCTGCCCGGCGCGCCCGTCCTCAACCTCTGGCAGGCGATTCCCTTTGGCATCGGCCTGGTCGTCGCCGTCTGGCGCATACGCCGGACGGCGAATGCCATCATCCTGTTGGGGCTGGCGGGCCTGCTGCTGCCGGGCGTCGTCAGCGAGTACGCGCCGCACTTTCACCGCGTCCTTGGCGCGGCCGCGCCGGTCGCTCTGCTGTGCGGCATAGGGCTGGATTGGCTGCGCGGGCGGATCGCAGCGTTACCGCGGCTTGCCCCGCACACCGCCCAAGCAGCAGCAGCCGGCGCGGTCTGCCTGTTGCTCATCACCGGCGCAGCCGTCTCGGCGCGCAACTACTTCGTGCACTGGGCCGCCTTGCCCGACCTGTTCTACGCCTTCGACGCCGGTCTGTGGGAACTCGGCCAACAGACCTACGCCCTCGCCGGCGAGCCGCTCTACATCACCCCGCGCGGCGCGGAGCACGCCACACTGGCCTTCGCCTGGCGCGCGCGTAACGGCCGGCCCACGGCCCAGCCCGTCTCTTTCGACGGGCGGCACATCTTCCCGCTCAACGCGGGCGGGACGACCGGCCCGGAACGCTACGCCGTCATCGAGCACGAGGACTTCCGCACGCGCTTGCTGCTGCCGGAAGTCTTTCCCGCGGCAAGCGTCGACTACGAACTGGCCGATGCGCAGGGCGAGGTCTATGCGCGCATCTACACGCGCCTGGCCCAGGTCATGCCGCAGCGCCCGCCCGCTTTCGCCCGCAGCCAGGACGCACAGGAGGTGGGCGACGGCATCCGCTTGGCCGGTTACGACGTACTGCCGGACCCGCCGCGGCGCGGGGAGCCGCTCTACCTGCAACTGCACTGGCTGGTCGACGCCGCGCCGGCGCACGATTGGACCGTCTTCACCCATGTCGTAGACCTCGCCACAGGGCAAGTCGCGGCCGGGCACGACAGCCAGCCCGGCGCTGGCAGCCTGCCCACCCTGCGCTGGCAGCCCGGCTGGCGCATCCTCGACGAACGCCAAATACCGCTTCCCGCCGACCTCCCGCCAGGCGAGTACCTCCTGCGCGCCGGCCTCTACCGCGCCGACGGCGCCCGCCTGCCCGCCGAAGGCCCCGGCATAGACCTGGGCGCGGTGGTCGTCGAATGAGCGCCGCGTCCAAGTCGTCGCGCAGCGCAGCGCTGCTGCTCGCCCTCTACCGCAACGAAGAGCGTTCCGGCTGGAGCGTGGGGATGCGCGCCATCACGCGCTCCCTGATCGCACAGGCGACGCTGCCGGACGGGCCCGCGGCTGAACTGGGGTGCGGCGGCGGGCATGTCTTGGCCGAACTGGGATCGCTGCTGCCGGGCCGCCTCCTGACCGGCATGGACCTCCACCCGCAGGCGTTGAGCCACGCCGCCCAGGTAACCGGCGATGCCGCTCACCTCACCCAGGCGCATCTGCACCGCCTGCCCTGGCCCGACGACGCCTTCGCCCTGCTCCTCGCCCTCGACGCGCTGGATCAACGCGGCGTCCGCCTTACCCTGGCCCTGCGCGAGGCGTGGCGCGTTCTGGCTGTGGACGGCGTCTTGCTGCTGCGCGTCAGCGCCGGCCCCTGGCTGCTGGGCCCGCACGACGTCGCGTTCAACACCGGCCGTCGCTATACCAGGCGCACGCTCGACCAAGCGTTGCGCCGGACGGGCTTCACGCCGGAGCGCGTCACCTATGCCAACAGCGTGCTTGCCGCGCCTATTGCTGCGCTGCGCCTCTTGCAGCGTTGGCGACTGCTGCCCTTCGCGCCCTCTCTCTACAACACGCCG
>Ga0334890_1004129_pt1 | contig 13733 bp, 9 predicted proteins | sample GraSluR1_MG_3_FD_207220 | JGI IMG/M metagenome (GOLD analysis project Ga0334890, IMG submission 207220) | Sludge microbial communities from methane-producing bioreactor in Wageningen University, Netherlands - Granular Sludge_31_08-R1 | ecosystem: Engineered > Bioreactor > Anaerobic > Unclassified... | reverse complement strand
GGATCAAGCTCTGTGACCTTCACAAATGCCTTCAAGGCCTCTTCGCTATTGTTCTGCCCCATGAAGTTAATGCCCTTGAAGGTCCAGACCTCTGCTAATTTTCGGCTTGAATTGGCTGGGATCATCTCAATGGTTTCATCAAAAGCCTGGTCGGACTCGTTGTACCTACCAAGCATAGAGAGAAGCTCCGCCCTTTGCCAGCGGAAATCGATATTCTCTGGGTTCAGCTCAACTGTCCGATCTGCGGCATCGAGCGCCTCGCCGGTCCTGCCCATCCACCTGAGAATAAAGCTTTTGTTGAGCCAGGCTCCAGCATTTTCTGGATATATCTCCAATACCTCATCGTAGTAGTCCAGGGCTTTTTCGAGGCTTTCATTGGCCTCTTCCCTCTTTCCAGGGCTTTTTTCACTGCCCGACAGCACAAGGAATGCCTCTCCTTTGCCCTTCCAGGCTTCTGCCAGCAGAATTTTATTCGAGCCCGCAGCCCCAATGGCCTTTTCATAAGCCTCAGCTGCTCCTTCAAAGGATTGGCTTCTGAATAGAGCCCTGCCAGTTTGAACCCAATCATCTGCAATTTTCACCTGTGCAGTCTCTTTAGAATTGGGGAAGCCATAATCCGCCCAGTTTGTGCTCAAGGCCTGCAGCGCCTCATCATGCCTGCCCAGAGGCTTTTCCTCGGGCGAGAAGCCTTTGCCACTGGTCGGCCTCTGCCAGGCTGCGGTGAAGTCCGAGTTGACCATCATGATATTCTCGATGGCTCCTGTGGACTGGTTGCGCCATGCTGAGGTGGTCCTGACAATCTGACCGTCTGCAATCCAGGCATTATGGTAGATGTCCGTACCTTTTGCCCACCACAGGCCCATGATGCTCTGCTTATCTTTGGTTGGCAGCAGATTGAGAGCGCTGTCAAAGGCTTCCACTGACTCGTTATATCTGCCCAAGGAAACGAAGATGTCTGATTTCCTTATCCAGGCACCAATTGCCTTCGAGGAATTCAGCTCGATGACCCTATCGTAAGCTTGTAGCGCTTCATTGCTCCTGCCAAGGTTGTCCAGGCTTTCGGCCTTCAGCCACCAGGCTTCAGCATCTTCGGGATCTTCTTCAAGGCTGCCATTCAAAACCTCGACTGCTCTCTCGTAAGCCTCCTTGGAGTCGCTATATTTTTCCAGGCTCAGCAGGGCATTGCCCCTACCAATCCAGGCCCTGGCCGACTCCGGATCGATCTGAATGGCCTTCTCGTAAGCCTGAAGAGATTCGTTGTAGGCTATGGCCGCCTCTTCAGCTTTATCTGGGCCCATCAGAGACTCGGCCTTGGACTTCCCAAGCCACGCATCCGCAACTGCCAAAGCGGCAGAGGAGTATCTGTATGTCGGGTCCCGTTCAACAGCACGGAGGACCTCATCGTAGGCCTGAACAGATTCGTTATATCTGCCCTGGTCTCTTAAGGCTGCACCTTTACCCGACCAGGCCGTTGCACGATTGGGATCGATCTTTAGGGCCCGGTCGTAAGCTAAAACAGCCTCTCGGTTCCTGCCTAAGCTCCTGAGAGCATGGCCCTTGCTGGTCCAGGCTCGGGCATCGGATGGGTCCAGCTGCAGGGCGCGGTCGTAGGCCTCTATGGACTCATCATATCTGCCCAGATCATTGGACAGAATCTCGCCCATCATCTCCCAGGCCATCACATACTCCGGAGTTATTTTCGTGGCATTGTTTAGAGCTGTAATTGCCTCCTCATACCTGCCCTGCTCCTGGAACAGAATTGCTTTGTTAACCCAGGCACCAGAGTTATTGAGATTCACTTCGATGCTTCTGTTCAGTTGCTCTATTGCCTTCTCGTATCCTGCAGCGGCTTCATCGCGTCTCCCCAGCTCTTTCAGTACTCCCGCTCGATTCTGCTGGGCCTCCTGGCCCACGAAATCCGGATCCAGGTCGATGACCTTGTCGTAGTTCTTTACGGCCTCCTTCAGCACAGCCCTGGATTCCTCAATCTGGCCTCTGGCTGCCAGATCCTGGCCCATATGGGAGAGAGCGACAGCCTTTCCTTCGTAAGCCTGAGCCAGGTTTCTGCTATCGTTGGTGGGTGCAAGCTCGATGGCCTTATCATATGCAGCTAAAGAATCGTTGTACCTGGCGGAGTCGTTGTTGAACGTGGCCAGATCGTCGCAGATCACTCCCTTGCCTGCCCAGGCCTCTGCAAATTTAGGATCAATCTCCAAAGCTCTGTCGAAGGTCTCTATTGCCTCTTCAAAGATCTGAATGCGCTCCTGGCCGCGCAGCCCGTTGACAGCCTGTCGCAAGGCAAAACCCTTCCACAACAGGTAGGTAGTGTTCTCTGGATCAAGCTCGATGGCCCTGTCGTAAACCTGGAGGGACTCATCGAATCTGCTCTGGTTCTGAGTGATCACCCCGGCTAAGTTCAGGCCGGAGGCTTTGTAAGCCCAGAGGGTGGCGTTCTCGGGATCGAGCTCTATGGCCTTATCGACCGCCTGAAGTGATTCTTCGAGAGATCCGTTGTTGTAAAGATCCAGGCTCTTTTCATACCAGTAATTTGCGCTCTTCTCGTCTTCCGCTACAGCGCCGATGCAGAGTATGGCCAGCGAAATCATAGCGAGAGCAAATCTTACTCCTACTACTATCATCGATGGCTTCTTGGCGTCTAATGTCTTTTTTCGTTTCATTTTTTCACCCACATCTCCTGTTTTTATTGCTCATGTTTGAGCGGCAATCATGTTTTTCAAAAAAATAGCCCGGATTATTCCTGATACCCTAACTTCCTGGCCACACGAAAAGATAGGTCGGCTTCAGAGAACTGGCCGAGGGCGCTCTGTGCCAATCCCTTGCCATGCCAAGCACGGCCAAATGCCGGATTGAACTCGATGGATTTGTTGTAAGCCTCTAGAGCGTCCTCGTTCTTCCCTAACGCTAGCAGAATATCGCCTTTGCCATTCCAGGCCTCAGCAGGGAATACTGGAACAGAAGATGGAGCGATCTCCAGTGCCCTGTCTAAGGCTTCTATGGCCTCATCGTACCTGTTTAGTTTGATGAGGGCATAGCCTTTTATGATACAAATGCCGCTGGCATTGCCTGCATCTTTCTGGATAACCTCATCAGAGATCTCCACAGCCTTCTCAAACGCCTTCAAGGCATCATTATGGTTATCCATTTTAGCCAAAGCATTTCCTTTTTTGTACCAGACTTCAGCCCATTTGGGATCTATCCGAAGGGCCTGATCGTAAGCCTCAATGGATACGTTGTATCTGCCTAGCTCGGAGGCCATATCGCCTTTCATGCGCCAACTGTGCCTGTCTCCGGGGCTTAATTGAGCATACTTTTCAAATGCTTCGAATGCCTCCTCTTCCTTGCCTAATTCCGCGAGGGCAAAGCCTGCGCTATTCCATGTTCGAGCAAGCTTTGCAGTATCGCTAGCAGGTATCAGCCCAATAGCCTGGTTGAAGGTTTCCTTGAACTCATCGTAATTGCCTTTGATAGCGAAGTCATATCCCTTAATTAACAGGGCATCTGCCAGCCTCGGCGTATGGTTCAGCTCTATGACCTTCTCGTAAGCCTGCAGAGCCTCGTCACTTCTACCAATCCCATAAAGTACGTTGGCCTTGGACCACCAGGCTTCTCCATCTTTCGGATTCCTCTCTGTGCTCAGGTTGAGAATCTCCAGGGCCTTCTCAATGGCATCGAGCGATTCCTCTTGTCTTCCCAGGCCGATCAAGGCATCACTTTTGGCCTCCCATGCTCTGGCATCCTGAGGGTTCTTCTTCAGATCATTGTCAATGAGATTCAGAGCCTTCTCATAGGCCTTTGATGACTCGCTACCATTGCCCATTATTCCCAAGGTTATGGCGATGCTTAGCCAGGCACTGGAGTTCTCGGGATCCAGCTGTATGACCCTCTCCATGGCCAATACCGACTCCTCCAAAGAGTCGTTTTCAAAAAGCTCAGTTCCTTTTTTATACCAGTCGTCAGCAGTGTTCTCCTGCAGCTCATCTTTGTTACTATGATTATGAGCTAACTCCGGCCCGATCTCCGTCCTCTCGGCGATAAAAGGACCAACACCCGCTGCCTTCTGCACCATCTTCCCCTGATAACCAGTCCCTGGATACTCAAGATCGTTTTCAGCTGTGCCTGAGTAGTGAGTGACCTGGTGAGCGATCGAACCATCCAGCTTGGTCCAGTAGTCCAATGAGGCTACTTTCGCTCCTGAGCCGTCTCTCAGGGAGACGCTTCCGACAGTGTCATTCAGCCCCAGATTGCTGTCCAGGAATAGGTCTGTCTCATTCTCCTGGCCGCTTCTCAGGTGAACCCTGACGGCTTTCCCTGGCAGAAGGGAATATTCCGGCAGCGATACTTTTGATCCCTGAATCTCCAGGCTCCAGTTCTGGAGACTGACGGCCTCCTTCAGGTTGTCGGCGATATCGATGAAATCGTCTTCCTTGGGATTGATTTTGGTTATGGTCAGGCAGGGAGGCCAGGCCTGAGGCTGCGCTTTTGGCTGGTTGAAGGTGTACATTTCCCAATTAAGGCTTGACCCCATGAGTGAGCCTCCATGTCTGCCTGGATCAACCGCCTTGCCTTTTAGCTGCAAGGCTGCAATATAATCGGAGTTGATCTGCTCTATCTCATCGAAGGACTTTGAGGAGATATTGTACAATCCGATAGAGACCCTGTGGATCTGGCCGTTAATGAGCCAGGCTTTTGTGAATATAAAGGTGTTCTCGCTCCGCCGCTGGAATCCTAACTGCGACTCGGATTTGTTAGCGGGAACCAGAGCCATTGCCCTGCTGAAGGACTCTACCGATTGGTTGTACCTGCCCTGAGCCGCCAGGATATCTGACTCCCTTATCCAGGCTTCCAGAGCGTGGGATGAGTTCAACTCTGCCACCCGACCGTAGGCCTCCAGTGCTTCCTCGCTCTTCCCAAAGAGATCCATCTCCTCTGCCCTCAGCCATAAGGCCTCCTGGTCTTCAGGGTTCTCCTGGAGCCTCTGGTCTATGAGCTCCATGGCCTTCTGAATTGACTGGTTAGCCTCCGCTCCGTGGCCCATGCCCGCCAGGGCCATTCCCCTATGATGCCAGGCAGAGGCATTCTGCGGGTCCGTCTTCAGGCCCTCGTCGAAGGCGCTTATTGCCTCCTCATTCCTGCCCATGTCAAACCAGTCCTCTGCGCTGTCCTCCTGCGCTAGGGCACAGGCGCAGAGCATGGCTACCGTTAACAACGCGATGGCAAATCTTGCTTTCATTCACAAACCCCCATTAACTTTACAAAAATGCTATGGTCATTCCTCATACCCCAGCTTCTGTGCCACTAGAAGCGACATGCTCGCGTTGTGGGTTTGGCCCAGCGCCCTCTGCGCCTCTCCCAGCCCGTGCCAGGCTGTGCTGAAATTGGGGCTCATATCTATGGCCTTGTTGTACTCCTCCAGAGCCTCCTCATTCCTGCCCAAAGCTCTGAGAGCATCTCCCCTGGCAATCCATGTGGTTATGTGAGTTAATCTTGGCTCGACGCTCGGAGTGGTTTCAAGGATATGGTCATAGATGGCTATGGCCTCATCGTACCTTTCCAGATTGAAGAGCACTCGGCCTTTCGCCTCCAGGAGGCTGACATCGCCCGGGTTCTCTGCTATCGCTTCATCATAAAGCTTCAGGGACCTCTGGAAGGCATCTGTTGCCTCCTCATTCCTGCCTGTCTTGTTCAAGGCTGATGCTTTGGAGAACCAGGTCTGTGCCAGCTCTTCGGTGTTGTTCTCTGCTGCCAGCTCGATTGCTTTATCATAGGCCTCCAAGGACTCGTTGTACCTCTTCATCTCGACGAGAAGGCTGGCCTTCCACTGCCAGTTGCCGATATCCTCCGGATTCTGCCCGATGGCCTCATTGAAGGCTGCCAGAGCTTCTTCCTTTCGATCAAGCTCTGTTAAAATAAATGCCTTGAAATGCCACCAAGTGCTGCTCCTGGGATTCAGCTCCAAAGACTTATTGACCGCCTCCAGGGCATCTTCCCATCTGTCCACAGAGGCCAGGTTCTCGCTCTTGGAGGCATAAGCCAGGGCAAGCTCATCTGTATCGTTGGCAGGTATCAGGCCGATGGCTCGATCGTATGCTTCAACCGACTCATTGATGTCCCCTATGCCGCTTATAACCTCAGCCTTTCTCCACCAGACATTGTAATCCTGCGGCTTGAGTTCAGTGACTTCATCGTAGGCCTCATGGGCCTCATCCCATCGACCTAGGTTCAGGAGAACATTGGCCCTGCCCATCCAGGCGTCTGCATCCAACTGGTTCCTCTCTATTCTCTGGTCGAAGACTTCCAGTGCCTTCTCATATGCCTTGATGGATTCTTCGTTCCTGTTCAGACTGTTCAAGGCACTGGCCTTTTTTTCCCAGGCCTCGGCATCGCTCGCATTCTTCTTCAAGTCCTCATCCAGAAAGGAGAGAGCCCTCTCGTATTCCTTGGCCGACTCATTCGCCATGCCAACTACGCTTAGATACCAAGCCTTGCGGATCAGGACGGTCTCATTTTCAGGCTCTATATTCAGAGCCTCGTCCAATGCTGAGATGGCCTCTTCGAAGGAGCCGTTGTGCGTCAGCCCTTCAGCCTTGTCCATCCAATAGTCTGTGGTATTTTCCTGTGCAGTGACACAAGCACATAGTCCTGCGACAGCCAGCATGCCCAGAGCAACAGCCCACAGCCCTCTGCATTTGTGTCTTTTCCCCACTCGACGTTTGTTCAATTCAATCACCCATTTTCGATGCAATAAAAATTATTAAGGAATCACTTTTCGTATCCCAGCTCCTTTGCCTTTGCGAAGGCGGCATCTGCGTCTGATGTGCGGCCCAGCGCCTGGAGAGCAATGCCCTTTTTGTGCCAGGTCTGTGCACCCATAGGCTCCGACGGGTAGTTCTCGATGGCATTATCGTAGGCAATGACCGCCTCATCGTATTTTCCCCAGGCGCTTAGCGCATCTCCCTTGCTGCCGTAAGCGTGAGCTATCAGCGCCTGCGAGGAGTCGGGATTCTGTTCAACGACTTTATCGTATGCAAAAGCGGCCTCTTCATATCTTCCCGACTGGTTGAGGGCATCGCCCTTTGCGAGCCAGACAAAGGCGGAGGCTTGCAGGTTCAGCTCAATGGCTTTATCGAAGGCCCCGAAGGACTCGTTATACCTTCCCAGCTTTGACAGGACCGTTCCCTTGCCGATCCAGGCACTGCTCAGCGATTCATTGTCAACGGCATTTTCGCCATCAAGCTCGATGGCTTTGTCGTAGGCGAGCAGGGCCTCCGCAGATTTGTTCAGCCTAGTATCGAGAACTGATGCCTTGTAGGTCCAAGCTTCCTCATTCATCGGGTCAAGCTCAAGGGCCTTATCAAACTCCTTGATGGCTTCTTCGTACAGGCTCTCATTCTTGTGCCCGCTCAAATCGGCCAGGTTGGCGATGAAAAAGCCTTTGTGAATATGCAATGTGGAGTTTCCTGGATCCAGTTCAATGGCTTTGTCCTGCGCCTTGAGTGATTCGTTGTACTGGCTGCGGTTGCCGTCAAAGGAGGCTGCAATGCCGAGGCTTGAGGCTTTAGCGTCCCAGAGCGTAGCATTTTGGGGATCAAGCTCAATGGCCCTGTTGAGGGCTTCGACAGATTCTTCATATGATGCCTTCTTGAAAAGTTCCTGACTCGTTTTATACCAGCCATCAGTTTTTTCCTGCATTCTATTGGCAGCTAAAGCTGCAAATTCGGCTCTTGTCTGTAAAAAGCCAATACTGTTGTCTCTGAACAACCAGGTGGAAGCCGGCCTTGAAACAATCTGCTGGATGAAATCAAATTTCTTTGTAGACTTGTTATAGCTGCCGATGGTTACTCTGAGGATCTTATCATCATCCCGCCAGACGTCCGTACGTAGAATAGAGTTCCCTTGATCTGAGACAACACCCCCTGCCCAGCTGGCATTGTCAGGCATCAGTCTAATTGCTTCATTGAAGGCTTCCACCGATTCGTTATAGCCGTTAGCTTTTGCGAAGAGTATGTCGGCTATCCTGATCCAGGCACCCACCGATTTGCTGGAGTTCAGCTCTATGACTTTTTCATATGCCTTGATGGCAGCATAATCCATGTACAGAGCCTCGTAGCTTACAGCTTTTTGCCACAACGAATCTATATCTTCCGGATTCTCCTCCAGCCTCTGGTCTGAAATCTCTATTGACCTTTCCAGGGCACCTATTGCCTCCTCATTTCTGGCAAGGCCGGCCAGAGCTACACCCATTGCCTGCCAGGCTTTCGCATCCTGAGAATCATCCTTCAAGGTCCCATTGGTCGCATCGAGAGCCTTCTGGAAATATTCCCGAGATTCAATCTGATTTCCCAGAATTTGAGATACCTGGGCCTTGCCCAACCAGGCACTGGCATTTCCGGGGTCCAGCTGCAGGGCGTGGTCATATCCCTGAACGACATCCTGGAAGGGATTGCGTTCCGATATGTTCCCACTTATTCCAGTCTGATTAACCGACATACTCTCCGCCATAGCAGAGGCGCAGAGCATAGCTATCGTTAGCATTACGATAGCAGATATCTCTTTCATTTACAAACCTCCTTCATTGGTCGAAAGCGGCTCCTGACACAAGTCCCGTGATCAATGAGAAGCTCTCTCCTCTGCTTCCCGGATTTATGGGCCTGATCTCGATATTCCATATACCCTTTGCGGGATTTCTGAGGAAGTAATAGTCGTAGTTCGTGCCAGTGACGTGTTTTATATTCTGACGGTCGCTATCCGGGAAAAGCTTGCTCCCATCAGGCTTGATCAGGGTAACGCTGAAGGGATTGCTCTGCCAGGCGAGGCCCACCATCTCGGCGCTCCCAGCTGCCTGACTTATTCCCTGGGCTGCAAGAGCGGCCTGATCGTAGCCGAGCTGTCTTGAGAATATAAGGGGCTGTCCGGCAACATATGTAACTCCATTCTCTACCTTTGCAGAGCCGATGGCTGTGACTGCCGTTCCCCAGGGCAGATTTATGGATGATCCGGGTGGAATCGTGTAGCTGCTCGGGGCAGCCCGAGGTGAGGAAATCGTCTGACAAACGCCGTTCACACACCTCTTTCCAGCTCCACAGACCACGGGTGTATGAGAGCACCCCCAATACGGATCACACTCATCGATTGTGCAGGGATTCCCATCATCGCAGTTCCTCCGCAGATGCATACATTTGCCCCGGCCGTCACAGGCATCGATAGTGCAAGCATTGCCGTCATCGCAGTTCTTTCCCTTATGGTAGCATTCTCCATTCACACAGGAGTCGACAGTGCAAGGATTGCCGTCATTGCAGTTCTTTTGGCTATGAGTGCATTCTCCATTCACACAAGAGTCGGCAGTGCAAGGATTGCCGTCATTGCAGTTCTTTTGCCTATGAGTACATGTCCCGTTCTCGCAGGAGTCGGCGGTGCAAGCATTGCCATCATCGCAATTTCCTGGGGTGTGAACGCATTCGTTTCCATTCCATGTATCGATGGTACAAGCGTTGCCGTCATCGCATTTCTTTGAAGAATGGACGCACACTCCATTCAAACAATAGTCTATTGTGCTCTCGTTTTGATCATCGCAGTCTTTCTGCTTATGAGCGCATACCCCATTCTCGCAGGAATCGATTGTGCAGGGATTGTCATCATCGCAGTTTACGGGAGTATGAACGCATTCTTTTCCATTCCAGGCATCTGCAGTGCAGGCATTGCCATCATCACAGAAATGAAGGAGGGCAGAGGACTCATTTCCAGTAATGGATTCATTGGTGCTGTTCATGGAGATTTCTGAGCTTTGCAGAATTGATGAATTCCCTTGTGTCGGCATTGATTCTATGAAGGAAGTATTAGCGTTCATATTTGGCAGAATTCCCGTATTCTGATTGCCGGATTCAGTGGAATTAATGATTCCAGATACATCAGCTCTAGCCGGGCCATTTATGCTTGAATTATTTGATGCCACATTGTTTTCCAAAATCCAGGTTGTCTTTGAAGCATTGCTAGCGAGATAGGTCCCGGATTCCCCCGATTCACTGCTATTTATCGGAAAGCCTGTTACCCTGGTTCCACTTGTATTCGTTTGGGAACTGTTTGTAACTTGGAAGCTGGCGGTTTCTGGACTCGTGATCTCCGGAGGATTGGTTATGTCGGGACTGCGGTTCTCTGAGGGACTGGTTATGTCAGGACTGGAGATCTCCGAGGGACTGGTTATGTCGGGACTCGTGATATCCGGGGGACTGGTTATGCCGGGACCCGTGACCTCCAGAGGATTGGCTATGCCAGGACTTGTGGCCTCAGGGGGACTGGTTATGCTGGGACTGGTGACCTCCAGAGGATTGGCTATGCCAGGACTTGTGACCTCGGGGGGATTGGTTATGCTGGGACTTGTGACCTCCGGAGGATTGGCTATGCCGGGACTGGTGACCTCCAAAGGATTGGTTATGCTGGGACTTGTGACCTCTGGGGGATTGGTTATGCTGGGACTTGTGACCTCCGGAGGATTGGTTATGCTGGGACTTGTGACCTCCAGAGGATTGGTTATGCTGGGACTTGCGACCTCCGGGGGATTGGCTATGCCGGGACTGGTGACCTCCGGAGGATTGGCTATGCCGGGACTGGTGACCTCCAGAGGATTGGTTATGCTGGGACTTGTGACCTCTGGGGGATTGGTTATGCTGGGACTGGTGATCTCCGGAGGATTGGCTATGCTGGGACTTGTGACCTCTGGGGGATTGGCTATGCCGGGACTAGTGATATCTGGGGGACTGGTTATGCCGGGACTCGTGACCTCTGGGGGACTGGTTATGCCGGGACTCGTGACCTCTGGGGGACTGGTTATGCCGGGACCGGTAACCTCTGGGGGACTGGTTATTTCAATGTCACAGTCTATCGGCTCATGGACGCAGCCATTTGGCCCACAGTAATCCTTCGTGCAGGGATTTTTATCATCGCAATCTCCACACTTTGACAAAGCATAGGATGGAACTATCACAGCACAGACACAGAATATCACTATCGCTAATAATACAACTATGAGCCTCGCTTTCATTTACAAACCTTCTTTAGCCCTGCAAAAAGATTGGGGCTCATCTTCGAGGCCCCGTTTCCTCAGCCTCAGGCATCATCTCTGCCCTTTCGGCGACAATGAGACCGCTTCCGGCAACCGCCGTCACCATTCCAGACATGTATCCCAGATCCATGGCTTTTGCGGAAGCCTCCTCTGCCTCGGCATTGCCGCCAAGAGCTCGAAGCACAATGGCCTTGCCGCGCCAGGCATCGATATATCCCGGATTCAGCTCAATGGCTCTGTCGTATGCCTGCAGAGATTCGTTGTGTCTCTGCAGTCCCCGGAGGGCATTGCCCTGATTGTACATGACCTGGGCATTTCTCGGATTCTTTTTGATGACATCATCGTAATCCTTCAGGGCTTGCTCGTAATCCTCTTGTGCTTCGTCATATCTGCCCAGGCTGTCGAGGGCCATGCCCTTTCCAATCAAGGCATATTGTGGCTGTTGCGGCATCTCCGCAATTGCCCTGTCATAAGCCTGGATTGATTCGTTGTACATGCCCATGTTCCTGAGGGCATCTCCTAAGCCTTGCCAGGCTCTGGCAAACCGAGAATCGATCTCCAGAGCCCTGTTATAGTACTCTAGGGCCTCCTCGTACCTGCCAAGGCTTGCGAGAGCATATCCCTCTCCTCTCAGGGCTCCTATGTTCTTCGGGTCAATCTCCAGAGATTTATTGTAAGACTCGATTGATTCGTTGTACCTGCCAAGACGGTCTGCCAGAATGTCTCCCATGACGGCCCAGGCAAATGCGTCCTCTGGATTTGCCTTCGAGGAGTTGGCCACTGCCTCTAGAGCCTCTACGTACCTTCCCTGGTCGTCGAGGAGCTGTCCTTTAAAGCCCCAGGCAGCGGAGAGGTTCAGGTCTGTTGAGGTCTTGTACTCAGTCACAGCCTTATCCGCAAGCTCAAGCGCTCTTTCGTAAGCCTGAGCACTCTCCTCGTTCCTGCCAAGGATCGCCAGGACTTTTCCCTTCATCTCCCATTTGCTGCCTGAGTAAAACTCATCAGGCTCAAGCTCAATGGCTCTGTCCCAGGCGGCTATTGCCTCCTCGTACCTGCCCATGTTGTAGAGAACATATCCCTTGCCACCCCAGGCGAAGGCGTACGATTGATTGATCTCAATGGCTTTATCGAAAGCCTGGAGGGCCTCTTCATGAGAATCGTTTCTTTGCAGCTCCTGGCCCCTGTTGAACCAGTCCTCTGCGCTGTTATCCTCGAATGAGCCCTCCTGCAAATCAGCTGAGCCGTTAATGACGGGAAAATCGGCACTGGAGAAGTTGTAGACCACCCAGTTGGGGCTCGATCCTAAAAGATACTCGCTTGGCTTTCCTAGAGTCGTATCAAGGGGAGTGATGGCTCTGCCCTTGTTCTGCCAGGCGGCAAAGAGACCGGATTTGGTGCGGGTCTGGACCAGGTCATCGTATGCCTGAATGGATCTGTTGTATCTTCCAAAGTCCACTCTGACTATCTGGCCGTCGATCATCCACTCGTTCAGGATTATGGTATGATCTCCTTCAGGATACCAAAAGGAGATGAAGCTGGTGGAGTTGACCTCCATCAGGTCGACCGCTTTGCCGAAGGCGTCCTGTGACTGGTTATAGCCTCCCGGCTGTCCATAGAAGATGTCTGACTTACGGATCCATGCCCCCACAGCCTCAGAGGAGTTCAGCTCTATGACCTTATCGTAAGCCTCAAGCGCAGAATCGGTCCTGCCCAATAATTCCAGATTCTCGGCCTTCAGCCACCAGGCTTCGGCATCTTTTGGATCGTTCAGGAGGCTCTGGTTGAGCAGTTCAATGGATCTTTCAAAAGCATCTGTGGCCTCTGCCTCTCTGCCAAGGCTTGCCAGGGCGATTCCTTTGCTCTGCCAGGCGCTTGTATCTTCTGGATTCTCCTTTATGGTCTCGTTGGTTAGATTTAGGATATTCCTGAATGCCTCAAGCGACTCGTTCTTCTCGTCCATATAGGCCAGGCTTTTGGCCTTGCCAAGCCAGGCATCGATATTTTGAGGTTCGATTTGAATGGCATTATCGAACGCCTCTAAAGCCTCATCGATGTTGTATCCGAATCCGGTGGCAATCAAGCTCTGGCCTTTTTTATACCAGTCATTTGCTGTATCCTCCTGCGCCAGTGACGAGGCGCAGAGCATAGCTATCGCTAACAATGCAACGACAAATCCTGTTTTCATTTACAAACCTCCTTTATTCTCAGAAAAAGTGAGGGAGTCATTCCTGATACCCCAACTCTTTTGCCTGGAAAAATGCCGCAGCCGCATCTGTGTCTTTGCCCAGGGAATGCAGTATCAATTGATCCGTTGTGGATCTTCTCTTTGAATTCATTCACATCGCCCTCTTTCATCGATCCACTTCTATTGATGAAAAGGATCTAATCGCTATAAGGCAGCCATTTTCCGGCTATCTAACTCAATGAACCGCCGAATTCTTTTTCGGCATTTGTCGGATTACGACAGTTAACGAATATAAACCTTGCGAGTGTTAAGTTTTAAACTTATTAACAGTATGCATCCATTAATACTGCTCATTTGCTCGTTTTAAACAATAGACAAAATGAAATATGAATAATTTGCATAGAGAATAAATCTTATTAGCTTTTTTTAAGAACTCTCGGCATGAGAGAGCCATATGATATATTCATAAAT
>Ga0334890_1004127_pt1 | contig 13737 bp, 11 predicted proteins | sample GraSluR1_MG_3_FD_207220 | JGI IMG/M metagenome (GOLD analysis project Ga0334890, IMG submission 207220) | Sludge microbial communities from methane-producing bioreactor in Wageningen University, Netherlands - Granular Sludge_31_08-R1 | ecosystem: Engineered > Bioreactor > Anaerobic >... | reverse complement strand
CATTTAAATTTTCATTTGTAAGAAGACAATTTATAAGTTTTGTGGTAAAATCGTTCATGAGAAATCCTCCTGTGTTTTTTGTTTGTCCAAAACTTATTATACATGAAGGGTTTCTCTTTTTGTTTGCCTTACTTAAAATTTTCCTAAAAAATTCTATTTACACAAAATATTATATACTCTCTCTGCTTCATCTAAAAAAATAGTCTTAGAAAATGAATTCTATCATTTTTTTAGTCTTTATTTGATTATTGTATATAATAATAGATAGTTTTAATTACTAAAATTTCAAAAGTAGGACATTACCCATATCATCCAATTTTTTCTCATCATATCTGTTTATTTTATCTTTAGATTAAGATATAATTATTGGCATGAAAGCAAGGCGAAAGCAATATGAAAAAAGCAGTAATTGTAATTCTAGTACTTTTTTTTATTCAAGGCATAATTCATAACCTCGGTCATCCAGTAACTCCGGCTTTTGTTAGAGGATTAAACATTCCTGACTATATGTTTGGTTTTTTTTATTCATCCATGAGTTTTGGTTTGATGATTGGCTCACCTATTTGGGGTATTTTAGCTGATAGAGGAAGAAAAAGATTAATAATGGCAATTGGCCTTTTGCTATACAGTTTAGGTCAATTTGGTTTTGGATATGTAAACAACATGTATTTGATGGTTGGTTTTCGTTTTTTGAGCGGTTTTGGAGTTTCAGCAAGCATGACTCTTTTCACATCACATATGATCGAGGTCTCAAGCCCATCTAACCGAGCAAAACACCTTGCATGGTTAGCTGCTGGCTTAACTTTAGGAGCGGCTATTGGTTACGCGATTGGTGGTTTCATCAGCAATAATCCAATCATGGTAGATTTCTTAGGAACTGCTGATTTACGAATTGTTTTTGCTATTCAAGGAACTATTAATCTATTGCATACCTTAAATGTCTTTCTATTTGTCAAAGAAGAACATGTAATAGAAAGGACAAATAAAAAACCATCATTTATTGAGAGTTTTCGTAATATTGGAAAAATCAATAAGAACCTTTTACTGTTTCTAATTGCCTTGAGCTTTGTTTCTATTGCCATTACCAACTTGACAAAGTATCTAGATGTGTATTTCGATGAGCTGGGTTATACTTCTCAAGATATCGGTAACTTTGTTTTTGTTACTGGTATAGTATCTTTGTTTACTAGTATCTTTATAGTACCACTAATTGCAAAATTAAATAGAAATCTAATAGTTATTTTGCTCACTCAAATTATTAGCATATTAGTTGTACTTTACGTTTTTAGAGCTAATAATTTCTTGTTAGCAATCTACACTGTTTATATGCTTTTTATAATGAGTCGCTCCATATTTCAACCCCTAGAGCAAAGTTTTATCGCTAACAGAGCAAAAGATGGGTTTTTTAGTTCAACTATGGGTATAAGACAATCTTTTTACTCAATTGGAATGATTATCGGACCATTAGTAGGAGGTTTCTTGTATGAAATAAGCCCCTTGGTACTCTTTAACTTTTCAGCTTTGATGATTTTCCTTGGTTTAATAATATTCTTCTTTGTCTATATTAGAATCAGAAAAGAACAATTAGAAAATCATTAATAGAACAAATCATTTTCTTTTATTGATGATTTTTGATAAAATATAGATTAGAGGTGATAACATGTCAGTTTATGATTTTTCAATTAAGAACATCGAAAGAGAAGACGTTAAGTTAGATAAATACCAAGGTAAAGTTTTACTTATTTTTAATTCTGCTACCAAATGTGGGTTTACACCCCAATACGAAGGAATACAAAAACTCTATGATAAATATCAAGATTTAGGTTTTGAAGTAATCGATTTGCCGTGTAATCAATTTATGAATCAAGCTCCTGGTTCAGACAAAGAACTTGCTGGTTTTTGTCAAGCAGCTTATCACACTACTTTTGAAACCTTTGCTAAAATTAAAGTTAATGGTGATGATGCCATTGAACTATTTAAGTATCTGAAAACCCAAAAACCAAAAGATGAAGTTCCTGGACAAGAATCTAATAATAATGGTATAAAAGCAAAGCTTATGGGTTCAGCCATTAAATGGAACTTCACCAAATTCATTATCGACAAAGAAGGTAATGTCTATGGTCGCTATGGTTCAAGAGTAAAACCAGAGGAATTACAAACAGTCATCGAAAAATTACTATAAAGTAAAAAACTCCACCCTGCATGAGTGGAGTTTTTTTAATTAAGAAGATATTTTACTTCTTGATTATTTAGAAAACGTCTCAGGTTTTCTCTTGTCAGTTCATAAAGTCTATCTTGCATATAAGGAGAACTTGATGCATTATGAGGTGTAATAAATACGTTTGATAAAGTCCATAGTTTTGAACTTATTGGTAAGGGCTCAGGAGTTGTCACATCCAACCCCGCTCCTCTAATCCACTCATTTTCTAAGGCTTCTATCAATGCATCTTGGTCCAAGATATCTCCTCTTGCAACATTAATTATTAACGCTTCTTTCTTCATCAATCTAAGTTTTTCACGATCAATAATTCTTTTCGTTGATTCTGTTAATGGAAGTGCTAAAATCAGATAATCTGCTTCCTTACACATTATCATCAACCCCTCTTGGTCATTATACACTTCATCAAAGCCATCAACTTCTTCAAGTTTATTTCTATAACCCATTATTTTTTTTACTTGAAAACTCTTTAGCCTTTTAGCAACTTCTTTGCCAATTGAACCTGTTCCAAGAATTGCAATTGTAGAATTGAATATCTCCGGTTCTCTTTGAATAGGTTGCCAAACCTTTTTCTTCATTGACTCTAAATAATACTTGGTATTTCTATTAAAAAATAAGATTTTTGAAATAACATCTTCAGCAATTGCGATTGAAAATATATCTCTAGCATTGCTTATTAAGATGCCTTTTTCTCTAATACTTGTTACATCTACATTATCATAACCAGCCATTAACAACTGAATCCATTTAAGTTTTGGGTAATCATCGATATTAATTTTGGCCAATTGAGAATTCATGATAACCATAGCATCTATACTAGATGAATTCTCTAGATTATCTACGATTTCAACTTCATTGAACTCTTCTTTCAATAAAGGGTAGTTAACTCTTCCCATCATTTTTTTGTCAACATATATTATCATCACAACCTCCAACAATCTCTAAAACAAAATGTATGGAACTTACCCATACATCTTTTGAATGATATAACTCACCAGACTTTTTGGTAAGATTCTTTTAAGAAAAACTATTAACTTGTAATTAATTCCTACAGTTTTAGCTACTGGCATTCTTTTTTTCTTAATCATTTTTAGAATAACCTTTGATACAAATAAAGGACTCATTCCATTTTCTTCATCTTTAGCCATTCTAGCTAATGAATTCTTAATTCGGTTTTGATAAACTTCATCTTCCAAGATTAAAGGCATCTGTCGATTTTTAGTGAAATCAGTTTTTATATCTCCAGGTAAAACTGTAGCAACCTGAATATTAAATGGTTTTAACTCTATTCTTAATCCCTCAGAGAAACTGCTAATTGCTGCTTTAGTCATCGAATAAAACGTCTGGAAAGGAATGGAAATCTCACCAGCCACTGAACCAATATTAATAATTCTGCCTTTTGATAGTCGTAATCTAGGAATTAAAGCTTTTGTTAATAGGAATTGACCTATAACATTAACATCAAAGATATGCTTTACTTCTTTTTCCAAACTATATTCAACAGCGCCAGAAACTCCCATGCCTGCACAGTTAATCAATACATCTATACTATCAGGCAGCTTTTTAATAAACTCATCGATTTGTGATTGATTAGTAATATCACAAAGATGATAATTGAATTTAAAGTTTTCCTTAGGATATTTTCTTGAAAGACCATAAACACAATATCCTAACTCTTCAAGTAGTTTTGCTGTTGCAAACCCAATTCCACTTGAAGCTCCACTAATAACGACTGTCTTACTCATTGTGCTCTAAAAAAGCCATTAAATCTTCATCTTTTTCCGGTAAAGAATTCAACACATCCGCAATAATCTCTATGGCTTCATCCATTAATTCTTTTGTATGAGTTGATGTATAAGAAGTTCTTATCAAACACTCTCCTTCAGGAGCTGCAGGAGGTAATACTGGATTAACATAAACCCCTCTATCAAACAACACCTTACAAGCAACAATAGTTCTAAGCATTGAACCTGTATAGATTGGAATGATTGGAACTATCGAGTTTTCTAAAATATTTAAACCTTTATCTTTTAAACCCTGTCTTACATATTTTGATATTTCCAATAATGCTTTAGGTCTTTGGGGTTCAGTTTGCAAAATTCTCAGTGCTTCTAAAGCAGTTGCTGCGTTAGCTGGTGTGATTGCTGCACAAAAAATGAAAGGTCTTGATTTATGTTTAACAAACTCGACAACTTTTTTATCTGCTGCCATATATCCGCCTAAGCTAGCGAGAGATTTAGAAAAGGTACCCATGATAATATCTACTTCATCTTCGAGATTAAAGTACTCGGCTGTTCCCCTGCCATTAGGTCCTAATACACCAAAACCATGGGCATCATCAACCATTACTCTAGCATTATAAAGTTTTGCTAATCGAACTATTTCTGGCAAATTGCAAATATCACCACTCATTGAGAATACACCATCAGTTATGATAAGTTTTCCCTTGTTTGGATCTGCATTGGCTAACTTGTTTTCCAAATCATGCATATCATTATGATGATATCTAATCATTTGAGCAAAAGACAACCTTGCTCCATCATATATCGATGCATGATTTTCACGATCACAAAAAATCAAATCATTTCTGCCTGCAATAGCCGCAATAATACCTAGATTCGATTGAAAACCTGTTGAAAATGTTACACATGCTTCTTTATTTAGAAACTCAGCTAGTTCTTTTTCAAGAATGAGATGAGTTGTTAAAGTTCCATTAAGAAATCTCGAGCCAGACACTCCAGATCCAAATTTTACCATTGCTTCTACTCCAGCTTTGATTACTCGGTCATCACCCGTAAGACCTAAATAATTGTTCGAACCAATCATAATCCTACGCTTGCCTTCCATAAAAACTTCTATGTCTTGTTTTGTTTCTAAAGCATGAAAATATGGATATATTCCTAGTTCCTTATATTCTTCTGCTATAGTAAATTCATCACATTTCTTAAATAAATCCATAGAATATCCTCCAAAAAATAAATATGGTATAACTCCTAACATCTAAGCAATTATACCATATATTTGTTTTTTTGTATATTGATTATTTTTTGATTTTTATTCGGTTCTTAACGCAATAACTGGGTCTTTCTTTGATGCCATCCTTGCTGGAATCAAGCCAGCTATATATGCTAACACTACACTAATAGTAATTAAAACTATGATATGAATTGATGAAAGTTTTGCGACATTAGGCATTTCAGAAAGATTCTCAATAATTAAATTCGTTGGAATAATCAAAAGCAAAGTAATCAATACCCCTGTTACACCGGCAAAGAAACCTATAATCAAATTCTCTGAGTTAAATACTCGAGAAATATCTTTTTTCCTAGCTCCCAAAGCTCTTAGAACCCCTATTTCTTTGGTTCTTTCGATTACAGAAATGTAAGTAATTATTGCTATCATGATTGAGGATACAACCAAAGATATTCCTGCAAAAGCAATTAATACAATCGATATCGTATCGATAACTCCTCCGATTAAAGATGTAATAGTCGCTGCTTGGTCTATATACTCAATTCTTTCGTTTTCATTTTTTCCAACATTATATGCATCAAGATAAGATTTCACTTCGTCTTTTGCTTCAAAATTTACTGGATAAAGAGAAATCCTATTATACTCGCCAACTTCATCAGGATAATTACTATAAACATATTGTGCTAATCCAAAATCATATCCTAAGCCATTGCTAATAAGACTAACATTCGACCCTTCCTTAGCGCGAATGATGCCTGAAATTGTTAAACTCAATGCTTGACTAACATCCGATGATAGAATGTTATAGTCTCCAATAAACAACTTAAACTCAGTCCCCACTATGTCTTCAAAAGCGAATTCTGTTTCGCTATCTGGGTCAAAACCTAGAATCTGTAATGTTGATTTATAAATTCTATTGTATTCATCAACTACTAAAACTACTTCAAATTCATTTTCTGTTACATTATGAGTTGCTCTTTGACCATAAATAACTTCATAGTTATCCTCAAACACATTACCTTCAGGGAGGATGGTGAAAAAAGAGAAACTAAACCCCCATAATTGTCCAGGATTAGAAACTTCTTCACCTTCAATATTTTCTGAATAAACAGGAAAATGTGCGCTCCCAACTCCAGGTACACTCATATACTTTAGCAAAGACATATTGAGTTTCTTCTGATACTTAACTCCAGCTAAAGTATCTTGCCCTTCTCCTTCAACATAATCCTTGACATATTCAACATAATCTTCAGTAATATTATTAGATATCAGAAAACTCTGAAATCGGTTCTCATCATACATCGTTGCATAATCACTATCTGGATAAATCTCCATATCGCTTTCACCAGCTTGTCTCATCCTCTCAAAATCAAGTCTCGATTCAGAAATAGTTAAAGGATATCCAGATAAAGTATCTCGTTCAAATTTTTGAATTTCTTGATCTAATCCATTTGATAAAGAAAGGATTAAAGCAATCCCAATTATTCCGATACTTCCAGCAAAAGCAGTCAATAGGGTTCTTCCAAGCTTTGTTCTAATGTTATTTATTGAAGAAATCAATGCCATAACAAAACTCATTGCTGTAGGTTTAAATTCAAGCGGTTGTGAAACATTTGATGTTTGTTCTATGGGATTGCTGTCATTGATTATCTTACCGTCTTTTAGTTTAATAATTCTTGATGAGTATTTGTAAGCCATTTCTGAATCATGGGTTACCATTATTACTAGCTTATCTTTTGCTATCTCTTTGATGAGATCTAAGATTTGGATTGATGTTTCTGAATCTATTGACCCCGTTGGCTCATCAGCTAGAATAATATCTGGATTATTTGCTAAAGCTCTAGCGATTGCAACTCTTTGACTTTGGCCTCCAGATAATTGATTAGGTCTTTTATAGATATGGTCTTTTAATCCTACTCGATCAAGTACTTCTATCGCTCTTTTCTTAGCTTCTATTTGGGAGACTCCACTTAGTGACAATCCCATTTCTACGTTTTGCAAAACACTAAGATGGGGAATCAAATTGTGAGATTGAAAAATAAATCCTATCGAATTGTTACGATACATATCCCACTCTTTGTCTTTAAAACTAACAGTAGACTCCCCATTGATAAACATTTCGCCACTATCAGATTTATCTAAGCCACCAATTACATTTAACATTGTTGTTTTTCCACAACCTGATGGTCCTAATATCGTAACAAACTCAGTTTTTCTAAACTCGATTGAAATTCGATCAAGAGCATTTTGCGAAAAATCCCCAATCGTATAACTTTTTGATACATTTTGTAATCTCAACATTTTTTTCCCTCCAGATAACCATATTTTAACAAATCAATATATTCGTTAAGCAATTCTTTTGATTTAATGTAATTATAATTGTTGACAGATGTAACAAACAAAACATTCTTTAATATTGCGTATGCAATATCAAGGATTTGGATAATTTTTTCTTTATTTCTAAAACGGAAATCACTTTGATCTAAATACTCATAGATGGTTAAACAGTCTCGATAATTGGAGATGCTATCAGAAATTTCTGATTTTTCATCATTAGGATTTCCATTCAAATATATCAAAATATTAGTGATAAACCGCTTTATTACTACATCTGATTGATACGAGAAGAAAGTTTCGTGAATAATAACAAACAATTCATCTAGAGATGCTTTTTTATTCTCTAATCTTTTCTTTATTTTAGCATTCATTTCCTCTTTTAACTTTGTAATCAAAAAAACTAAAAGATCATATTTCTCCGAAAAATAAAGGTAGAAACTCCCTCTTGAAATCTCTGCGCTTTTAATAATCTTATTTATAGATACCTCAGCATAAGGAACTCTTGCAAACTCATTTATTGCTGCAGATATAATTTTTTCTTGTTTAACTAAAGAAAGATTGAAAAAAGTATTTGTCGGCATCAAATCACCTCAAATAGATTTTATATGACAACTTGTCATATGTCAAAACATTTGACTCATAATCACAAAAAAAACAAAAAGATGCCCTTTGATATGGTTAATTTCTTACCAGGCATCTTTACTTAAAGCTCTACTATTCTAATTCATAAGGTATTTTACTTCTTCCAAAAGTTTATCTTTTAGTTTCTCTGTTTCAAAAAGTATTTCTTCAACTATATCTTGGTAATTCTTCTTTAAAATATCATCATCAAGTCCAGAGAGATTTATTATTACATTCATTGCAGCACCCTCTATTGAACTATAAAGCATCAATACTGCAACACCTTGATCTGAAATCGTATTCTTATTTGAATACTTTATTAAATCTTCTACTTCTCTCAATGATTCAAGCGCTAATGCGCATACTTTTAAAGGTACTTTTATACAGCTAAGAGTTGCTTTATCAATTTCATTTTGTCGATAAGCTATCTCTTCATCATTCTCTTTAGGCAATCTAAAAGCATTCATCAACTGATTAAAAGCTTCTGTATCCTCATCGATAAAATTAATGAACTGTTCCTTATTACTTTGAAATAATTCAATCTTCTTATGATATACTTCTTGAATCTTGTCATCCAAGCTTTTAAATTTCTTCTTCGTGACACTTAAACTGCCAACCATACACAGAAGTCCACATCCATTTGCTCCAGCTAAAGCGCTAACGCTACCTCCACCAGGTGCAGGTGATGATGAAGCTAACTCATTGATAAAATCTTTAACCTTCATATCAAATAATTTCATTAATATTCTCCTTTAATATCTGTCTATTATTAACTACAATAAAACCATTCTTGATCACTGTTTTTGTATGGTTAATTCCATAATGATAGATGAAATACTCTAGGTTTTTAGCATCCAGCAATACGATATCCGCTTTTTTTCCAACTTCAATACTTCCTAAATCCTTGAAAATATCCAAACTGTATGCTGGATTTATCGTAGCTGCAGTAAGAATCTCTGAAGGCATCATTCTTAATTTATTACCGCTTATTTGCAGTGTTAATTGAAAATTCTCTGATGGTGTTGAGCCTGGATTGTAATCACTAGATAAACTCACTGCAACAGAGTTGTCAATAAGTTTTCTTGCCGGAGCGTATTCTTTATTTAAGAAAAAGGATGTTGAAGGTAAAAGATTTGCTATTGTATTGGTTTTAGCAAAAGCTTTAATATCATCATCACTGATAGCCATTAGATGATCAATTGTACTTGCTTTGAGTTTTAATCCGACTTGAGTACCGCCTATTGATTTTATTTCATCAGCATGCAAGCGCAACTTAAAACCTAAATCCTTTGCTCTTCTAAGGATTTTTTCTGTCTCTAAAGCATCAAATACCCCTACCTCACAAAACACATCCACAAAATCAGCTAAACCTTCAGTTTTTATGACTTCTAAATCATTTATTATCCTCTCAATAAAAACATCTCTTCTGTTTTCATACTCCTTAGGCAAGGCATGTGCCCCAAGGTAAGTGATGTAGATATCGATTGGGTGATCTTCATTAAGTTTTTTAAGAACCCTTAATTGCTTTATTTCTGTTTCTAGTTCCAATCCATATCCAGATTTTGCTTCTATTGAAGTAACTCCAAATAACAACATCTCATCCAAAGATTTCTTTGCTTGTTGATACAAGTCTTCAAAACTTGCTTTTTTTGTCTGATTAACAGTGTTTAAGATACCTCCACCACTCTTTAAGATATCTAAATAATCTTCTCCAGCAATTTTTCTGCTGAACTCATCTTCTCTTGAACCGCCAAAAACCAAATGGGTATGACTATCGATAAGTCCAGGTATACAAATTGTTTGACATGCATCGAATACTTCTGTGTCTTTATTAATATATCCTGAAAAGTCTCCATTTCCAACAACTGCAATTCTACTTCCTTTAATCAAGATAAAAGCATTATCAATCTTTAATATGTCACTCATCTTTAAACCTTTAACAGGAGGTTTATGATTGTTAGAATAAAGGGTTTTTATGTTATGGATTAACAAGTTATCACTCATAATATAGTTACCTATAAGAAATAATCGATGATTTTATCAACAGAAAAATCTCTTAGGCAAAGATATCTCTCACTCATTCTAACAACCTCATTCAAACTAATTTCTTCAGGAAAAACTAAGTTATCAATTGCATAATAGTATTTAAGCGATCTGACCAAGGCATCCTTAGGAATCAGTCCAACAATTTCTGCTGAAGGCACTTCAAAATGATAACGTTTTGCTTCCATTTTGACTGTCTCGAAAACTCTATAAATAGGATTCTTCTTATAATCTAGAATATTCATTGTTACTTGAGTATGCCCTCTGTTCTCCAAGAAAACTGGTCCAGCTTGAACAAATTGATAACCCCCTGACGAACCTCTTATAGCTTTAGCAAAATTACTTGTTTTCTTCTCATCATCAGTCAAAATATCGATGTTATATGCAATTAAAAAATCTCTAGCTCCAACGCCTATGCATCCAAAAGTAGGATGAATTTCTGCTTTACCATAATCTGGTTTCCATTCATCTAGATGGATCTTTTCCTTCATGCCTTCAAACTCACCTTTGCGAATATTAGGCAAAGAAACTCGCTCTTCTCTTTTAGCGGCTTGTGCATACATGAAACAGGGTATATCAAAGGTTTTTGCGATTCTTTCAGCAAGAATATTTGCAAATTCTACTGTCTCTTTCATGGTAATATCTTTGATTGGGATAAATGGAATCACATCCACTGCACCCATTCTAGCATGTTCTCCGCTATGCTTATTCAAATCGATTTCATCTCTGCAAACATCTATTAAATCCATAACTGCTTCCATAACAGCATTTACTTCACCCAATAAAGTCACAACTGTTCTATTGTAATCAGCATCAGCTTCATAATTTACCAACTTTACATTTTCATGTTTATCAAGTTTCGATATTATTCTTGTAATTTTTTCTTTATCCCTTCCTTCCGAGAAGTTAGGGACACATTCAACAATTTTAACCATTTAAACCACCCTTCTTATATTTTTTACTCACTAAAAGTTTAACATAGTCATCATCAGTCAGTTCTGGTAAAGTCACAATTGAATTATTGTTCAACTCATTAAACTCTTTGATGGTTGAAATTGCATTGCCTTGTCTTGCCCAAGCTCTTCTGGACACTCCAGCAATAACATCAAACAACATAGCTGTACTCAAAATTTCATCAACTCTTTTAGAGCCATCTAAAACCATCCCATAGCCACCATTGATAACTTTCCCTATTCCAACACCCCCACCATTGTGAAGTGTTACTAAAGACATCCCTCTAGCCGCATTACCTAAAGCTACATGAGTTGCCATATCAGCCATGATATTTGACCCATCTTTAACATTTGATGTCTCTCTAAAAGGTGAGTCAGTACCTCCGGTATCATGATGATCTCTTCCCAACATAATTGGCCCAACTTCATTATTTCTGACCATTTCATTAAACTTCAGCGCTATTTTGAGTCTACCATAAGCATCTTGATTTAGTTCCAACGACCATTTTATTCTTTTTAGCATCTTTAATCCATTGATAATTATCATAGTCTTGGAATCTTCGATCTTTATCTATACAATCCATTGCTACTTGATCAGTTTTATCTAAATCATCATCTTTGCCACTCAAACAAACCCATCTAAAAGGTCCATAACCAAAGTCAAAAAGTACAGGTCCCATAATATCTTCAACATAAGATGGCCAGATAAAACCATCAAGATCATTAACCCCATTTTTGCATATTTCTTTGATTCCACTATCACTGATTGCCTTCATAAATGAATTTCCATAATCAAAGAAATATGTTCCTTTAGCAGTAATCTTTTTAATAACTTCATAATGTCTTCTTAATGTATCATCAACTAGCTCAATAAACTTCTCTTTATCATTCTGTAATAGATATGTTCTTTCCTCAAAACTAATACCTACAGGACAATATCCTCCGTCATATACTGCATGACAGCTTGTTTGATCACTCAAAAGGTCAATTGAAATATCTTTTGAAGCAGCAAATTCTAATAGATCAACAATATTTCCATGGAATGCAATAGCCAAAGGTTTCTTTTCTTTTTGATACTCTTCAACCAATTCAAAAGCTGCCTTTGGATTTTTGACTATCCTATCAACCCATCCCTGATTATATCTTGTCTCAATTCTAGAAATATCGACTTCTGCTATCAACCCTATAGCACCAGCTATAACCGCCGCCTTTCCTTGAGCACCACTCATGCCACCCAAACCAGAGGAAACGAAGAGTTTTCCTTTCAAATTATCAAACTCAGATATATTCAATTTTAATCTACCTGCATTTAGTAAAGTTGAATATGTACCATGCACAATTCCTTGTGGGCCAATATACATCCATCCACCAGCAGTCATCTGACCATAGTTGGCAACTCCTAGGCTTAATGCGCGGTTAAAGTCGTGCAAATTATCAAATTCACCAATCATCAACCCATTAGTAATGATGACCCTAGGGCTTGATTTACTTGATGCAAACAAACCTAAGGGGTGTCCAGACATTACCACTAGAGTTTGTTGATCATTCATTGTTTCTAAGTATTTTTTTACCAATTGATATTGCATCCAGTTTCCTAAAACCCCTCCTGTTTCTCCGTAAGTAATCAACTCATAAGGATAAAGTGCAATATCAAAATCCAAGTTATTATCAATCATCACCTGAAAAGCTTTGCCCTCTAGACATTCTCCCTGATATTCTTGAATTGGTTTACCACGAATATTACCTTCAGGGCGAAATCGATATCCGTAGATCTTACCTCTTGTCAGTAACTCATCCAAAAACTCTTCTGCTAAAAGCTCATGCCACTTTTTAGGAATATATCTCAAAGCATTTTTTAAAGCCAATTCTGTTTCTTCGCTCGTTAAAGAAAAATCTCTTTTTGGAGCTCTTCTAATGCCTTCAATGAATGGTTTTCTATCTGGCAAAACATCGAATATTGACTCGATTGATAAGTGCTTATTCATCAAAATACCTCCTTAATTTCTCACGAAAATCAAAGTTATTGATTAGTTGATAAGTTTTTTGAATCAACTCATACATAATTAAATCATTTTCAACAAACTTTACTTCTTTCCTAATATAATCATAGACGTCCTTAGTTGGATTGCTTAGTTTTTCAAAACCTCTAAAATCAATAGCTTGCAATCCAGTCATTAATTCCATAGCCAAAACATAAAAAGTGTTTTTAATTACTTCACTTGCTTTTCTGGCAGCAATTGTTCCCATTGAAACATGATCTTCTTGGTTGGCTGAAGAAGGGATTGAGTCCACGCTTGCTGGGTGCGATAAAACTTTATTCTCGCTTACCAAAGAAGCAGCGCTATATTGAACTATCATAAAACCTGAATTTATACCCGGGTTTTTAACCAAGAATGGTGGTAGTCCATTGCTTAATCCAGCATTAACCATTCTTTCAAGTCTTCTTTCAGAAATATTTGCCAATTCACTAATGGCAATCTTTAAAAAATCCATAGCTAATGCTACTGGTTGTCCATGGAAATTCCCAGCACTGATAACTCTTTTCTCATCTACAAAAACCAAAGGATTGTCAGTTACTGCATTCATTTCTTT
>Ga0334890_1004120_pt1 | contig 13753 bp, 12 predicted proteins | sample GraSluR1_MG_3_FD_207220 | JGI IMG/M metagenome (GOLD analysis project Ga0334890, IMG submission 207220) | Sludge microbial communities from methane-producing bioreactor in Wageningen University, Netherlands - Granular Sludge_31_08-R1 | ecosystem: Engineered > Bioreactor > Anaerobic >... | reverse complement strand
GCGCATGCAAGCCCGGCGGGCGCGGCGGGTCACTTACGATTTGCCGCCAGAATTGCGTGAACGCCTCAACCAACTTTCCAGCGAATTGCGCATTCCAGCCAGTCAACTGGCTGCGCTGGCCATACTGCGCTTTTTATCTGATTGGGAAACCGAGAGTATCGATTTACCGCAATATAAGCGCCCGTCGCTCAGCCCGCGTTATGACTGGAACCTGGAATTGCCCAAAAAATGGAAACGTCGTTCAGCAGCAGAATAAACGGTTTGGTTTCAATTCGTAACCGCGGTTACACTTTCAAACCTTGACCAGCCATTGAAGAAATTTTCAACGGCTCAAAGAAATTTGATGTCTTTTTTGCAGGGGGTATCTAAGCTAACTGGCGTTCCACAAACAGGTAACGCGCCAGTGAAAAACCGATGACAATTTGATTCTCGCCGACTTGCAGGGTAATGGTCTTGTTATAGGGAAATACTTCAGCGACTCTAGCAGTCAAACCCGGTTGAATTTGTTTCTCTTCCAGAAATTTTAAAACGTCGGGCACTTCTTCAGCCAGTTCGTGAACGCGGCGAATTATCACCAGGTCGCCTGTTTTCATTTCATTCAGGGGCATCCAATCTTTCACCAGGTCTTCATGCCCTGGAAACGGGTTTCCATGAGGACAGAGTTCCGGCTGATTCAAGTTATCATCCAGCGCGTTTTCCACTTCTTCGGTTATGGCGTGTTCCAACAAATGCGCTTCTTTGTGCACCTTCGACCAGGAAACCAGGCGGCTCAACAACCATTCAGCCAGCATATGCCGGCGCATCACGGTTTTGGCTTTTTCCAACCCATCGTCTGTAAGATGAACACTTTTTTTCTCGTCAACAGAAATAAGGCCATCGCGCACCATGCGTTTCAGTGTGTTGGTCACGGTGGGTGGAGACACATCCAATAATTCAGCCAGGCGAACCCCTTGAACCGGTTCGTTTTCTCGCTCCAGAATATAAATGGATGCCAGATAATCTTCTATGGTTGCGCTTATTTTTTCGATCATGAACGTGTAGTAACGTTTATCAAACTTAATAGGTTGAGATAAACAATATTTTTAATAGGTACTAATTTTTAAGATACAGTGTTATATTAGCATTATAGCGTAAGCAGCCCCGCTGTCAAGGAAAGGAAACATTTCTTATGTCCATACCTCTCAAAACCATGCCCCTATCCGAACTACCCGCTGGAGAACATGCATGCGTTATGGCTCTCGATTTTGGCAGAGGTATATCAGCCCGTTTGACCACGCTCGGTTTTACCCCGGGCGCTGAATTGACCATGATCCAAAACTACGGTCATGGTCCCTTAGTGGTAACCATACGCGACACCCGCATCGCACTTGGACGCCGTGAAGCGCAGTCCATACTTATCCAAAGGAAACCGAATGACAACGTACTATGACCATTCAACATTCCACCCGGATTTTTTAACAAAAGGGAAAGATATTACTATTGCCCTGGCCGGACAGCCAAACATGGGCAAATCAACCCTGTTTAACCTGTTTACCGGTTTAAACCAACACGTGGGAAATTGGACCGGCAAGACCGTTGAAAAGCGCGAGGGAACATTTCAATCTCATCATCGTAACATTCACCTGATTGACCTTCCCGGAACCTACAGCCTGACCGCCAATTCGCCCGAAGAAGTGATTGCACGCGAATATATTTTGCAAGAAAAACCCGACCTGGTGATTGCCGTAGTCAGCGCCGCCAACCTGGAACGCAGCCTGTACCTGGTTTCAGAATTGATCGCTTTGCCCATTCCATTGATTGTGGCGTTGAACATGGTGGATGTTGCCAAAATGGAAGGAATTGAAGTGAATGCCGCCGTGCTTGAAGCCGCCCTGGGCGTGCCGGTGGTGCCGGTGGTGGCAACCCATGCGCACAGCGCGCGCAATTTATTGAATGTGCTTGAGGAAAATATTCAAAACAATTTTTCCAATCTCAATCCCAACATCCCGGAAATTCGCGCCGACCATCGTGAAGTGCTGCAAGAAATCAAATCACTTATTCAGGATTCCCTTCCCGCGGAATATCCGGCTTATTGGGCAGCCACAAAGATGCTCGAAGGTGACAGCGAGATCGAAAAACTGGTAAAAAATTGCCTGACGCCCGAGCAATGGCAAACCGTTGCATCCATTTTGAAAGAGCATGACGACTCGTATTTAGCCATTGCCTCCGGCCGCTACGACTGGATCGGGCGCATGATTCGCGCTGCCGTGCACCGCCCGCGCGCAGGACAAATTAGCGTAACCGACCAGTTGGACCGCTGGGCCACTCACCCGATAATCGGGCTGGTATTCCTGGCGGCGGTTCTGGGACTGGTTTTCTGGCTGACATTTGCCATTGGAGCCCCTTTGCAAGACTGGCTGGATTCCGCAGTAATTGCTCCACTGGGTGAATGGGCGGGCATGCAACTGGTTGACGCACCCGTGTGGCTGAACGGCTTGATCGTGGACGGCATCATCGGCGGGGTGGGGGCGGTGCTGACCTTTTTGCCCATCATCATCATTTTCTTTGCCATTTTCGGGCTGCTGGAAGATGTGGGCTACATGGCGCGCGCCGCTTATGTGATGGACAACTTTATGCACTGGATGGGACTGCACGGAAAATCATTTCTGCCGCTTTTCCTGGGATTCGGCTGCAACGTTCCTGCTGTGATGGGTGCGCGTGTGATTGAATCTTATCCGGCTCGCATTCTCACCATTCTGCTGGCCCCGTTGATTCCCTGCACAGCCCGCATGGCAGTGGTGGCTTTTTTGGCCCCGGCTTTCTTTGGCAAACAGGCGGGGCTGGTAACCTGGGGATTGATCCTGTTCAGCCTGGCTATTTTGGTTATCAGTGGGGTCATTTTAAACCGCATCCTGTTCAAAGGTGAGCGCACGGCATTCATCATGGAACTGCCGCTTTACCACATTCCCAATTTGAGATCGACAGCGCTGCTGGTATGGCAGCGTTCGCTTTCTTTCATCCGGAAAGCAGGCACGCTGATTTTGATGATGTCGCTGGTGGTGTGGGCGCTTTCGGTGCTGCCCGGCGGCGACCTAGAATCGAGCTACCTGGCGCGCATTGGCAACCTGTTTGCCCCCATTGGCAAGTGGATGGGCCTGGACTGGCGTTTGACCGTGGCGCTGCTCACCAGCTTTTTTGCCAAAGAGAACTCCATTGCCACTTTGGGTGTGTTGTTCAGCAGCTCTGAAGAAAGCGGGCTGACGCAAACCCTGGCCGCCACCTATTCCACCGCCACCGGTTTATCATTTTTGGTCGTTTCTCTTTTGTTCATTCCCTGCGCAGCCACCGTGGCGGTCATTCATCAAGAAACCGGCTCGTGGAAATGGACACTGGTGAATATTTTGTTGATGCTGGTTCTCTCCATTGGAACCGCCAGCGGCGTGTATGCCCTGGCTAACCTGATCGGACTTTAATATGCTAGAGCAATTAAACCGTCTTATTCAGCAGGGTGGGGTGCTGACGCCCGAGATACTGGCCCGCCAGTTAAATACCAGCACCGAAATGGTGGTGATGATGTTGGAGGATTTGCAGCGTAGAGGTTTGCTGCAAGAGGCGGGGGATTTGCAAAATTGCGAAAAATCTGCCTGCAAAGGCTGCGCTGCGGCTGGCAATTGCCCGTTAAGCGGCGCCAGAATCTGGCAGCCCAAAGAAAAAGAAGAAATTGAATAAGTATTTAATAAGTAGTTAATTAAGTAGAGTCTTAAGAATCACGTGCAAAATTTGCACTCACCAGAAAGGCAGAAAGTGCACTCACCAGGAGTGCATTTTTTGCACTTACACACCAGGATGTAAATAATGCACGCAGGGCAGCATGCAAAAAATGTATTCTGGCCAGAGGGAAAAATTTGCCTTCAGGTATGTGTAAGTGCAAATTTTGCATCCTGGAAGATAAGTGGATAAGTGCATACCTGAATGTAATATTTGCATCCAGGCAACCTTAATAACCTTAAAACTTTGTGCGCACACAATATTTTAAAGAACGGGTGAAATAAAGTTGCGTATAATGAATCTGAGGGGTTCCCTGTATGCCTATAAAAAAACATACTGCAACAGCCACAAGCCTATTGATGCTAGCGTTGATGGCAGCCAGTCTATTATCATCGTGCAATTTTCAGCGTTCATCGATTATTCGTACTACTGCCAGTGAAGAAAAAACATACCCTGTTGATCCTGTTTTCCGGGAGTACTACCAGGACCTGGGCGGTGAGCTGCGCCTGGGAGCAGCCATTTCGCCGTTGTTTCAACAGGATGAAAAGAGTTGCCAGTTCACAGTAGCGGCGCTGATGTGTCAGAATCCCCTGGAATCGGGCTCCGGCCGCTTCAACCTGGCTCCACTGGGCTTGATGCTGGGACTGCCGGCTGGTACAGAACAAACTAACGGCATTGAAATTCCCGCCGCGTTTGATGCGCTGCAGAACGAGATGAACGGCTTGCGCACCACCGGGCAGCCGCTGACCCCCGCCTTGCGGAACGAGCAGCACCAGCGCATCGAGCAATTCTTTGAAAATGTGGCTTTTTACCAGCCATTCGATCACCCCGACCAGGCCTTTTTGCTGCCCTACGGTGAAAAATATCATGCCGGCACACAGGCTGGTGCGTCTATTTTGGGTGTTGATTTTGATTTGCCGGGCGGTGTGCGCAGCGGCGGCAGCCTGCAAAACGCGCTGCAAACGCTGGGCGGCGAGGCGATATTTGGAAAACCCCTGGGCGCTGAGCAGAGCCTGGCTGATGGGCGCATCGAACAGGTCTTTGAAAGCGTGGTTGTGCTTGCTGAAAACGAACAGGCTTCAAGCATCTCCCTGCGCCCCATTGCCCGCGAACTGCACATGCACAGCATGCCACCGGCTGTCCAAAAGTACGATGAGCAGGAGAACATGATGTTTTACCCGGTGCAGGATGGGTTGGGCTTTCATGTGCCGGTGATGTTTGACCAGTTTTTGCGCCAGCACGGCGGTGTGCAACTGGCCGGGGCTCCCATCGCCGAACCCATGCTTTATGAACAGGAAAACGTGGTGCGCCAATGTTTTGAAAATCTGTGCCTGGATTATAGATCTTCAGCCGCAGAAAATGAAAAGGTGCGCCTGGCGCCGCTGGGGCGCAAGTATTTTGAACGGCATAAGCTGAAGCAGGCCGAACAGGCTTCCAGCAGTGATGACGGCGGGCCGCTGTGTGTGCGAGTGGGGGAAGAGCATGTGCAAATTTCTCCCACCCAGGCGCAGACCATACACCTGGTGGCCTATTATCAGGATAACCAGTCTCCAGCGGCCAACATGGAGGCCACCATCACCCTGCAGGCTCCCGACGGCAGCCAGTTCACCTATTACACACCTCCCACCGATCAGGATGGGCGCACCACCATGCAGCTTCCGCCTCTGGGCAACCTGCCCGAGGGCAGCCTGGTCAGTTATCAGGCCTGCCTGGATACGGGCGATGACAACCCCGTTTGCGCCTATGAATCGTATTTGATCTGGGGATCGCAATGAATTGCAATGCCTGACATCCGTTACCGCGATCAATACCGCCATCGTATGGAACAGGCCAGCCAGTATATACAGGACAACCTGTCGCAACCGTTGGAACTGGACGCTGTGGCGCGCGCGGCTGGTTTTTCACCGTTTCATTTTCACCGCATTTTCAGCGCGCTGGTGGGAGAAAATCCGCAGGATTATATCAACCGCCTGCGCCTGGAACGCGCCGCCAACCTGCTGGTTAAATCACCTTCATTAACCATTACCGAAGTAGCTTTTTCTTGCGGTTTTTCCTCTTCTTCAGCGTTTGCGCGTTCGTTTAAGAAGTATTTTGGGGTTACCCCGAGCCAGTATTTGAGGGATAACCTGAATCTGAAGGTTCCCGCAGCCTGGGTGACGCAGCGCCCGGCGCCAGCGGGAAAGATTGAACTGCCGCCCATTGCGGTGCGCCCCATGCCGCCCATGCACCTGGTGTGCTTCCCGGCAGCAGAGGGTTACGCCCCGCACAGCATTAAACAGGCCTGGGAACGCCTGTTCCGCTGGGCAGGCGCGCGCGGATTGCTGGACGGCCGGGCGCAGTTGATTGCCGTGTCGTATGATGATCCACAGATCACGCCGCCCAAAAAATGCCGTTATTACGCCTGCCTGCCCGTACCCGAAACGCTGCGCACCGATGCGCAGGCCAGTTTTCTGGATTTTCCATCACACATCTGCGCCGTGTGCCGCATGGATTGCGACGCCGACCAGATTCAACCCGCCTACCGTGTGCTGTACCGCGACTGGCTGCCCGACAGCGGCTTTTTGCTGGCCGACCTGCCGCCATACGAGATCTATTACAACGCGCCCGACAACGACCCCGCCAGCAAATATGTATTTGACCTGTGCATCCCGGTGGAGAAATTTAATCTATTGTAGCAAGAATTGTATAAGGCAAAGCAAAAATTGAACATCGCCATTGCCGGTTATTGTTTATAGTTGGGGCAGTTCAACACAAACATCTTTTGGAGGAAACAATGGAAATTAAACCCGTCTCTACCGTCTTATTTTGCCGCGATATCAAAACATCGCGCCGTTTTTACGAGGAAACCCTGGGACAAAAAGTGCTCATGGATCATGGCTTGAACGTGGGCTTTGCGGGCGGCTTTGCCCTGTGGCAGGCCGACTTTGCCCTGCAAACCATTTTTGGCGCTGCGGCGCAGGACGCTTCTGACCTGGGACGCGGCAACCTGGAAATCTACTTTGAATCGGATCAACTGGATGAAACCGTGGCGCTGCTGCAAAAAAACGGCGTCGAGTTCATTCACCCGCTGGTCGAGCAGCCTTGGGGGCAGCGTGTGATCCGCTTTTACGATCCCGACCGTCACATTGTGGAAGTGGGCGAACCCATGCCGGTGGTGATTGTGCGCTACCTGGCGCAGGGCATGAGCGTGGAAGAAATTGTGCAGCGCACCTTCATGCCGCTGGAGATTGTCAAACAGATCGCCGCCAGTGTGAAATGATATAGAAATTTTGTTGGAATCACAGATAAACACAGATCGACACAGATAATTACTAAAAAAAACTCCCCCATTTTCTTTTTTTTGAAAATGGGGGAGATGTAAAAGGGGTAAAACTAATAGCCCGGCATGCCCATCCCGCGGCACAGCGCCGCCAACTCGGGATGAATGTAGCGCCCATTGTCTTCGATTTGCACATCATCCAGCCACACCGAGGCATTCAAACACACCCCGTCGGTGTGCACCGGCGAGCCGTAGGCGGTGGCGCCCAGCCCAAACTGCATGCAGCCGAACACACGCTCGTCTTCCAAAATGCGCCCGGTGGGGCGCGGCACGCCGGGGTTGAAGCCGTAACAGGCGTGATCCATCAGGCGGGCGTGGGGGTGATTGAAGCTGTCGAGCCAGCGTTCAAAGGTGACGGCTTCGGGGCCGCCCTCGATCTTTTGAATGATGCCGTTTTTCAGGGTCAGGCGCACAGGGGTGCGCAGCAGGCCCAGGTCGGCGGGGGGCCACAGGCAGCCGTCGAACACCAGCACGCCCTCGTACTGCTCGCGGATGGCCATGAACCCCGATTGACCGCCCAACATTTGCGGGTACCCGCCCACGGCGGGCGGTTCCTCCCAGAAAGCGTCGCCGGCTTTGTCCACCGTCATCCACAGGTCGGTGCCGGCGGGGGTGGTGACGTGCACTTTTTTAGCGGCCTGTGACATTGCGTATAGCCGTTTAGCCATTTGCTGCATGGGGGCGAAATTCACGCGTCCCACGGTGCGCACCAGCATATCCACATCCATGCCGGTCAGGCACACGTAGATGCAGCCGGCGTCGATGGCCGCCTGGTAGGCGGGGCTGTAAAGCTGGTAGGCGATGGCGAAATCGATCCACACCTGCGCGGCGGTGACGGCTTGCTGCAGTGGGGTAGGGGGTGGCAGCATCGGTTCGAGGGCGGTGGGATACCACACCAGGGTGGGCACGCCGCCCACCGCGTACACGGCGCCCGCCACAGCCTGCATCACGCGCAGGTCGCTGGCGGTGTCGCCGCTGATCAACACCTGCTGGCCGGGTTGGATGGGGCGCATTTCGGTCACCAGTTTGTGCGCGGCGCGGGTCAGTTCGATGTTGTAGAACGCTGACAGCGGCTCGGAGCCCAGTTTGAACACCATGACAAATCTATCCTTTCATCAACTCCTCAATGGGAGTGTATTCCAGGTCAAAGCCAAAGTAACGCGGACCGGAAGCGTGATCGAGCCCGTAGGCGGTGCGGAACACTTCCAGTCCTTTCATGCCCACGGCCACCACGCGGTCGCCTTCTTTGGTTTTGCTGTTGGAAATGCCCAGCCCGCTTTGGGGATCGACCAGCGAAACCAGGTCGGGACTGCACACATACACTTTATCGTCCAGCCACGAGACGTGATTTTCGTTTTTGAACCAGGCTTTAAAGGTGTGCCCGGCGAATTGGCCGGTGCCCTGGATGGTGTTGACGCCGAACATGTAACCGTCGCGGTCTTCCCATTCTTTGGCGCTGATCACGCCCTCAAACAGGCGCCAGCCGCCCACAACCTGCAAAGCGGCTTCCACGGGGTCGGCACCCTGCTGTTTGGCAGCGCGAATGGCGTGCCCGATTTCCAGGCACAGGGTCAGCGTGCCGCGCACCAAAATTTGTTTCATTTCATTGGCCGGCAGGGGAGTGCCCGCCATGGCGGTGTTACCAAAGGCGGCCACGGCCAGCATTTTTCCAATGCGCTCGAACAGGTAGCCGTTTTGCACGTGGGTCAGCACACAGGCGTTGCCCCATTTGTCGACGCTGGTGGCGGGCCAACTGTTCTTGCCGTTAATGAAGGGCGTGCCCTGCATTTCATCGGGGATGCAGCGACCGGCATAGTCACCGTCGACCACCGGGATACCCAGGCGAGCGCCCACCACCAGCGGGGCGGGCAGGTTGGCCGCGCCCGGCTCAGCCGGCACAATGGCGCCAATGGGTTTGCCGAAGTATTTGCCCAGTTCTTTGACGGCTTCGACCATGGCCAGCTCGCCGTACTCGTCTTTGGCGCCGGTCTTTTCAATCTCTTCCAGGGTTTTGGGGGTGATGGGGGCAATGGAGCCCATGCCGAAGGGAGTGCAGGTCATGGCGTCGTCGGGAATTTCGTCAACGTCCACCCAGGAAAGGGTCAGTCCTTCCTTGAGCGCGTCTTCAATCAATTTATAACCGACCTCGGCGCTGCCGCCTCCACCGGTGCCCAAAAACAGCGTGCCGGCAATGATGTCCTCTCCGTCTTGCATGGTGGTGATTTTTCCGCTTGGCATTCGGTTTCCTCCTGAGGTAATTTGAATTCAGCGCATTTTGAATATACAAAGACAAGGGGTTATAGCCCCTTGCCTTGATTTGTGAATTGTGGCGATGCGCTTCTGGCGAATTGGTACTATCATACCATGAGCGGGGAAAATCACCGCAAGAGTGACAGCAAAATGGTTAAAACCACAGATCAACACAGATGGACACGGATGAGGGACAATCCTAAGGATTTTCGAAACCCTTAGGATTGTCAGTACCATAAACGAGCACACACTACAACTGGATGCTGTTGAAACGTATGACGATGCCCGCCAGGATGGCGGCGATAAAGCGTTTGATCAGGTTGACGGAAGCAGGATAAAAATAACGTACGCCGGGCTCCAGCCAGCCTTTGCTTTTCCAGTATTGATAATCAGCCGTGTCCTGCGCGGCGCCGCCAAAAGCGCGTTTTTGCAAGGTGAAGGCCGCCACGCCGACCAGTGAAGGGGCGGGCGGCTGGGCAGTGTTGAGGGCGCGCAGAAAGACCTGGGCGGCTTTGCCAGCTTTGGCGTCTGCCTGGCGCTGCTCGGCGGCGCGCACAGCGTCGCTGGCGCGGTTGGGATCGATGGCCATGCCCAGGCGGTGCACCACGTTGAATCCCCAGGTACCGGCGGTGAACGACAGGATAGGCAGCACAACTTCCAACCCCACCCCGCCGGTGGTGGAGACCACCAGCGCCGGCTTGCCGTGATAGCGCGGGCGGTGGCACACGTAGGCAAAGCGGTCAATGAAGTTCTTCATCAACCCAGTGACGTTGTACACGTACACCGGTGAGGCGAAGATCACCCCATCAGCCGCATCCATTTTGGCCTGCAGGGCGGCGCGCTCATCTTGCAGCGAGCAGAACTGCTCGCCTTTTGACAGGCAGGCAAAGCAGCCGCGGCAGGTTTGCAGGTTGACATCTTTCAAGAAGATATATTCAAATTCCACCGCCGGATCGGCGCTTTGCATGTGCTCTTCCACCTGGCGGGTGAGCTGCCAGGTTTTGCCCTTGCCTTTGGGGCTTCCCATGATGGCTAAAATTTTCATGCTTATTTCCTGTTTTTCCCTAGAAAAGAAGTTGAACATGATTGAACTTGTTCAAATTTAATTCAAATGAACCGGCTGTCAAGGTATGGACGGAAAACAATTTTCTGTGCTGCATAAATTATTTTAAACCACAGATCAACACAGATGGACACGGATGATGAATCCGTAACGGTGCGCGAGAACGGTGCACTCAAAAAACGAACACATCCTACAACATCAAGTTTTTTCGTAATGACTTTAGTCGTTCGTCAATGACGGGAAGATTTGCAGGCAGGGAGAACGCGACTGAAGTCGCAACTACGAAAAAAGCGGAAAGGATACCGGGTGAGGGGTAATGAGAATAGGGCTACGAAAAACAGGGTTGGGGGTTGAAAGAATCACTCTGGCTGAATCGTCTAAAGGGGTAAGATCATTCATTATAGGTATTAACCAGGGCAAGGAGGATGACCATGAACCCCACACAAAATTCTGGCAGCCAGACCGCCACGCTGGGCGGCGGCTGTTTCTGGTGCCTCGAGGCGGTTTTTGACGATTTGAAAGGCGTCACGGATGTGGTATCCGGCTATTCGGGCGGGCGCGCAGTCAACCCCACCTATCAACAGGTGTGCAGCGGCAGCACCGGCCACGCCGAGGTGGTGCAGGTGACCTTTGACCCGGCGCAAATTTCCTTCGGCGAGATTTTGGAGGTGTTTTTCAGCGTGCACGACCCCACCACGCTCAACCGGCAGGGGGCTGATGTGGGCACGCAGTACCGCTCGGTTATTTTCTATCACGATGAAGAGCAAAAGCAGGTTGCACAGAAGGTGATGCGCCAGTTTGAACAACAGAAGGTGTGGAGCGACCCGATTGTGACCCAACTGGTTCCATTTGAGGTTTTCTACCCGGCGGAGGATTATCACCAGGAATATTTCGCCAACAATCCGCGCCAGTTCTACTGCCAGGTGGTGATTGCCCCCAAGGTGTCCAAATTTCGCAAGCAGTTTCTCGACAGGTTGGTCACTCGGCGTTGAAGCGCTCAAACACCCGAGCAGCCAGGTTGGCCACGGCCTGCTGATCAGCGAGGCCGGCTTTGCCCATGCCGCTGCCGGCAAAGGTTAATCGGGTGGTCAGGGCGTCTGCCGTGGCCGGGTCGCTCTGCTCCCATTTAAAGCTTTTCCAATCAGCCAGCCAGGCATACACCTGTTTCATTTCATCGGCACTCAACCACTGCGTTTTAACCGGTTTGTCCTGTTGCCCATTGCGGCAGTCTGAAAGGACGGCTTCACCGCTGCGGTAGATGCGCAGTTCGTCGCAAAAACCGGCAATGCCGCCGCTGCGGCTCAGGGTGAACGCCAATCGTTGGTTTTCGTCGCTCTGCCCGCTGCTTTGTTCCTGATAGACCTGCAGCGCCCATTCGGCCAGCATGCGCAGCTGCGTCTCGTCTGGCGCGGTGCTGCCCTGCCCGAGGAAGGTGACATTGCCGGCGGGGGTGGGTTGATCGAAACAGCCGCTGTACTGTTTGACAAAGTCAGCGTAATGTTCGGCGCGCCGCGCAACCACATAGGGTGCTTCGCTCCATTCCCCTGCACACATTCCAAAACCAGCGCTGTTTGCGTAAAACTCGGCGATGCGGCAGCCGTCCTTGTTGTCCAGTTTCCACGAAAAACCGGCTTCGAGGAAACGCGGCGGCAGGGAGTTTTCCAGGCGCACTTCGCCGCCGTCCAGTGAAGCGCGGAAAGCGTAGGGCTGGCCGTCCACCAGCGCCACACCGGCGTAACCGGGGGTGATCACCTGGGCGCACATCTCGTCGGGAAGCGCCAGCCCCAGGCAGCTATCCGGGAAATCCTGCTGGGCCAGCGACTCGAACCGCACCTTTTCGGGCAGGGTGTTCAACAGAGTGGCCAATTCCAGCAGGGCCTTGTCGGGCAGGCGCAATTCGCCTGCGGTGGGCGCCTGGCAAAAATCTTCACCGCAAGTCGCGGTGGGCTCCAGCAAGGGGGCGGTGGGGCTGTCTTCCAGCAGCGGGGTTTCAGTGGGCGTTGATTCGGATGGTTGTTCAACCGGCTCTTCCTGCGGTGCTGCGGGTGCCGTGCAGCCCGCCATCAGCGCAGCAGATAACAGCAAAATGACTGGAAATGTCACAGGTAAAATGGAAAATGTTTTCATGGTGTTCTTTCCTTTTGAAAGTCATTGCACTTCCTGCAGCACCGCCCGCATGTACAGCGGGTAGTCGCGGTTGAGGCTGCGGGTGAATTGCAGCCCGGCCAGCAGCACCACCAACAGGGTCAGCGCGGCAGCGGCGGTTCGCCAACGGCTGCTTTTTTCAGCAGACTGGATCGCCGGCAGCAGCGTCAGGTTGAAGGCGGTGGAAAACAGCGGCAGCATCACCGGCAGCCAGTAGTGATCGGGTTTGATGGCCACAAAGAACAGCAGATAAATGGCATAAGGCGCAATCCAGGCCAGCATCAGGCGGTTGAGCAGCTTTTGCCGCCCCCACAGGCAGCCCGCCAGCAGCGAAACGACTAAAAACGCCAGGTAATACAGCGGGGCATACCAGCCTGTCAGCGTCGGAATCCAGGTGGCCGGTCCCACTTCATAAGCATCTTTGCTGTTGGGAATATTCTGCCAGCCGTGCGTGACGATGTAGCTGTGCTCGCTTTGAATCTGGAACATGCGCTCGCGGGCGCTTTTGTAGAACAGGAAAGGATTGCTGAGGATGGCGACCAGCATCATGGTGACGATGAACATCACCCCGTGCAGCACCGCACGCTGCCAGGTGATGCGTTTTTGCAAAATGCCCGCCAGCAGGTAGCCGCCAATGGCGAGGAAGAAAAAGAACCCCGCCAGCTTGATAGCAATGGCCATACCGCAGGCGGCGGCCGCCAGGTAAAAATGGATCCCAAAGCGCAGGTCATCGCGCACCAGGAAGAAAAAGGTGAACATAATCGCCAGCAGGGTGAGCGCGTCGGGGTGCCACCAGTTGATGTTGTTGCGCACGAAACCCTGCACCGACAGCATGAGCACAAACAGGCCCAGCGTGCGCCAGCGCGATTCCAAGCGGGTTTGCAGATACACCAGCAGCCCGATGGACAGGATCATGGGCAGCACGCTGATCATCTGGCGTAATAACAGCAGGTTGAGCTGGGTGTGCGCGGTGAACTGATCGCCGTAGATCAGGCGCACCGGCAACAGCACCAGCATGGAGAGGAAATAGAACGGGTAACCATAGTGGTAATCGCCGTAGATGAGCAGGTTGGAGCGCGTTTCGTGAATGTCTTTGCCCGGCGTGAGCATTTTGACCACGTAGGGGTAAGTGACGGTTTCGTCGTGTGAAGAGAGGAACAGCATGTGCTCGTCTTTAGCGCCTTTGTCGTTGGGCAGCCAGAAGATGGCAAAATAGGCCAGTCCGATGA
>Ga0334890_1004119_pt1 | contig 13756 bp, 12 predicted proteins | sample GraSluR1_MG_3_FD_207220 | JGI IMG/M metagenome (GOLD analysis project Ga0334890, IMG submission 207220) | Sludge microbial communities from methane-producing bioreactor in Wageningen University, Netherlands - Granular Sludge_31_08-R1 | ecosystem: Engineered > Bioreactor > Anaerobic >... | reverse complement strand
TTTGTCATCATATATCCCGGTCAAACCGACCTACTCGAGATCGGTTTGCATGTGTCTGCTGTGGTTTCTCTGGCCCTGCTGACACCGTCGCAGCTCGAAACATAGCTGCAAGGGTGGCTGTCAACCTACCCATCGTGGCCCGATTTTTTGCGGAGCCGCAAGCCCCCAATACTGGCGAGCCTCATGCCCGCCAATTCATTGGCGGGTAGTTGACAACGATGCACCAATTTCCGTCTCTGGCCCCCCCCCGGCGGTGACGCCGCCCGCCAGCATTGCGCTGCCCGGCAGCACCGCATCCCGGCAGTTCGAGGCCCGGCCCCCCCATCCCCGGGAGCCGGGCTTTTCGGTCCGCCCTTGCGCCCTGCTCAGGACCCGTCACCACCTCCAGGCGGTCGGCGGGTCTGCGAGGTGGGCTGCGACAAACTGGCAGAACTCCTCGCCGTTCATGAAGAGCGGCCCCGGGAAGGCGGCCGGCGCCTTCGGGTAGCTGGCGAAGACGCCGTCGATCGACCCCGATACCCCGGCGTAGCTCATCGACGGCCCCCCGGAGACCCCCTGATACATGCCCCCTGCGGCGGCCGCCATCGTCAGGACGGATAGGGCCGCAAGAAGCGTCATAAACCCCTTCATTCTCGTCTCTCTCACCTCCTTTGCTCGGTTCGGTCTATCCCAATACCTCTCCGCCGACTTCCGTATTAATCTTTGGCATCGCCCCCGGGGACCACCACCCTTAGATAACGCGGGCGAGATTGATCCTTCGGATCATCATGAAAGCAATCGTCTCTTTAGCCATCAACCCGACGATCGACAAGAGCTCCAGCGTCGAGTTCGTCGTCCCCGGGAGGAAGCTCCGCTGCACCGCCCCCACCATCGAGCCGGGCGGGGGCGGGGTGAACGTCTCCCGGGCGGTCAGGAAGCTCGGGGGCGAGTCGACCCTCCTCTACGCCGCCGGGGGGCTCAACGGCGACCTCCTCGAGGAGCTCCTGGCGGGGGAGGGGCTCCGGAGCCGGCGGCTCCCCCTGGCGGGGATGACCCGGGAGAGCTTCGCCGTCCTGGAGGAGTCGACGGGGCAGCAGTACAGGTTCGGGATGCCGGGGCCGGTGCTGAAGGAGGAGGAGGTGCAGCTCGCCCTGGAGGAGGTCGCCGCCTCCTCCCCGGACTCCGGCTTCCTCGTCGCCAGCGGGAGCCTTCCCCCGGGGGTCCCGGCTGACTTCTACGCCCGGGTCGCCCGGGCCGGGAAGGGGGCGGGGGCGAAGGTGATCGTCGACACCTCCGGCGAGCCCCTGAAGAGGGCCCTCCAGGAGGGGGTCTACCTGATAAAGCCGAACCTCCGGGAGTTCCGGGAGCTGGTGGACGGGGACCTGAGGGATGAGGCGGAGATCGAGGCGGCGGCCCGGAAGGTGGTGGCCGGCGGCGGCTGCGAGCTCCTCGTCATCTCCCTGGGCTCTGCAGGAGCTCTATTCGTCAGCCGGGAGGCGGTCGCCCACATGAGGCCGCCGACGGTCAGGATCGTCAGCAAGGTGGGGGCGGGCGACAGCATGGTGGCGGGGATCACCCTCAGCCTCGCCCGGGGGATGGCGCCCCGGGACGCGGCCCTCTTCGGGATCGCCGCCGGGGCCGCCGCCGTCATGACCCCCGGCTCGGAGCTCTGCCGAAAGGAGGACGCAGAGCGGCTCTACAGGAAGCTCCGAGCGGATCGCGACTGAAATCCCCGATGCGCCTCCGCCGGAGCACCGGGGCGACGGCGGAGGGAGAGGGAAGGCGGGTCATCACCGGGGCCGACATCCTGGGGAGGCTCCTCCGGGGATCGTCAGAAATCCGAAGACTGACGGTCCTTGAGGGGTAGGCAAACGGCCTGGGGTGGCCTCCTCTCCCTTTAACCGTTCTCCTTTTATCTCAATTGATCTTATTAATAATGGTGGACGGCGAGACGAGGGGCGTCTTTTGATCTGATAAGAAAGCGGCATGACGGCCGAAAGGGCGGCTGTCGAGAGTCCTTCGCCGGCGATATCAGGTGGTTGGAGATGGGACGAGATAATGGAGATAATTCGTCGGTGGCCTACTTCTCCATGGAGATAGGCCTCGAGGAGGGGATCCACACCTACAGCGGCGGCCTGGGAGTCCTGGCCGGGGACACCATCCGCTCCGCCGCAGACTTCAGGGTTCCGATGGCAGCAGTCACCCTCCTCTACCGGAAGGGGCACTTCCGCCAGGAGATCGGGGACGACGGGTGGCAGCGGGAGGTGGCGGCGGCCTGGCCTGTGGAGGAGCACCTCGAAGAGATGGGGGCGAGGACCGCCGTAGAGGTGGAGGGGAGGACCGTCCACCTGAGGGCCTGGAAGAGGGAGGTGACGGGGATCGACGGCTTCGCCGTCCCCGTCTACTTCATCGACTCCGACCTTTCCGAGAACTCCGACTGGGATCGGACCCTCACCCATCACCTCTACGGGGGGGACGACCACTACCGCCTCTCCCAGGAGGTGATCCTGGGGATCGGAGGCGTCAGGATCCTCCGGGAGCTCGGCTACGGCGACGTCAAGAGCTTCCACATGAACGAGGGTCACGCAGCCCTCCTGACCCTGGAGATCCTCGACGAGGCGGCGAGGGCGGCGGGGAGGCGAGAGGTGACCGAGGAGGACAAGAGGGCCGTCCAGGACCGGTGCGTCTTCACCACCCACACCCCCGTCCCCGCGGGCCACGACAAGTTCCCCCTCGACCTCGCCCGAAAGGTCATCGGAGATAGGGACGACTTCTTCGGCCTCGGAGGGGTCCTCTACGAGGGGAATCTCCTCAACATGACCTACCTGGGGCTGAAGATGAGCCGGTACATCAACGGCGTCGCCAAAAAGCACGGGGAGATCTCCAGGCTCCTCTTCGCTGGATACTGCATCGACGCCATCACCAACGGGGTTCACGTCGGAAGGTGGGTCTCTCCCCCCTTCGCCGAGCTCTTCGACCGCCACGTCCCCATGTGGCGGCGGGACAACTTCAGCCTCCGCTACGCCCTCTCCATCCCTCGCGAGGAGGTCTGGTCCGCCCATAAGGAGGCGAAGAGGAGGCTATTGGGATACGTCCGGGAGGTGGCCGGCGTGGAGATGGAGGAGGAGATCCTCACCATCGGCTTCGCCCGGCGGGCGACCCCGTACAAGAGGGGGGACCTCATCTTCCGGGATTCCGACCGGCTGGCGAGGATCTCCCGGGGGGCGGGGGAGATCCAGCTCGTCTACGCCGGAAAGGCCCACCCCCGGGACCAGGGCGGCAAAGAGCTGATAAGGCGGATCTTCCAGGCGAAGGATGCCCTCCGGGACGATATCAAGATCGCCTACCTCGAAGACTACAGCATGACCCTGGGGGGGATGATCACCTCCGGCGTCGACCTCTGGCTTAACACCCCCGAGCCGCCGATGGAGGCCTCGGGGACGAGCGGGATGAAGGCGGCCTTGAACGGCGTCCCCAGCTTCTCCGTCCTCGACGGTTGGTGGGTCGAGGGGCATATCGAGGGGCTCACCGGCTGGTCCATCGGCGACCCCGTCCGGGGGAAGGGGGAAGGGCGGGACAATTCCAGGGACGCCGCCTCCCTCTACGAGAAGCTGGAGGGGGTGATAATCCCCCTGTTCTACCAGGATAGAGAGGGGTGGACGGACGTGATGATCCACTCCGTCGCCATCAACGGCTCCTTCTTCAATACCCAGAGGATGATGCAGGAGTACGTCCTGAACGCCTACTACCTCCGTTGAAAGGGCGGGCAGCCGCCCCCGACTCGTCTTTGATATGGTCCGGGATCCTCGGGTCCGGCCGGCGGGGGGGGGAAAGCTTCCCCGCCGCCTCATCCTCCCTCATCCCCATCCCCGATATCCAGGAGGGTGTCCAGCCTCCCCCGGGCTAGCCTGTCCATGACGGCGGAGGCGACGAGGTCGCCGGCGACGTTCACCGAGGTCCTGCTCATGTCCAGGATCCGGTCTACGCCGATGATGAGGGCCACCCCCTCCGCCGGAACCCCGACGCTCGCGAGGATCGTCGCGAGGATGACGATCCCAACGCCGGGGGTGGAGGGGGTCCCGATCGAAGCCCCCACGGCGATGATCATCACCAGGAGGAGCTGGGCCATCGTCAGCTCCACCCCGAAGACCTGGGCGAGGAATACCGTCGCCACCCCCTGATAGAGGGCGGTCCCGTTCATGTTGATCGTCGCCCCCAGGGGTATGATGAACTGGCCGACCGCCGGCCTGATCCCGAGCTTCTCCTCGGCGACCTTGATGGAGACGGGCATGGTGGCGGCGGAGCTGGAGGTGGAGAAGGCGATGAGGATGGCGTCTCTGGAGTCGGCGAGGAACCGGAGGGGGTCCCTCCGGAGGTAGGCCAGAATTATCGCCAGGTATAGGATGAGGAGGATGAAGAGGCCGAGGAGGACGGCCGCCACGTAGACCCCCATCCCCAGAAGGGTCTCCAGCCCCAGCTGGGCGGTGAACTTCGCCATCAGGCCGAAGACCGCCAGGGGGGCGAGGAGCATGCTCCACCTGACGACGGTCATGCAGATCTCCTGGAGGGACCCGAGGATGTCCATGAAGGGGGCGGAGCTCCGGGGGGAGAGGGTGAGGACCGCGATCCCGACGATGACGGAGAAGAGGACAACCTGGAGCATCTGGCCGCTGGCCATGGCGTCGAGGGGGTTGGTGGGGAAGAGGCCGCCGATGATCCCCGGGATCTCGGCGATCTCCGGCAGATCCGCGACCTCCTGGGACCTCCAGGGGGCGGCCGCCAGGAGGATCACCTCCTCCCCCTGGATGTACTGCCCCGGATTGATCAGTAGGGCGATCCCTATCCCCATGGCGATGGCTACGGCGGTCGTCGCCACGAAGTAGAGGCCTGCGAGGACCCCCAGCCTTTTTACCATCTCCATCTCCTGATTTGCGGCGATGCCCAGGATGATGGAGGAGAAGACGAGGGGGACGACGATCTATCTGCAAAAGGCCGAGGAATATGTATCAAGGGAGGGATAGCCACTCGCTGATGGCTGTGGTAACCCCCGGGTCTACGACTCCCGCCGCGGGGCCGATGGAGATGCCGAGGGCCGTCCCCAGGACCATCCCCAGGAGGACCTTCAGCCACATCCTCCCCTTGATGAGAGACTGGAGCTGGAGGCTCAGCCTCTTTATCTGGGGTGGATGCTTGATCTTCGAGGGTCGCGCTCTACCATCCATGATATTCAGAAGATAGGATAATTATGATATTTGTTCTTTGCCTAAAAAAAGTCCTCGAAGGAGGGGGGATTGGACCGCCTTCCGGATGCTGGACCGGGGATCCCTCGCCTCGGAAGTCTTCCTCTCCTCTGGGTGGCGCCTGAGGATCGGAGGAGTCCGTCCTATCCGACCCCTGCTGACGGTCGATCCTTCCAAGGCGCTGGCCTCGGTTTTGGGATCAGATGGGGTCAGAGCAGGAGTGCAAGGCGTCGTCTCAGACTCGACCTTGATGGCCTCCTGCCAGACCGCCAGGAACTGGCCGGCAGAGCAGGAGTGCAAGGCGTCGTCTCAGACTCGACCAGGATCAAGGTTTGAAGACGGGCACGGCCGAAAAGATAGCTAATATATTATATAAATAAGATATTATTATTACAATTGTTGATTAATCTCCCGACAAAGCCGCTGGAAAAACCAAAGCTCAGATCGAATAAAAATAGTAAAGAAAGGCGATGGCATCTCTCGATGAGCCTTCAGATAATGGGGAGCCAGTCGACCCCCTGGCCTGGCGCGCCGTAATGCTCGTGGTTCTCGTTCCCGTTCCCGTTCCCGGGCCTTACATCCTCATCGTAATGTCCAGGCGCTCCCATCCCCCCGGGGCCGTTACCTTGTGAGTTATCGCTCGAAGCCGAAATTGGTGTGGCCGCCAATGCGAAGATCACAAGAACCAAGAACAAAATGCTTCTCCGTTTCGTGTTAATCACCACCGGGGAGAGAGTTATACATGTATTTAATTATATCTCCAACGTCTTGATCTTTGGTCCTCAAAAAAAGGTCCCTATACAACTTAGGGCGGAAAAATACATGGTCATCTGCGAATATGTTATCATATATTCCAGAGCTACAAATCCGGCAGATGGGCGGCGGTCGATCGAGACGCCGCGCCTCAGCCGTACATCCTCTGGGCGCTGGCGTTCATCCCCGCCCTCTCCCGCCCCTCCACCCAGGCGGAGGCGAGGATCGCAAGCCCCCGGAGGAACTCGCAGAGGTAGACCTTCAGCTTCTCGGGGTCCTGGATCGTCCTGGTCCTCTCCTGGAAGAGGGCCATCGCCTCCCTCTCGTCCCTCGCCTCCGGCCAGATCGCCTCCAGGTCCTCCCGGGCCTTCAGCACCAACAGCTCCCTCTCCACCTCGCTCAGCCCCGTCGCCTCGGGGACCCACCTGAAGGCGAGGGCCAGCCCCTCGGGGGTGACGTCATGCTTAAAATTGGTGTAAAGGGGGTCCGCCTTCAGCCTCAACTTCACGTTATCCAAATATCGTTCCTCCCGCCATCCTCTCCATGCCTCATCCCTCTCCATCCCTCCGCCACCTTTTCCTTCTGATCCTCTTCGGGGCGGCGTCTCATCCCTATATTCAGAGCCTCCTCTTTTATAAGGATTATCCATGATATAATAAAAATCCAAAAAAAGTCCCTCCCCCGGCCCGTCCCCCCTCCCATGAGGGAGGAGTTCGAGGCTGGGTCCGGACGGTCCCGACCCCTCAGGCCGCCGCCGGGGGGGAGATGACGTAGGTCTCCCTCGCCGTGGCGAAGGCCTCGGGCCGGTGCGCCTCCGTCGAGAAGGCCTTCTCCACAAGGCCGATCTCCTCGCCATCCTGGCGGAGGGTGAGGTCCTTGAGGTGGAGCCTCGAGGGGGCGTTCTTCACGATGAACCTGATGGGGTTGAAGGCGAGGGGGACGATTGAGACCCCCGCCTCCAGGTTCACCAGCACCTCCGTCCTGTCGATCTCAAACCCCTCGTCGTCGACGAGCCTCCCCGCGATCTCGTAGCTCCCCGAGGTCTGGACGGCGACCTCCACCCCGATGACGATCGCCTCCGGCGCTGCCTCCTTCGTCTCGTCGACGAAGATCCCCGTAAACCTCGCCGATAGGGGCTGGAAGTCCTGGGGGCACTGGAAGATGGTGATGTTCCCCTGGTACCGGTCGATGATCTCGCCCTCCCCGTTGTAGAGGAAGAGGTTCTCGAGGCTGAGGGGTCCGCACCCCCCCCGGCTCCAGATATCGGTCCCGCTGACGCAGATCTCGATCGACCCGGAGGCCTCGAGCTCCTCGGTGCTCCCGAACCAGCCGATGGAAGAGCCGTTTCCGTCCAGGAGGCTCCCCTCTACCCTGTACTCGCCGGGGGAGGTGACGTCCACCCCCACCTCGACGCAGAGCCTCTCGTAGAGGCCGTCGCCGTCCTCGTCGAAGAGCTCAGTCCTGCTCGACCCCGTCAGCGCCGCCCCCGCCACGGTGATGCTGACGGGGATGGTGAAGCGGTCCTCGTCGGACCGGATCTGGATGTACCCCTCCAGGCCGGCGCTGGGGGCGTCGGGGGGGACGGCGATGGTGGCGTTGAAGCTCCCCTCCGTCCCGGAGTCGAGGCGGTCGGGGCCCTCGGCCGAGACCCAGGACCAGGTGTCCTGGAGGTAGAAGGTCGCCTCCAGGTCGAAGGTCTGCCTCGCCTTGGTGGTGACGTGATAGCCGTAGACTATCGCCCTCCAGATCCCGGGGCCGGGGTGGCTCGCCCCCGTCACCTCCACCACCTCTCCGCCGTAGGAGACGTCGACGGGCCTGCCTCGCTGGTTGAAGAGGAGGAGGGCGAGGTCGCTATCGGGGTCGTCCCAGGTGAGCCTCACCCCCAGCCGGGTGACGTTGGCCGGGACCTCGATGGGGACGGTCCATATCACCTTGTCCCCGATCGAGTCGTTCCAGGCGACCTTCTCCACCTTCTCCATCATCCCGACGTAGGTGACGTTGGCGAGGGGGGGCCCCCCGTTCCGGAGGCTGAAGGTCGCCTCCTTCGTCTCCCCTGGGATGGCGGAGCCCGCCGACCACCTCCTCGGCGAGCTGGTGAGGAGGGTCCTCTCCACCTCCAGGACGTAGTCGATCTCTCCCGTTATGTTCCTCGGGTGGGCTGCGAGGAGCCACCGGCCGGTGGGGGGGGTCTCCACCAGGACCGACTCCACGCCGTCCCCCCCCTCCGCAGGGACGTACTCGCTGGTGGGGGAGAGGAGGAAGAGGTCCAGGTCCGCCTCCCCCTCCCACCGGAGGGAGCACTTCAGCTCGTCGGTGCTGGTGGGGACCTCGACGTAGTAGTAGTCCCACTCGCCCCGGACGAGGGAGCCCGCTGCCGATCCCTGGCCCCGGAGGATCTCCACCGGCGCCGCCACCTCCACGGATATGGGGATGGAGAGGATCCCGGTCCCGTTCTCGGATATCTCTATCCTCCCTTCGTAGAGCCCCGGAGCCGCCCCCTCCGGGACGCTCATCCCGATCCCGAAGATCCGCTGGCCGTTGGCGGGGATCGTCCTCGGGAGGGGCTGGACCATCGTCCATCTCGCCACCTCCCCCGAGGCGACGGTGGTGACGTTGGCGAGGGGTTTGTCGGTGAAGAAGAGGAACTTGGAGCTCCAGTCGACGTCCCCGGGGGCGAGGGCGTAGAGCTTCTTCTGGAACCTGTCGGCTCCGGTGTCGAGGCTCCCGTAGACGGTGTCGTCCCCGACGACCCAGAAGTCGCCGTAGACCCACCTCCCCCCCCACCAGCGGTCAGGGAGGGCGTTGCAGAGCCGGTCGACCCCTAAAAGCTCGAAGGACCTCTCGGCGTCCACGAGCCCCGCCCCCTGGTAGTAGGCCTCGTACTCCTCGTCCTGGCTGTTCGAGAGCTTCTTTGCGCCCCTGGTCAGGGCAGCCTTCACCCCGGCGGGGGTGAGGGAGGGGTCAGCCTGGAGGAGGAGGGCGGCGACCCCCGCCACCACGGGGGTCGAGAGGCTCGTCCCCGAGGCCCGGGCGTAATAGTTGTCGATCTTCCCCTCGATCTCCAGCTTCAGGGGGACCGTCGATACGACGCTCACCCCCGGGGCTACCAGGCTCGGCTTGTACCTCCCGTCCCGGAGGGGGCCGGAGCCGCTGAAGGTGGCTATCCGGTCGTCGCAGTCCGTCGCCCCCACGGTGATCACCTTGACGCCATCCCCCGGGGACTCGACCCCCCCGAGGGAGACCGAGGAGGCGACGAGCATCAGGAGGAGGAGCCTCTCGTCGAGGTTCCCGGCGGCGACGCAGACGACGGTCCCGGCGTCCATGGCGTTGTCGGCGGCCATGGATATCGGCGGGTTGCTCTCGCCGAGGTTGAGGCCGCCGAGGCTCATGGTGAGGATGTCGGCGTCGTTATCTATGGCCCAGTCGATCCCGGCGATGATGTCGGAGATCTGGCCGGAGCCCTTGCTGTCGATCACCCGAACGTTCAGGAGGCTCGCCCCCGGGGCCACCCCTACGTACTCGCCGCCGGAGGCGGTCCCCGACCCCGCGATGATCCCCGCCACCGTCGTCCCGTGGCCGAGGAGGTCGTCGGTCGTCCTCTCGGAGTCGACGAAGTTCACCTCTCCCACCACCTTCCCCGCCAGGTCCGGGTGGTTCTTGTCGATCCCCGAGTCGAGGACCGCCACCACCACCCCGGTCCCGTTGATCCCGCGGTCCCAGAGGGGCTTGGCGTTCACCCTGCCGGTGGCGCAGAAGTTCCTCAGATCTTGGGTCGCGTTCTCCGGCTGGGCCGCCGCCACCGTCCCATCGGGATAGACCCCCAGAACCTGGGGATCTTCCGCCAGCCTCTGGAGGACCGAGGCGTTCGCCCTTCCGGAGACCCCGTTTATCGTCCGGTAGGAGTGCTTCACCTCGAGGTCGGGCACCACCTTATCCGAGCCCTCCTCGAAGACCACTATCACCGGAATCTTCTCCGTCCCATTCAGCAGCTCGTCTCCGAGGAGGAGGCCCAGGGCTTCGCTGATCGGCGGATCGAGGTCCTGAGGGACCCCGGATCCGGCCGAAGCCGCCGCTGCCAGGGCCAGCAAAAGGCCGACCGCCAGGATCGGCCCCCATCCATATCCGTCCATAAGTCTAACCACTCCCACTCCGCGCCGACGGCAGATCAAAAGGCCGGGGCGTATCAGATTTCCCGGTTGGTAGATAATGCTAAATAAACCTGTGGATTTTCTATCCCCGATGATCATCGGCTGGCTGATCGGGAACGTCCTCTGGATGGGGCTTGCCCTCCTCGCCGCCTCGGCCCTCTCGGGCCGCCGGCTCCTGGCGGGGCTCGGCTGGGTCCTCTTCGGCGTCCACTGGCTGAAGCAGCCCGCCCACTACCTGGAGATCGAAGACCCCTTCAACGTCCTCCTCACCCTGGCGGTAGCCCTCTTCTGCCTCTACCTCGGCTGGATCGTCCTCGCCAGGGGATCGGCCTCCGCCTCCTCCGCCTGGGCTGCCTCGGCGGTGGCGATAGGGGGGTTCGCCTACTTCCCCTTCGCCGAGGTTCAGCCCCTGAAGGAATGGCTGATATCGGAGACGGCGGACCTCACCCTCCTCCTTTTGGGAGCCCTCGGCATCCCGGCGGCCTCCGGCGGCGGCAGCGTCATAGTCCTCGCCGACAGGTCGGTGGAGATCGTCCTCGCCTGCACCGCCATCGAGAGCATGGCCCTCTTCGCCGGGGTCGTCCTCTCGGTCCAGGCCCCCCTGAGGAGGAGGGCGGCGGCCCTCGTCGCCTCCGTCCCGGTGATATACCTCCTCAACCTATTCCGGAACGTCTTCGTGGTCGTTGCCTACGGATGGGGTTGGTTTGGGGCCGATAGCTTCTATTATGCCCACAACGTCATCGCCAAGGCGGGATCGGCCGTCGCCCTCTTCGCCATCGCCTACGTCGTCTTCCTCCTCCTCCCGGAGCTCCTCGAGATGATCGAGGACCTGGCCGTCGAGATCAGGCGGGGCGGGGGTGAGCCGGCCTGAGGCTCGCCAGAGGCTCCGGCTCCTGGGTGGGCGTTCCCCTCCTGGCCTCGGCCCTCCTTTTTGGCCTCGGGATCGAGCTGCTATCGGGGGCGGCCTTAGCCCTATCGATCTTCATGGTCTTCTTTCATCGGGACCCCGAACGGTCACCCCAGGGCGAGGGGATGGTCTCTCCCGCCGACGGCCGGGTGGTGGAGGCGTCCGACGAGAAGGTGGCCATATTCATGAACCCTTTCAACGTCCACGTCAACAGGTCCCCCCTGGGGGGGAGGGTGGCCAGGATCGAGCATTCGGACGGGGGTCACCGGCCCGCCTTCTTTCGGTCGTCGTCGAAGAATGAGAGGAACCTGATCGTCTTCGGCACCCCTGAGGGGACGGTCCAGTTGACCCAGATCACCGGGGTCCTCGTGAGGAGGATCGTCTGCTACGTCACCCCCGGCGAGTTCGTCGATAGAGGAGAGAGGATAGGGATGATCAGGTTTGGGAGCCGGGTGGAGTTTTCCATCCCTCCCAGCTACAGCCTCAGGGTCGGGGAAGGAGACAAGGTGCGAGCCGGAGAGACGGTGGTTGCGGTGAAGGAGAGATGACCGGCATCATAGGGCTCGTCCGGCTCCCCGATGCGGCATCCATATTGAACGCCTCCCTCGGCTACGCCTCTATCCTCGCTGCGGCGGAGGGGAGGCTCGCCGCGTCGGCGGCGCTGATTCTCCTGGCCATGGCCGCCGACGGCCTGGACGGCTTCCTCGCCCGGAGGCTGGGAGACGGACCCCTGGGAGTCCAGATCGACTCCCTGGCGGACGCCGTATCCTTCGGGGCGGCTCCTGCCTATCTGGCTTGGTCGGCCTTCGGTTCCGATTTCGGGTCTGCCTTTTCGATCTTGGGCCCGTTTTACCTTGCCTGCGGGATCCTTCGCCTCGCCCGGTTCAACGTGACGGGAAAGAAGAACGGCGAGTTTCAGGGTATGCCCATTCCGGGGGCCGGAGCCTTCGTTGCCGCCAGCATCTTTCTGGACGGCCCCCTGCTCACGGCCTTTCTGATGGTCTCGATGTCTCTTTTGATGATCAGCACGATCCCGTACCCCAAGCTCAGAGACCCGAGGTTCGTGCCCCCGGTTCTGGCGGTGGGGGCAGCTTCTGCTGCTGCCTGGCACCAGGGAGATCTTCGCCTATCGGCGGGGGTCGTATTTTTAGCTCTGATCGGCTATCTCATATCACCGGTGGTGATAGAGGTATGCCGACGGAGAGGGAAGCGGCCGCCTTCGAGGCGGGGATAAAGCTGGGGGCGCTGTACCACCAGTTCGTGGGGTCGCCCGTCTCCGCCGAGACGGCGGAGAGCCTGGAGGTGGCGATGGAGGAGTCGATATCCCTCCAGCCCTTCGTCAGGTCCGTCTCGGTGGAGATCGACCGCCAGATGCTCGGAAGGAACGTCTTCGGCTACGGGGAGCTCGCCGGAAAGATGCTCCGGGCCGAGGTGGAGATAGACCGCCACGGGGCGAGGGTGAGGGCGAGGCTGGAGTACGATCCCAAGGCCGACTACCCCCTGATGAGCCTCTTGGACTGAGGGAGGAGCCAGCTGACGGCAAATAAGAGGACGGCGCTCGTCGCCATCCCCAGGAGGGGCCACCTCCCGCCGAAGAGGAGGGCGACGGTCCCCCCGCCGAGGAGACCGGCGAGGGCTCCCGATGGCGTCAGCCGGAGCCTTTCCCTCTCAAACCCCGCCACCAGGGGGACGATCAGCCCCCCGGCGAAGACGGTATAGGCGGCGAGGAGGTTGGATATGATCTCCGGGAGGCGGAGGGCGGAGAGGAGGGCCACCCCTCCGATCAGAAGGCATCCCGCCCTGGAGACCCAGAGGATCTCCCCGGCGGAGGCGTCGGGCTTCGCGGCACCGAAGAGGTCGAGGGCGAGGATCGAGGTCGCCGTCAGGAGGGTGGTGTCCGCCGAGGAGATGAGGGCGGAGAGGAGGGCGGCGGCGACTATCCCCGCCCCCAGGGGGGAGAGGGTCTCCGCCATCAGGACGGGGAGGGCCTCCTCCGGAAGGATGGCGGGGTAGAGGGCTCTTGCGGCGATACCGAGGGAGGTGATGACGAAGGCGATGGGGACGAGGATGACGGCGGCGGCGAGGGCCGCCCTCCTCGCCGTCCCCGGATCGGAGGCGGAGAGGAGCCGGGAGTAGATGTCGGGCCCCGCCAGGTAGGCGGAGCCGACGACGAGGACGAGGCCCGCCACCTCCGGCCACCCCCTCGCCTCCGAGGTCGGGAAGGACTCTCCCGCCAGGAGGTCGGGGCCGGCGAGCTGCAGAGCCCTCCAGGATACGAGGGCAAGCCCCAGGAGGAGGACGAGAAGCTGGAGGGCGTCGGTCTTGACGATCGACCGCTGCCCTCCCAGGGCGGTGTAGCCGACGAAGACGAGGGCGGCGGCGACCATGAAGGCCTCCTGCCGGGGGCCGAAGAGGATGCCCAGGAGCTTTCCGGATGCGACGATCTGGGCGGCGATCACCCCCACCCAGGAGACGAGGATGAGGGCGGAGGCGGCCAGCCGGACCCGCCGGTCGTAGGTCGTCCCCAAGAGCTCCGGGAGGGTGAAGCAGCCCGTGGCCCTCACCCTCTCCGCCAAAAAGAAGGATAGGATGAGGAGCCCTGCCGTCCCCGATAGGAGCCACCAGGCCCCCGTCAGCCCCTCGCGGAAGCCGAGCCCCGCCATCCCCAGGGTCGAGGAGGCGCCGAGGATGGTGGCGGTGAGGGTGGCGGTGAGGATGGCGGGTCCAAG
>Ga0334890_1004117_pt1 | contig 13765 bp, 8 predicted proteins | sample GraSluR1_MG_3_FD_207220 | JGI IMG/M metagenome (GOLD analysis project Ga0334890, IMG submission 207220) | Sludge microbial communities from methane-producing bioreactor in Wageningen University, Netherlands - Granular Sludge_31_08-R1 | ecosystem: Engineered > Bioreactor > Anaerobic > Unclassified... | reverse complement strand
GGTATAGTTTTAGCAAATTTAAAAGAAGGCGAATATCAAAGCAATTATTTTTCTTGGATTTTAGGACAAATAGTAGAGGATGTGGTTGTTGTATCAAGTTTAGAGAAAATCATTGATGTGAATATAGCTAAAATTATGAGGGAGAATTTTTTTTCTGATTTTTCTATTAAAGATTTGGCACAAGCTAAAAAAAACCTACAGCTTTTTATGTTTGCTAGAAAAGCAACCTATGAATACATTGATCCCCAAAAAGGCCAATTGCCATCAAGTGTAGTTTTACCCAGAACGTGCAGTATAGCTGTTATTAATACCACTGACATTTCCGGCTATGCGCAAAGCATGACTGATTTGTTGGAAAAGAGCGGCTCCAGAGTAGTGAGAGTTGATAGCGCTGATCAAGGTCAGCGCTTGGATCAGACAACCTTTGCTTTTGACAAAAGTAAAGAGGAGTGCATAGGGCTAATTACAACTATTGCCGACCATCTTTTGCTGGGAGAGCCTGCTAAGATTAATCAAGATCAAACTCAGCCTTTATTAAATAGATTTCGTTCAGACTTAGTAATTTTTTTGAATGATGATCAATTATTTTGGAGATTAATACCCAATTAGTATTTAGCACAAGCTTTATCTGAATTAAGGGTTGGGAAAAAGCGAATCTAATTTAAAAAGATTTAATCAAATTCCTCATTATCATCATCTTCTTCTTCATCAATTTCGTCAGCGATAATCTCCTCGTCTTTCCCGTAGGTATTAGCTTCACTTTTTTCTTCGCCTGTGGCAAGATACTCTCCGGAAAAATCAGCAATTATCTCAGATTGGATTTGTTTGCTGATAGGGAAGGAGGTTATACCTTGGTTGGCTTCAGAAACTCTAGATTCTTTAATTAAAACTTTACATTTTTCTTCATCAGCATTTATAGAATGCACTGTGCAGCTATATTTATTACCAGTTTTTATTAACTTCATTAGCCTGAGGGAGATTTCCTTTGGCAGGGCTCCCAAATATTGGGTTTGTTTTCCATTATCTTCTTCAATTAAGTAAATTGAAATATAATTCTTTTTTGGCTCTAGGAAGCTACTCTGTCCAACTGAGACTTGATCAAGAGTTTTTTTGTCAGCTAATCTCATCAAACTTATGATTTGAGCTTTTCCTGGTTCTTCGATATATGAATTCTTTTGGTTAAAGCTAATTTTTGGATTTTTGTCTCTTTTTTCAACTCTTGATAAATTTTTACTGGCTATTTTGTTATGTTTATCAAGTTCTAGCACTTTTGTGAGATATCTTTTAGCAACTCTTACGTGGCCTAGTTGCATTCTGGCTAAGGCCAGTCGATTGAGCGCTCCAATATTATGAGAATCTTCTTGAAGTATCGCCTCATTAATTTCAATAGCTAAGTTCCAATCCTTATTTTTCGCTGCCTCAACAGCCCTTTTGGTTAGTGGAGCTATGTTTTTCATGTTTTTAAGTTGTTATTCTATTAAGTTTTGTCAAAGAATACTGATTTTTACAGTAGATGTCAAGCAGATTATTAATTATTGGCCATGAGATTAGCCAAAATAGGTAAGTGGAGTTATAATTATTTGGAATAAATCAGAGTTTAAGCTTTAGGCGGTCAAATCTGGTGATAATAATAAACATTTTTTTTATGTCAGGTCATAGCAAATGGGCTAATATTAAGCACAAAAAAGCAGCTGAAGACGCAAAAAGAGGCAAAGTTTTTAGCAAAATATCTAGGAATATTAGGGGAGCTGTACGAGAGGGAGGGGGAGATCCCAATAGCAACCTCAATCTTAGATACTGGTTAGATAAGGCTAAAGAAGCAAACATGCCTAAAGACAATGTTCGGCGTGCTATTGATGCTGGTTTAGGCAAGGGAGAAAATGGGGCATTACAGGAAGTTATTTATGAGGGCTTTGATTCTCAAGGTGTGGGCTTGTTAATAGTTTGTTTAACAGAGAATAAAAATAGGACTACTGCAGAGTTGAGAAATATTTTAAGTAAATCAGGAGGTTCATTGGGTTCTCCAGGCTCGGTTAAATATATGTTTAATCGAACAAAAGAAGGAGGCTATCAACCCAAAATCACTATTCCTCTTCAGGGCGATCAGCAAAAAGCTAAATTAAAAACTTTAGTTGAAAATTTACTAGAGCTTGAAGATATCGAGGATGTACATTATGCTTCACATGATTTGGGAGAATTATAATATTAAAACTTGAATTATGAGACGAAGAGAAAAGTTTGTTATTTCCACCATTTTGTTGTCGTTTTTATTTTTCGCTATTCAGTATGTGAGTCTGGAATGGCGTTATTGGGCCATTGCTGGGCTAACTGTTATTACTTATTTAGTGTCTTCTTTTGCTTTATCTGATGATCTACAGTTCCATGAGAGGCTTACAATTGTACCTCTACCTACTATGTATGCTGCTGCAGTAGCCTTATTTTACTTCTTGTTACCGGGCAATCTTTTGAGTCAATTGATAATTTTGATACTATTTGCTATTGGTCTATATGCTTTATATTTAACTTCTAATATTTTTTCTGTGGTAAAAGGGAGAACGATCCAACTGTTGTACGCTGCTCACGCTATTGGCTTTTTTTTCACCCTTTTGACTTCATTATTGCTCACCAATACTGTATTTTCATTAAATCTTCCGTTTTGGGCCAACGGCTTACTAACTGGATTGGTTCATTTTCCTTTGGCACTGATGTCTCTTTGGGCAGTGAATTTTGAAGATTTTATTGCTAAGGATATCTTGATTTATTCTCTGCTAGTGAGCATTGCCTTAACGGAGTTTGCTATGTTGCTGTCTTTGATCCCTATTCCTTTGTGGAATACGTCTTTATTTATTACTGGCTCTGCTTATTTGATGTTAGGATTGTTGCAGTCATTTTTAAGGGGTAGGCTATTCAAAAATACAGTTGTAGAATACTCATTGATATCAATAATATTAGGCTTTTTATTTGTCATTTTTTTCCCTTTTAAATAGTTTTTTGTTGTTTTTTAAATTGGCAATCATTGTAGATTTTGCAAGAAATATAAATAGAGTGGGGGACTTGAGTAAATTTTGCGTTAAGGTTGCCCAAGCCCATGCCCAAGCCCATATAGTCAAAGACTATATGGGCTTGGTTTTGTTAATTAAAGATTAGAAATTATTAGCAAAATATTTTTTTGGGAAGAAATAAAAACTAGAGAAGATTAAAAAAGTAGGCTAAATGTTTAGTAATTTGAGTACAAAGGTTAAAAAAGAGGAGAGGGTTTAAAAAAATAGCATCCTATAATTTGTGTAAGTGATATACTTTGATATAGTTAGGTAAGGGGAGTAAGTTAGTAAAAATAATGTGGAAAACTATTGTTTCTTGGCTAGTAACAAAGTTGAAGAAGAACTTAAAATTAAAAATAATTAAATTTTCTCGAGACTGCCTCTGGTAGATTAAGAGCTACACCAACTTTTTAAAAGGAGTAGAGATACCATTTTGTACAAAATAGATTGATTTAAAGGTAAAAAACCCGAACCCACTTATTTAAAATTAAGGTATTTTTGATGGCTCGTTAGGGAGCTGTTTATACCTAGAAGTAGAGGTATAAATGAATTAATAAAAATGTTTATTAGTGTTTATGGGTGTGAAGGGAGTGGGGTTGGGTCCTCTCTTTTGATCAATATTATCAAATGAGTTATCTTCATTATGTCGCACAATATAACTTTTGCGACGTTAGCTCAAGTTTTAGAATATAGTTAAAATTTGACTGTTTGTTTAAATTATTTATTCTTTTCCCTTAAATATTTATTTATTTTAATTTCATATAAAAGATTGTTTTATCCACTCTTTTTATTTTTACCCCTACCTTTTATGTTTTCAAAATCTTTGGATTAATTCTGAAGTTACATTAGGGCTAAAGATCATTTTGTGGGGGTTTTTTGAATTTGGCTTTCAACAACCTTAGCATTAAATGATTGATTATACAGCTATGTTTAAAAAAAGCCGATTTTGAGCGTTTAGAGGGCTTATTTTAAGCCAGGTAAATTTTATTTTCTTAATTAAAGATTGATACATCAAGTTAATACCGCTATTGATAAAAATCTTTATTTTCAAAAAAGTATATAATTTTTTTAGTTTTATTGATTTTTCTTAAATAATTTAAAAAATTTTTTGATTGTATGGTTTTAAAAATTTAAATTAAATTGACTATTTAGTATTTAATAAAAAATACTGTAATACTTGGTTTTTAAAATTTGGAATTACTAAAATATTTTTAAACCACTTTATTAAACCCTTTTTGTCAATATTTTTCAAAAATTCATAAAATTTTGTTTAAAAAATAGTCTGATACATAGCGGATAAGTAATGCAGGTCAATTTTGTCATCCTCTCCCCTGCTCTGCTAAAAATCCCCCTCTAGATACTTGAGTAATTTTTTGGCATATATTGATAATTTTTAAACTGTCAGCTTGTTATAATAAGAGATATGTCTAAAGCCAACTCTATTCAACTTTCAATGGTTGAGTTTCTCGAACATCTCGAGGTTGAAAGGAACTTGAGCTCTTTGACTATTCGCAACTATCGACATTATTTAAAGAGGTTTATCGAGTGGTTGGGCGCGCAAAACTGTACGGATTTAACCAAGGTTGACCTAGATTTGATCAGAAAATATAGAGTCTACTTGAATCGCTTTCAAGATGATCATGGAGAAACTTTGTCCAAAACCACTCAAAGTTACCACGTTATTGCTATTCGCTCTTGGTTTAAGTGGTTGGTAAAAAATGATGTAGGTGTATTGCAGCCTGAAAAAATAGACCTTCCCAAAGGAGAATCAACTCCGATGCAGTTTGTTAGTGCAGAAAAGATTGAAAGATTGTTGGCTCAGCCTAAAGTTTCAACCAAGGTTGGGTTGCGAGATAGGGCCATGCTAGAGGTTTTATTTTCAACTGGATTAAGGGTCAGCGAGTTAGTCAGTTTAGATAGAGATAAAATTGATCTTGAAAGGCGTGAGTTTGGAGTTTTAGGAAAAGGTCGAAAAGTTAGGCTAGTTTTTTTAAGTGAAAGGGCTAGCTTGTGGCTAGAAAAATATTTACAGTCAAGAGATGATAATTGGCGACCTGTCTTTATTCGATATTCTGGCAGTAAAGCAGAGATCACTGATGATGGAGATAGTATGAGAATCACTACCCGCAGCGTGCAGAGGATTGTGAGCAAATATGCAAAAAGAGCTAGACTGGTGGTCGACTTGACTCCCCATGGCATTAGACACAGCTTTGCTACGGATCTTTTAAACAATGGCGCTGGCCTGAGAGAAGTTCAGGAATTGCTCGGGCATAAAAACATAGCCACTACTCAGATATACACTCATGTTACCCAACCCAAATTAAAGGAAATTCATAAAAAATTTCATTCTGATTTGCGTGCCTCAAGTAATTTGGAAACTGTTGAGTAATTTTTTTTAAAAATCAGGGCTTAAATTTTAGCAGAGTAATTAAAAGAGTGCCAATTTACTATCATTGATACTATCATTGATATATCAATAAAAAATCATTGTTTTTTTAAATTAATGTAGTGATTTTAGATATGCTTTTGATAAGTAACTGGTGGTTTAAAAAATATAATTTGGTTTTTAAGATTAATTGATCAAAATATATCAATATATAAATTATACTAAATTAACATATTTTAATATTATTAAAATAATCGATAACTAAACTAATATATTTTAAGATATTGAAAATTTTTAAGCCTTGTTTTTATTTAACATTCCCCTATTGAGTATGTGTCAACTAAAGATAATAATGCTAAAATGTTTATCCTCTGATAAAATATGAAATATTCGGGCTCATAGCTCAGTTGGCTAGAGCGCTTGCATGGCATGCAAGAGGTCGCGGGTTCGAGCCCCGCTGAGTCCACAGTTTTAATATTTTTTGTCAAAATTTTTTAAAAGACTCTCCCCTACTCTACTTTTTCTGTGAGAGCAATTGAGGCTACGGTATCTTTCTTAGGAAGTTTCATTAAAATCACTCCTTGAGTGGGCCTAGTTAAAAAAGGTAGAGATTTTTTAGTATTGGGCAATTGAATAGTCTGTCCTTTTTGTGTAGTAATGACAACTCCCTGATGCTGATCAGTGATGAGTCGCACAGCAGCCACTTTTCCGGTTTTTTTAGTAATATCAGCTACCTTAACACCTAGGCCAGATCTTTTTTGCATTGGATATTGGTCTATTTTGGTGCGTTTACCCATGCCGTGTTCTGTGATCACTAAAATGGCAGCCTCTTTATTATCTTTTACTTCTTGATCAAAACTTTCCAAAGCTACTACATAGTCAGCCTTTTTTAAAGTAATGCCTTTTACTCCTTTAGTGTCGCGGTTAGAGTTTTTAATTTCTTTTTCACTGAACCTAATACACTTGCCTTCTCGTGTGGCTAAAAATATTTCATGAGTGCCATCTGTGATTTGTCCTTTAACTAGCTCATCTTCTTCGTTGAGCATGATGGCTATAATGCCTGTTGAGCGGATATTCTCAAAAAGATTGACAGCTGTTTTTTTAATTAACCCCTGTTTTGTTGCTAACGTAATAAATTTGTCTTTATCTTGTTTTTCATTAAGTTTTAAAATTGACTGAATTTTTTCATCTGGTTTAAGGCTCAGTAAATTTACAATGGCCGTGCCCCTAGCAGTTCGAGATGATTCAGGGACTTCAAAAGCCTTAAGTTTGAAAACTCTCCCCTGATTGGTGAAAAATAACAAAGTGTCATGGGTTTCGCAAGTAATAATTGTTTCGAGGGAATCTTCATCTTTCATGTTTAGCTTAACTCCTTTTCCTCCTCTTTTTTGCGATCTAAAGGTACGATCTGCTAATCTCTTTATATAGTTTTGTTTTGTGAGGGTAATGACCGCTGGTGCATTGGGGACTAGATCAGTTTCTTCAAGTTCTCCAATTTTGCTTTTTACTAATTTGGTGCGCCTTTCGTCCCCATAGTTTGTTATTAATTCCTCTAGCTCATCAGTAATAACATCTAGAATTTGTTTAGGATGCGTAAGCAGCTTGGCGATTTCTAAGATTCTTTTTTTAATGGATTCATATTCGTCTTCGATCTTTTTTCTTTCTAAAGCAGCCAATCTTTTAAGTTGCATTTCTAAAATAGCGGTTGCTTGAGTATCGCTTAAGCCAAACTTTTTCATTAATTGTTTGTGCGCTGTTTCTGTATCAGCAGAATTGCGAATAGTTTCAATAACATCATCTAGATTTTTTAGGGCAATTAGCAGGCCTTCAAGAATATGAGCTCTATTTCGTGCTTCAATCAACTCATATTGGTTGCGTTTAACTACAACTAATTGCCTGTGTCTAGCGTATTCACTTAAAATCTGCTTAATGTTCATCAGTTGAGGAGTCCCATCACTATTGAGAGCCACCATGTTCATAGGGTAAGTAGTTTGAAGTCTGGTAAACTTGTAGAGTTTGTTGAGTACTACTTTGGGCCTGGATCCTCTTTTAAGCTCAATGGTAATTTGTAGTCCTTGTCGGTCTGAGTCATCCCTGATGTTACGGATACCATCGATCTTGTCATTTTTAACCAGATTTGCAATCTGCTCAATCAGTTGAGCTTTATTAACCTGATAGGGAATCTCAGAAATCACAATCTCAAAACTACCCTTGTTTTCAATAATTTCAGCCTTACCTCTAACAACAATTTTACCTTTACCCTTTAGGTAGGCTTCTTTAATTTCTTTAAAATCATAAATGATACCAGCTGTGGGAAAATCAGGTCCCTGAATATTTTCCATTATTTCTTCATTTGTGATGTCGCTGGTGAATTGACCGGCAATTTGATCAGGGTTTGCTTCTAATAAAATGTTGGTTAGTGAAGACAACTCTTTAGGGCCTAGTTTATCTTTATACTGCTTATTTACTTCTTTTTGTTCACCTGTTGTAGTAACTGCTCCCTTTTTGATTAAGGAGATAACAGCCTTGCAAACTTCTGTCAGATTGTGGGGAGGTATTTTAGTAGCCATTCCAACCGCAATCCCTTCGGCTCCCATTAAGAGTAAGTTGGGTAGTTTTCCAGGCAACACTGCTGGTTCTTGTAGCGAGCCATCAAAGTTATCAGAAAATTTGACTGTATCTCTGTTAATATCTTCTAGAATTTCTTGGGAGATTTTCGCCAATCTAGCTTCTGTGTAACGCATAGCAGCCGGACTGTCTCCGTCAACAGAGCCAAAATTACCTTGCCCATCAATCAAAGGATAGCGAATGTTAAAATCTTGAGCCAATCTAACCAAAGCTAAATATACTGAGCTATCACCATGCGGATGATATTTTCCCAAGACATCCCCAACAATACGGGCGCATTTTTTATATGCAGAGTTATAGTGAATGCCGGTTTTATACATGGAATACAAAATACGTCTTTGAACTGGCTTAAGCCCATCCCGAACATCTGGCAGGGCTCGAGAAACAATGACACTCATGGCATAGTCTAGGTAAGATTTCTCCATTTCTTGAACGATTGAGGTGTGTTTAACTTTTCCGTAATCAGTATCGGTAACGGTACCAATTAAAGAACCATTGTTATTGGTTTGAAGAACGGCTTCTTCGTTGTTTTGTTTTAGATCTGTTGGTTGATCTTGTTTTTTATCTGGAGAATCTGGTGTTTTACTGGCCATGATCTTATTTTTATTATTTTTTGATATAAATTTATCTATTGATATATTTTAATAGTATTAATTATATTAATATTTATTTTGAGATATTTTTTAATGCTTGTTCAATAGCTGGGGCAATATCTTTTTTTCTGCTCAGCCTTGGTCCAATATCAATAACGCCATCTTGAGCAGTCTCAGAAAAAGCTTTCTCAGCAACAGCCTCACTTTCTGAATCTGCAACCAATAATTTGGTGTTTGTTTTTAAAACGTCAGTCACAGCTAAAAAAATCAACTCCACATTTTCGTCTTGCTTAACTTCTTGCATGGCTTTAAGTAGTTCTTGTTTTTGGGTTGCTAGAATTTCAGCTTGCTGTACTGTTTCCAGTTGGCCAATAAAAGTACTTCTGTTAAACTCAAATTTTTTATAGTCATTTTTAACTAATTGCTGTGGAGTAAGAGAGCTTAAGTCTGATTTTGCTTTAAAAATATCAAGAGTAAACTGTTCCAGATCACTGATTTGAGCAATACCAGCTAGCTCTTGGGTCATATCTTTGTCGCGCTTGGTAGTGGTACTGGACTTAAAACCAACTGTGTCTGATAAAATGGCAGCCAACATTAAAGCAGCTAGTTTTTGAGTGGGCTTAATAGGTTTTGAAGCAAATCTTTGCATCATAAAATAAACAATGCTTGTGGTTGAACCCCAAGGTTTGAAATTTAAATAGATTGGGTTTGAAAAGTTAAAATTTGCCTTATGATGGTCTATGATTTCTACAATTTGGCCAGGATCAAGATTTGCTAAACGTTGAGACTCCTCGTTGTGGTCAACTAAAATCACTTGGTCTTCTTGGGCAATGTTTTGGGCAGTAATTAACTCTGGAGCCGGTATTTTAAATCTATCAAGTAGATAGTTGGTTTCGTTGTTAATTGGATCAACTATGGCAGCTTGAGCGTTTTGATATCCAAAGCTTTTTTGTTGATTAAAAAGAAACTCTAAAGCTAAGGCAGCCACAACACTATCAGTGTCAGGTTTTTGATGGCCGATAATAAAGGTTTTTGACATGTTTTTTAAGTGTTAATAATTTAGTTATATATCTAACTCTGCCATTTGTGCCCTAGTTTGAATGAATTTTTTTCTAGGCGGTACCCTGCTGCCCATTAGTACCTCAAAAGCTGTGTCAGCTTTGTGGGCATCTTCAATGGTAATTTTTTTAACAATTCTAGTTTCTGGGTTCATGGTTGTATCCCACAGTTGTTGGGGATTCATTTCCCCCAAGCCCTTATAGCGTTGTAGGCCAATCTTGACTGAGGGATTTTTCTTTTTAATCTCAGCTATTAATTTATCCTTTTCTTCTTCTGAGTAGGCATATTTTTCTTCTTTGTTATAAGAAATTTTGTATAAAGGTGGCATGGCTACGTATAAATGACCTTGTTCTACTATTTCTGGCATATGACGATAGAAAAATGTTAAACCTAGGGTTGTGATATGCTCTCCATCAACATCCGCATCATTCATTAGAATAATACGATGATATCTTAAATTTTTTGGATCATAGGTTTCATTGATGCCAGCTCCTAAAGCAATAATTAGCTGTTTTAATTCTGTAAACTCGATAACTTTGTCTAAGCGGGCTCTTTCAGTGTTTAAAATTTTTCCGCGTAGAGGAAAAATAGCTTGAAAGCGTCGATCCCGACCTTGTTTAGCACTGCCGCCGGCGCTGTCTCCCTCAACAATGTAAATTTCTGATGCTGCAGGATCTGTGCTTTGGCAGTCAGCTAGTTTTCCAGGTAAAGTGGTCCCATCTAAAACTCCCTTTCTAGTGACAGCATCTTTGGCAGCACGAGCTGCCTGTCTGGCTCTGGATGACAACAATATTTTAGCAATAATATTTCGCGCAGCTGATGGGTTTTCTTCTAAAAAGAAAGAAAAAGCTTCTTTAAAAACTTGATAGGTTGCTGATTGTGCCTCTGAGTTATTGAGCCTTGTTTTGGTTTGTGATTCAAACTGCAGGTCATTAGCCGGCATTTTTACAAAAACCACAGCAGTTAAACCTTCCTTGATATCACTAGCAATAAAATTTTCATCTTTTTTTAACATTTCATTCTTATCAGCATATTCTCTGAGAGCTCTACTTAGAGAGGAGGTGAATCCACTTATATGAGTTCCCCCATCAGGGGTATTGATAACATTAACATAACTATCAATGATTTCTCGATATGAGTCGTTGTATTGCAAAGCTATTTCAACGCCAATTTGCTTACCTGATTCCTTGTCGGTCCATTCGTCTTGAGTATAAAAAACATCATGTAAAACATCTTTGCCAATATTAAGGTGTTCTACCATAGATTTAATTCCGCCCTCAAAATAATAGTGTTTTTCAACTTCGGCAATTTCATCATCAAGGGTGAAGTAAATGCCTGCCATCAGATAAGCTCTGTCTTTTAAGGCTTGGGTTAATTTAGAGTGACTAAAAGTAGTAGTGCTAAAAACACTTTTATCAGGAATAAAATGCACTAAAGTACCAGTCTTACCCTCTATTAAAGACTGTGATTGTTTGGGGAAAAGTTTTTTAACTTCATCTTGAGAGATTTCTTTGACTTTTTTATGAGGCTTTCCTTTACAGTAAGACTGATAATAATAGCTATTTTCTCTTTTTGAGATCACTTGCATGAATTGGGAAAGGGCATTAACAGCAGAAGAGCCGATTCCATGAAGGCCGCCAGAAACTTTATAGGCAGCGTTTTCAAACTTTCCGCCGGCATGCAGTTTTGTCATTACCACCTCAAGAGCTGAAACTCCTGCCTGTTCGTGAGTTTCAACTGGGATACCACGCCCGTGGTCTACTACTGTGATAGCCTGAGAACCAAGATCTTTGGTGTCTACTAATTGTTTTTCTTTTTCAGTAATTTTGGAGCGATAAAGTTCAATAATTTTACCGTGGCCCGCTATCGCTTCATCAACAGCATTATCTAAAATCTCAATAACTAAATGATGAAGTCCTTTGGCATCAGTTGAGCCAATAAACATCCCGGGTCTTTTGCGGATCGGTTCTAACCCTTCTAAAATTTTAATTTCAGTGGCTCGGTATGAGTTGGTATCGGCCATGTAATAATTAAGTTTTAATTAATATGAATATATAAGCAATTTTTTACAAACAAACTATTAATAACTGATTCACAGATTATCTTTTTTACCATAGTTTAAAAACTAAATCAAATTCATTAATTTTTTGTTAATTAACCAAAAAATACTGGCTAAAATGACGAAAAATCAACCTTAGTGTAACTAGTTTATTATAACTGAAACTATCCTGATTTTCACCTGTATTTTGTTGAAAATTTTGATAAATATAGATTGATAAATCAGCTTTTTTTATTATAGATTTGTGAAATAAATTTATGAGTCAAAATTTAATCACTTTGAACTGAAATATAACTAAAAAATGATTGGAAGACTAAAGGGTTAAAAAATTCGCAAATTAGTATTAGTAATAGAAATGAGCTCATTTCTGAGGGGTTACACCCCTCAGCATTTTGTCTTGCTTTGCAAGATCAAAGCCTGCTCCCCTGTCGCTTTAAGGGGTATTAGACCCTTAAAGCTCCACTAAGGGAATCCCCCTTTGAAGCCTAATTAAGTAATAAAGTTTCTTGCTTATATACTATTATATAAATTTAAAGTTTATTCTAATCTTTTGTCTATTTTCTGTGTTGCCTCCTCCTCAAGTGCTAAGTGTAACACTATTGTTGTTGGCGCCTTGAAAATAGAGCAAAATATTAAGAAAATCAATGCAACTTTATTACTTAATTAGGCTAGAACCCCCATTCTGATTTGTTCCTCCCGTCCTCCCGCTAAGCGGGACGGGAGAACAAGCTGGCGGGGTATTTAATCAGAATAAAACTTAGATTTGAATAATTTTAAAAAAATTGTGCTCTAAAGCCAGCCTGACGTTAAGATTTTTGTTCAAATCTTGATAGGCAGAAAGTAAGTGATGAGTAATTTTAGATGCCTTGTTTGTATTGATCTCGACTTGATTTCCCTGGTTCAACTTTTGATGAAAATAAATTATTAAGGCTGAGAGTAATGCTATTGCCTCTTCTCTTTGCTGGAATTGTTCTGCCAACAATATGGCTTGTTCATAATTAAAATCATTGTTTGAAATTTGCTGAGCAACTTCTTCTATAACTTTTGCGCTTAACTCTTTTTGAGCCTTTTCAAGTTTTTCCGGTGAAGAAAGGTTAATTTTTTTGCACCTAGAATGAATAGTTGGTAGTAATCTTTCTGGTTGAGCACTGGTTAAAATAATCTGTATATTTTCAGGGGGCTCTTCTAAAATTTTTAGTAAGGCATTTTGGGCTGGTTGGGAACTTTGCTGCGCAGATAAAATCACAAAAATTTGTTTTTTCTGACCATAAGATCCATAGCTGCTTTGAGAAATTAGCTCTCTTACTGCCTTGATTTTTACACCGGTCTCATCAGCATTTATCCAAAGCAAATTTATATAGGGTGGTTTTGAATTAACCAAGCCCCTTTTTTTTAGAAAAGATAAAGCTTGCTGTTGTTGGTTTTGGCTAGGATGAAAAACTAATAGCAATGAGCTATTATCCATAGATAAAGCCTGATTTTGACCTTTAGAGCCACTATTTACAGGTTTATTGCTAGCACTCATAGTTTATTTTGTTTGATCTAGTGTAGTTTTTATTTTTTTAGCTTAACTCTTTTATTCTGGCCTCGATTATGTCATTATAATATATTAGAGTACTAGATTTTTGAGAAAAATATTTATGCCTGCCCCAAATTTATCTGGACCAAACACTATTGATCTTAAGAGTACTGATCCTCAAAAGGATGTTGAAAATCAGGCAGGAGCTATTAGCCAAGATTTAGTTCAAGAAGCTGGCCAGCATACACCAGCAGGACAGGAAATCCCCCAAGAATCCCTGCAAGCTAATCAATCTAATTCACCTGGGGATACAGCTTCCCTTGGTGGAAATTTTCCAGAAATTCTTAAAGTATTGGTAGCAAACAATGTCTTAACCATTGAGCAAGCTCAGCAAGTTAATGGAGTTCATTTGTCCTCTAACAAGACTATTGAACAAATTCTTCAGGAAAGTGAGTTGGTTTCGGAGCTGGCGTTAACTAA
>Ga0334890_1004111_pt1 | contig 13771 bp, 17 predicted proteins | sample GraSluR1_MG_3_FD_207220 | JGI IMG/M metagenome (GOLD analysis project Ga0334890, IMG submission 207220) | Sludge microbial communities from methane-producing bioreactor in Wageningen University, Netherlands - Granular Sludge_31_08-R1 | ecosystem: Engineered > Bioreactor > Anaerobic >... | reverse complement strand
TTAACTGCCTTTTTTTGGGGGTAGGTAAGGATAAAGATAGATTTTTGTGTGTTTTTAGGTAATTTTTTTAAAGCTTCTTTTAATCTTTTTAAGCTAAGGGTTTTAAATTGGGGTGAGTTTTCTAGGCCGGCAATATATTTTTCAGTCACGCAGCCCCAAACAATAGGTTTTTTAGTGACAATTTTTTTTGAAAGCTGAATGATGCGTTTGGCAGAAATTTCGCGAGGTCCAAGGATAAAAATTGGCTTTTTTTGGGTGAATTGCTTAAGGTCAGAGGCCTTGATTTCAGACCATTTATAAAGTGTCATGCCTGATATTTTTGTTCAAACTTTTTAAAAAGTTTTTTAATTTTTTTTGCTTCTTTTTTATAAAGATTGGTATTTTCAAGCGGAGTGTATTGCAGTTTACGATAATGCCATTCACATAAGTCAGCTTTGTCAAAAGGGATGAACTGAACGTGTAAATGATCAGTAACACTCATTTGAGCTTCTGGGCCTCCTTCTCTAATAACGGTCCACATGCCTTTGTAGCCGTGAACTTTTTTTATTATTTTTTTTGCTAGGTAGGTAAACTTACGGATGGTTTCCCATTGTTGGGAACTTAACTCCTTAGGTGATCTAATGTGTTGTTTGGGAACAGCCATCAGCTGGCCATCAATATATGGATAAAGATTAACTGTTAGCGCGATTTCATTTTCTTCAATTAAGATGTATTTATTTTTTAGATCACAAAAAACGCATTTGCCGGTATTTTGCCAGATTTTGTCGTATTCTCCATTAACACGGGCATTTTTTTTATATTCTTGATCTTGTTCTTGAGTAGTGTTTGACATTGTTGTCAGTAGATTGGATAAAACTATTTGTCTCTTAGTGGATTTTTACCATTATCTAAAAAATCTTTAAGAACCTCGTTGAGCTGGGCACTGACTCCCTTTTTTAAAATTTGGGTAGTGGAAATAAAGGGAGATTGTCTCTCAACTAGTTCTACACGTCCGCCATAATCAATGACTGTTTTATATTCTGCTGAGGTTTGGTAGCCATCATTCCAGCTTTCTTTAACAGTCACAAAAACATCTGGCTTAAGGGCTTCAATAGTTGGCTGGTTGCTCATTTGGGGGATGATGGTGATAAGATCAACAAAGCGAATATAGCTGAGCATTTCAGCCCTGATTAGTTCATCAAGGATTGGACGATTAGGCCCTTTTAGGGAACTAACTGTTTGGTTGCTGCTAATACCAACTACAAGTACGTCTGCTAATTTTTTTGCCTCATGCAGATAGCGGACTTGGCCCACATGCAGCATATCCCAGGCACCAGCAGTGTAGACAATGGTTTTATTTTTAGAGCGCACAACTTCACCCACTTGGGCTAGTTGGCTAGGTTTAATCAGCCTTTGCTTCCAATTGAATTTCATTTTTTTTGTATTTCTATTGCGTTATGTGGCTTAAATTTTAAAATTAAAATCTCAATAGGATTAAGTTACCATTCTTTTTTAAGCATTGCCAGCGTAATTATTATTTTATTGTCAATGAAACCAAGTTGCGCTGAATTAAGTATTTTTTTGTTCTTAAATAGTGGTCATTTTGTGACAAAAATTCATAGGGATTGTGCTGCAGGAATTTATAAAAATCATAAAAAAGAAAAAAATCAACAAGCTGGTTAAGTAGCTTAGTATCAGGAAGTTCTTGTCCTCCTCGTTTGTGATAGCCAGAGTAGAGGAAATACTTTCTTATTTTTTGGGCAGCTTTATATTTGCAGTCTATTAATAAAAAGGCTAGTGTGCGGGCTAGGTCAATGATAGGAGGTCCAAGGCTGACTTTTTCAAAATCTAGAATTCCGGTAATCGTAAGAAAATTTTGATTTTTTGTTTGATGGACATCAAGGGCGAATTTTTTTTGATTAGGATTTGTTTGAAAATAGCTGCTTGGCATAAAATTGAATAAAATATTGCTGCGCACAAAGTCCAAATGTAATATTTGATTACTTGGATGTTTTTTTAGCTTAGTTAATAATTGTTCAAATTGTACAAAAGCTTTTTTTTCAATAGAAAGCTTCAGTTTTTGTTCAACTGCTTTCAAAACATTTTTTTGATTAAAATAATTGATCATTTCTTTTGTTTTTCTCTCTAACATACGTGTTTCACTATCATATAAATTTTGAGTTTTTATATCAAAATTTGAAAGTTGGTGATGTAGAGAACCCAAAACTTGACCTAACAATTTAATATGCTTCATTGAGTAGTCTTCCCAATTAATGGTTATTCCGGGCAAATAATTGTATAAACAACAGTAGTATTTTTTTTGATTGAGTGAAATTTTTATGATCGCTTGACTATTTTTTTTAATGGAGTGACGGGTGGGCCAGTCTTTTTTTGCTAAATAATCTGAGACCTGATTGGCAGCTTTAATTTTTTTGACAATACCAGGCTCTGATTTGTAAAAAATTAACCCCAATTTTTCTCCTGAATTTAACTCTAAAGGCACAACTGTATTGCGGTATCCAGATTCAAAAGCAGGAATTTGCTTTATTTTTTCTGAAAGTTGGTATTGCTCCAAAATTTTTTCTATTAATTTTGGACTGGGTTTGATCGGCATAAATGGTGAGTAAATGATAAAAACAATAATTTCGGGTTATAATTAGCGATCTATTATATCTAATTAATTCTGATTATATTCCCCGCTAGCTTGTCCTGCTTAGCGGGAGGAACAAATCAGAATGGGGGTTCTAGGGGGATTCCCCCTTAGTGGAGCTTTAAGGGTCTAATGCCCCTTAAAGCGACAGGGGAGCAGGCTTTGTTCTTGCAAAGCAAGACAAAATGCTGAGGGGTGAAACCCCTCAGAAATGAGCTCATATCTATTACTAATATTAATTTGCGAATTTATCTAAAGGTTATGAAAATTACAGCTATTAAGACTCCTATTGTTAAACAAAACGACAACCTGCTACAGTTAATTGTCCAAAATGTAAAGCAAGTTCCGGAGAAAAGTGTATTAGTAATCACCTCTAAAATTATTAGTTATAGCCAGAATAGATTGGTTCCGATTGAGGCTGGCACCAGGGAAGAAAAACATGAGCTAGTGAAAAAGGAGGCTGATGCCTATTTACCTAGCAGTCATTCTCAATACGATATCATGCTGGCTATTAAAGACGGACATTTTAATGCCAATGCTGGCATTGACGAGTCAAATGCTGATGGCCATTATGTTTTATGGCCTGAGAATTTGCAGCAGGAGTTAAATGAGATTTGGAAGTTTATAAGAAATCATTATCAGGTAAAGCAGGTGGGTGTAATTGCCACAGATAGTCGCACTTGGCCGTTGCGCTGGGGTGTAGTTGGCACCTGTTTGGCTCACTGCGGCTTCAAGCAATTAGCTGATTTTAGGGGTAAAAAGGATTTGTTCGGCAGGGAAATTAAAATGGTCCAGTTAAATATTGCTGAAGCAATCGCTTCTGCTGCGGTTTTAGAGATGGGAGAGGTAGCAGAGCAAACACCGCTGGCATTAGTAGAGGAGATTAAGCACATAGAGTTTCAGGACCGTGAACCTTCAAAACAGGAGCTTCAATCACTAAAAATAGCAATTGAAGACGATATGTATCAACCATTTTTACAAAGTGTTCCTTGGGTGAAAAAGAAAAGTAATAATTAATTTTACTGCTTAGCAAAGCTGAATTTCAAATACTGCAGTTATCTTATAGATCTGCAAAATCTTCTTCCAAAATTACAGTTTCCTCAAGTTCTTGCAAGATAACATCAAGCTCATCACTCTCACTAACCTCAGGCATAGCTTGTAACTCCTCGTCTTCAGCCAACTCTCCAGCAGGGGTAGCAACCTCAGTTTCTAGCAATATATCTTGGTCTTCAACTACTGCTTCTTCTGTTATTTCTTGACCAAAGTCACCAAAACGATATTGATAATATAATGCCCCTAAGGCTGTCGCAAAAAGAGCAACCAAAACTAAGATAAATAAAAGATTGTTTTTCATAAGAGTAGATGTGGTTAGTAATTGTTATTTAATAATTTACTGCTACTCAGTCTGACTTATGGCAGACCGGACTGCTGTTGTCATTTCTAGCACAACTTGCTGAAACTGTTGTCTAGCTTGCAGGGCTTCGTCTCTGGCTGCTAGGGCAATTTGTCTTTGTGCCTGATACTGCTCAGGATCAACCTCTTCAAATTTAGCCACTGCACCATTGGCTTTTTCTATGGCTTCTTCTAGCAATAGCATCGCATTGCTAAAACCATCCCTAGCTTCTGTCATATCAACGCCTTCAGCTTCAAGTAGATCAAATCTAGCTTCAATTTTGTCTGCAATTTTTGTTAAGCGTTGATAGTAAAAATTAAAGCGTCTTTGTAGACGGTTGGCATGAATAGCAGTAACTCGCTGTTGGGCTTGAACTCTTTGCTCAGTTGGCTGTGAACCTGGATCGTCAATTTGTTGAATTTGAATTCTGGCTTGGTTATCAGCCTCGTCAGGCAAGGGGACTGTTCTTTGCTCCTGACCAGTGTCTTGAACAACATCTTCAGCCTGAGCTGTTTCTGGCCGACTGGTTCTAATCTGGCCAGGCTCTTCAACAGCCAGTGCCGGAGAAATTGTAGCAAACAATAAACAAGGAATAATAAAAAATGAGACTTTTTTCATAGTTGGAGTTTGTACTTTATAGAGTTATTTATATTCACTAAGTATCAGTATAAGAGATTATTGCTCAGAAGTAAATAACTGGGCTACTTGTGAAATTAACTCAGAATCATTGAAATATCTGTTCAGTTGTGTTTGCCAGTTTGGATCTTGCACGCTTATTAGGGGCTCAACTCCACTTCCTTCAATTGGAGTACCATCTTCACGCAGGGTTAGGTGGTGAACTAAGAAGATGGAGTATTCTTCGCTGTCGCTGATCTGTCTTTCTAAGGGAAAAACCCGTTCAATTGTGCCCCAGCCCATGGTAGTTGTACCTACCAAAACCCCGACATTGTATTTTTTGATAACACTAGCCATAACTTCGCCAGTGGATTGAGTGTTCTCGTCAATCAACACTACCACTTTTTTATAACGTACCAGGCTAGGTAGCCAGCCGGTGCGGGTTTTAAAATCGCTAACTTTTCCTTGTTGAATAAACTGATAAGCATATTGGTTATTGCCAATAAAAGGTCCTAAAAAGTAGGGCAGACCGTCAATGGCTCCGCCAATATTACCTCTTAAATCTAAGATAAGAGTATCAAGCTCTTCACCGCGATCATCAACCTTTTCAGTTACTTCTGCTAATTCCTGGACAGTTGTAGGAGAGAATTGCTTAATTCTTAAATAGAAAATTTGTGGAGTTAGTAGGTGCCATTGCATGGTGGGATTAACTCCAGCCTCATCATAACGGCTGCGAGTAGTCTCATCAGCTAGGGTTTGATGAGCAGCTTCTATTTGAGCCAATCGCTCTTGAGCTTCAGGGCTCTCATCATCTACTAGGGCTTGAGCCTGTTGTTCATAAGCTTGAGCTATTTCTTCTTGGGAGGCTTCTGGATCGACTTCTAGGGCTGCATAGTGATCGGCTTCAGGATCAATATTACTTACTCTCTCTACTAATTCTTGCTCCAGCTGTTGTGAATACAAACGACTGCGGCCAAAAGGTTCAAGGTTGGCTAGTACCAAATCAGCTAGTTGTACTGCAAACTCTTCCTTAATTTCCTCGTCAGGATATTGATCTAGTAACTCTAAGATTTTATTATCTAAATCTTTATAAGTTTGGATTTGTCCCCCAAGAGGTTGCGCGGTTAGATTTTCGATGGCTGCCACATGCAAAGTTACAAATTGAGGTTCATTAATAGTGTCCCAATAATTTTCAATAATAACCTCTCTCACTTCCTGTAAAAATCCTAGATATTTATTCGCTGGTTCTTGTTCTTGCTGGAACAACTTATTAAGTAGTGGTATTTGGGATTGGTGATTAGCGATAAATAATCCGCCGGCAAGACCAATAATGATTGCAATAATAATAGGCAAAACCAGAGGAGATCTTTTTTTCATAGCTTGAGTCATTTTTGATTACTTGTTGTCATTTTTATTAAGTGAGCTATTACTATAGCGTGGTTTTTTAGATGGTTCAAGAAGTGAGAAACTACGAGACTTTTATTTATTATATGTAGTATTGTGTGTAATAAAAACATACTCTTGAAAAAAAACTCAAGTGTTGTAAAATTTGACTTTGTGTTTTTAAGGCTAAAACCTAAAATTTAAAAACTAATTTTATTATTAATTAATTAGTAATTAGTTAGTGAAAAAATGAGAAATCCAGAAATAGAATCATCCGCTCCAGTGACTCCAAGAGACATCTTGAGAATTGAGTGTCGTTTTCGAGAATTGTTAAATGATCAAGCTAAAAGTAGTCGAGAAAATAATGGCAATGGGCAGTTTTGTAATGATGAGGATGATGTTTGTAGAAGATTGGCGTTAGAGTTTCCTTTGAGAGCCTTTTTAGAGTGGCAAGCTTGTCAAGCAGCTATAGCGGAGTATAAAAAACGCTATCCTGAGGAGTGGGAAAGTTTTGTTAAGAGTAATGGCTCTGGTGATAATCATCATGGCAACAATAAAGAGTGAGTTTGCTAATGTTGTATTAGCTTAACTTTTTTTCATAAAACTTGTTGTATACTATTCTCCATGCAAGTATTTTTAATCGCAGCCATTACGTTGGATGGTTTTATTGCTCAGCACACAGATCAGCCTTCAACCAAGTGGACTAGTCAAGAAGATAAAGACCATTTTCACAAAAAGACTCAACAGGCTGGTGTGATTGTCATGGGCAAGACGACTTTCGACACTATTAGCTTTGCCTTGCCCCAAAGGTTAAATATTATCTACACAACTGAGTCTCGGGAAGAGTTGGCATCCAGAATGAACTTAGACCAAAATCAGCTAAGGGATGAAGTTTTAAGAACCACCGTGCTTGACCCCAAAGACTTAATCTCTCAATTGACACAAGAGGGCTTTGAGCAAGTGGCAATTTGCGGAGGCAGCTCAATTTACACCCAATTCATGCAGGCTAAATTAGTGGATAAGTTGTTTTTAACTGTTGAGCCGATTATATTTGGCAATGGCATTAAATTGTTCAATCAGCCTATAAACCAGAAATTAAGCTTAATTTCCAGTAAACAGCTAAATGAAAAAGGAACATTGTTGTTAGAATATGACTGTGAATCAAAATAAAAACTCTCAAGCAGAAAATATACGGGTTAAAATCAAGCGTTTTGATAAATCTTTGCCTTTGCCTAAGTATCAAACAAAAGGGGCGGCAGCGTTAGATCTGTATTCTCGTCAAGATGGGGTCATCAAGCCTGGTGCTGTTAAATTGGTTCCGCTTAATATCGCGCTGCAGCTGCCGCCAGATTATTGGGTTTTAATGTCTGCTCGCAGCAGCCTATATAAAAAGGGTTTAATGTTGGCTAATGGGATCGGGGTTGGTGATTACGATTACAGAGGAGATAGCGACGAATATCAAGCTGCTTTGTTTAATTTTACTAAACAGGAGGTAAGGATTAAAAAAGGCGAAAGATTAGTGCAAATGATTATTCTGCCCAGAAGAAGGGTAGTTCTAAAGGAACTGAAGTTTTTTGAAACTCAAGACCGAGGCGGATTTGGCTCAACTGGATAGGCGAAAGGAGAGGGTTAGAGGAAGGAAACTAGAAATTTAAAAACCACTTGGCTATACCAAATACTAAATACCACATACCACGATACCAACACCATGAAACAAAAAACATACCCAGGGTATTTAATCACATTTGAAGGCGGGGAAGGAGGTGGTAAAACCACCCAGTCTGTTAGACTGCGCAATAGGCTCAGTAAGGCTGGGAGGGATGTAATAGTGCTTAGGGAGCCAGGCGGGACAGTGATCAGTGAGCAGATCAGAAAGGTGGTTTTGTCTCAGGGGAATACTAGCATGGCTTTCACTACTGAAGTTTTATTATTTCAAGCGGCCAGGGCTCAGATTTATCGAGAAATTGTTATTCCATCTTTAAAGGCTGGAAAAGTAGTAATTATGGATCGCTCACGTGACAGTAGCGTCGTCTATCAAGGAATTGTGAGAGGTTTCGGGAAAGATTTGATAGAACAACTTAACGATCTATCAACAGATAACATTTACCCAAATTTAACAATTTTGCTTGATTTACCAGTTGATGTCGGATTACGAAGAAAAGAGGATTCAGGTGAAATTAATCGCTTAGATATGGAAGCTGACGGTTTCCATCAAAAGGTAAAAAAGGCCTATCTGCAGTTAGTGAAAGAAGATAAGTCTAATCGCTGGGTAGTAATAAATGCTGAAAATGACCTAGATACTGTTGAGTCAGAGATTTGGAAAGTGGTCAGTAAAAAACTAGATTTAAAAGTTTAAAAATTCGAAACTGAGCCGCTTCAACTCACCACCGGGCCATACCAAATACCACAAACCAAATACCAAATACCAGATACCACGGATACCACATACCACAATACCGGCACCACTATGATTAAATTACCCAGAGCAGTTACTAGATTAATTGAACAGTTTGAGCGTCTTCCAGGCATCGGCCCCAAGTCTGCCCAACGCTTGGTATTTTACTTGCTCCACAATCCCACTGAAGAAATTCAAGAATTTTCCAGTAGGCTTAAGGCTATTAAAACAGATATTGTTTTATGCTCTATGTGTCATCACGTAGCAGAGGAGGATCCCTGCAGCATTTGTGCTGATGAGAGTAGAGATGATTCGGTGTTATGTGTAGTAGAAAGACCCTTGGATTTAGTGGCAATTGAAAATTCAGATAAGTTTGATGGGAAATATCATGTCTTGCATGGCTCCATTGATCCTTTGAATAATATTGGCCCTGAGCAGTTATTTATCTCTGATTTAAAATCGAAGCTTAAAAATGTTAAAGAGTTAATTTTGGCTACTAATCCCACCATGGAGGGTGAGGCAACTGCTTTGTATATTAAGGAAATGATTAACAAATCAGGTCAATATCCAAATCTTAAAATTACTCGAATTGGGCATGGTTTGCCCATTGGGGCAGATATTGAATATGCAGATGGAGTGACTCTGGCTAGAGCACTTGAGGGTAGACGAGATTTGGAATAGAGCTTAATCCTCTTGTTTATTTTGTCAAAATGAGATTTAATTATCAGTAATGGGACTTGTTTCTCTATTTGAGCCGACTAAGTTTATGCAAAGTAAACTTGAGTCGGTTTTTTGTAAGTTTGTGATTCGATAATTAATAAATTAATAAATAAAAAGGAGGTTAAATGAAAATTTTTGTTCAGGCAAAAGATATGAAGATAACTCAGGGAATTAAAAATTTTGTTGAGGAAAAGGCAATCAGAAATGTCGCTAAGTTAGGGCAAAAGGTTATTAGTGTGAGAGTTTATTTGGAAAATGTGGCTCGTAAAAAGAATGATCCCAAAGGCTCAAAGGCAAAAGTTCAATTAGAAATGCCTGGAAAAGATATTGTTGTTGAGGGGAAGTCTTTTGATCCGTATCAGGCGATTAGTGAGGCCCTTAAGGCTGCGGGTAGAAGGCTGCGTAAGGTTAAAGAAAAAAAAGCACCTTAGCTGGTGACTAAAAATTTCACTGGATTTAATTTATAGTATGATCCATACTAAACAATAATTAGTAATAATAATTTAAAATATGTCAAGAGAATCAATTCAACCTCAACAAGAACTACCCAGTAGAGAAGAAAGTGGTGACCTTACATCAGAGGAGGTAGAGCGCATTAGAGAGAGGAAAGAAAGAGAGGCTGCTGCTTTATTAGAAAAGCAGCAGCAAATAATCAAGGATGCTACTAAGCAATCTCCAGAGCAAGATCAGGAAGTTGTTGATAGTAAGCAAGATGAGAGTGAAAATAGCGATCCAGATTCAAAAGAACCACAAGAAATCAATCAGCTTTCTCAGGCAATTATTAACAGACCAAAGTAATAGCCGTTATTATTAATATTATTAACAATATTCAAAAGTTAATTGGTCATTAGCGCTTGTTTTATGAAAAAAGGATCTACCGGAGTGGCTCGAAAATCAGGGGGCATGCGTCCTAGCTTTGGAGGTTTTGATAGTGAGAGAATGGAGGATCAAGCTGTCTCTAGTGCTGTGGGTCAAAAGGCATTGCAGCAGCAAAGTAGTAATGCTCCTGCAAAACAATCTGGTCAGGCTGGTAATCAACTAGCACAACAGGCTTCCCAGCAAGCTCCTGCTAAGCCGGCTCGGGAGGTGGGAGATTTTGCAGATGAACTGATCAAAAGACCGGTTAAAGATGTGGCGGTAGAATTAGGTAAATTTTTTGATTTAAATGCTTTATTGGGCATTAACCAGGAGGCCGATACTCCAGAGGTAAAAGCTAAAAAGAAACAGTTGCACCAAAGATATCAGCAGTTAACTCAAGCAGAGCAGAAAGTGGCGCAGGAAAAATACCAAAAAGAGTTAAAAAAGAAACAAGAAGAGGAAAAACAAAAGCAATTAAAAAAACAACAAGCAGAGGAAGAAAAAAAGGCCGAGATAGCTCCGCCGATGGGGAAGATGGATAAGCCTGGCCTATTTATCACTGGCAAGAGTAAGAAAAGCAAAGCACAAAACCGCCTTCAACAGCAAATGAAAACTATTGGCACTCCCATGGGAGTTGAGTAGAGTATGAAAATTTTTAACACTTTATCGCGACACATCGAGGAGTTTGAACCGTTTGAACCGCCACAAGTAAAACTTTATGCTTGTGGGCCTACGGTTTATGATTATGCCCATTTGGGACATCTGCGCAAATATACTATGGACGATATTTTGGTACGGATTCTTAGACACAATGGCTATCAAGTGATACATGTGCAGAATGTAACTGACGTTGGCCATCTAGCCTCAGATGCTGATACTGGCGAAGACAAGATTGAAAAAGGCGCTCGAAAGTATGACCTTGATCCATATGCGTTAGCTAAAAAGTTTGAGGATTATTTTTATTATTCGATGGATTTAATGGGCAATTTAAGGCCGACAGTTATTTGTCGCGCTACCGAGCATATTAAAGAAATGATGGCTTTAGTCGAGACTTTAGAAGAAAAAGGCTATACCTATATTATTGAAAATGATGGAGTTTATTTTGATACCAGCAAATGGCAAGCTTATGGAGAATTGGCAGGCATTGATGTTGAGCAGTTGATGGAGGGGGCGAGGGTTGAAAAAATTTCAGGAAAGAAGCAGCCAACAGATTTTGCCTTGTGGAAGTTTGAGCGTCCAGAAGAAAATCGAGCCATGGTTTGGAAAAGTAAATGGCATGAGCGCAGCTATCCTGGGTGGCATGTTGAATGCTCTGCGATGAGCATGAAGTACTTGGGTGATCAAATCGATATTCATACCGGTGGGGTAGATCATATTCCAATTCATCATACTAATGAAATTGTGCAGTCAGAAGCAGCAACTGGGAAAAGGCCTTTTAGTAAATATTGGGTACATCATAATTTTTTAAAGGTTGAGGGAGAAAAGATGAGTAAATCGTTAGATAATTTTTTTACGATCGATGATGTAATAAAAAAAGGATTTTCACCGATTGCTTTGAGGTTGTTGTTTTTGTCAACTCACTATCGCAGTGAAATGAATTTCACCTGGCAGAATTTAGCAGGAGCTCACAAGAGTTGGAATAGGTTGCAGCAGTTAGTGGGAGAGTTTAAGCAGGATAGAGAAAAATTGCCTGGAATGTCGGTTCAAGCTCAGTCTTACCAACGTCAATTTTTTAAAGCAGTCAATGAAGACTTGGACACTCCAGGTGCTCTTGCTGTTTTTTGGCAGGTTGCCAAAGATGGAGCTTTGCCTCAATCTGAAAAGCTTCAGTTATTGTTGAGTTTTGATGAAATTTTTGGACTTGGTTTAGCTTCTGCTAAAGCTGTAAAGACTGAGATCGATATTGAATCTTTGCCAAGTGAGGTTAGAAACTTGCTTCAACAAAGAGGTGAGGCGAGAAATAATAAAAATTTTGAATTAGCAGATCAGTTGAGAGATAAAATTAAGAACCTGGGTTACGGGGTGGTCGATACAGAAGAAGGCCAAGAAATAAAAAAAATTTAAAAAACTACTTTGTTCAATTTCATTACCAGGGCATACTAAATACCAAATACTTCATTATCAATGCTAAATACTGAGCTAGTAGAGTTCACCACTACTGATAATTTATTCTTGCCGGGCCTGCTGTTTACTCCTCAAAATAAAAAAACAAAAAAAGCAGCCATTTTTCTTCACGGTAATGGTAGCGCCTCTGTTTTTTATTCAGTCACTAGGGCTAAAGCATTAGCAAGACAGTTTTCTAAACAGGGTATCTCATTGCTGTTATTTAATAACCGCGGTGCTCATTTCATAAAAACAGTTGATAAATTAATTGATTCTAGAGAGCGAGAAGGCCAGATTGAACGCGAAGATGTGACTTTTGGATGCGCTTATGAGCTTATTAAAGACTGTGTCCATGATATAGATGGAGCTGTTAATTTTTTAAAGAAGCAAGGATATAAACAGTTGTTTTTAATAGGGCATTCCTCAGGTGCCAATAAGGTTTGCGTTTACGATCATTATCAGCCACAGAATTCAATAAAAAAACACATCCTACTAGGAGGAGGCGATGATACTGGCATGTATTTTAAAATGATTGGTAGTAAAAATAAACTTTTTTCATATTTAAAGCAAGCTAAGGAAAAGATAGAGCAGGGTAGAGGCAAACAATTAGTTCCCAAGTATATTTACGACAGAATTATTTCTTTTCAGTCTTTTTATGACATAGCTAATCCAGATGGGGACTACAACACTTTCCCCTTTGTTGAGCTTCAGGAAGAATTAAGATTATCAACTAAGCCTTTGTTTAGGTATTTTAAGAATATTACAAAACCTACATTGACTGTTTATGGAGAAAATGATGATTTTGCTCCAGATAAAAGCGGAGTAATAGCAAATGATATCTTACAGCAGCAGGTGGATGGAAAAAATAACTTTGAGTTTAAAACCATTTCAAAAGCCGACCACAGCTTTCATGGTCAAGAAAGTGAGCTAGGAAAGCTAATTACTAGTTGGCTTGACTAAAACAAACATGAGTAAAAATGAATACTTGTCAGTTATCGCATTACCCCTGCTTCTTTCATAGAAAAATATTTTTCTTTAGTCACGATTAAGTGGTCTATTAATTCCACTCCTACTAGATCTAAACCTTTCATTAAATGTTTGGTGACAGTCAAGTCTTCTTGACTAGGCTGGACGTTGCCAGAAGGGTGGTTGTGTACCAAGATAATTCCTGCTGCTGGTAAGCAGAATGCTGGCTTGAGCAACTCTCTAAATTCTAAGAAATTTTGATTTAAAGAACCAATAGCAAGTGTTTTCTTTTGTAGTAATCTTTGTCTGCCGTCTAGATACATTGCTAGGCAAACCTCCTGACTTTTGTCTTTAATTGAGAAAGCTTGAGCAAAAACTTTTTTAGGGGTGTTGAGTGATACTAATTGTGATTGCTGTTGGCAGCGCCTGGCTAGTTCAAAACAGGCTAAAAGCGTGCTGGCTTTAGCAGGTCCAATACCAGGGATTTTACACAAATTTTCAAAAGAAAGAGAGATTAACTCTTTGAGATTATTATTTTTGACCAATTTTTGTGCTAGCACTAAGGCTGAACTTTTTGAAGTACCGGTACGCAATAAAATTGCTACTAACTCCTGATTAGTTAGATTTTTTGAGCCCAATATTTGCAGACGCTCTCTTGGCTTGTGGATAGCAGGCAAATCACTGATAAGTAATGTGGATTGATGTGACA
>Ga0334890_1004110_pt1 | contig 13775 bp, 15 predicted proteins | sample GraSluR1_MG_3_FD_207220 | JGI IMG/M metagenome (GOLD analysis project Ga0334890, IMG submission 207220) | Sludge microbial communities from methane-producing bioreactor in Wageningen University, Netherlands - Granular Sludge_31_08-R1 | ecosystem: Engineered > Bioreactor > Anaerobic >... | reverse complement strand
ATCACCACATTAAACCAAACACAAAGGCCGTTATTGTTACCCATGCCTCCAACGTATGCGGCACAATACTGCCGGTGGCGGAGATTGGAATGATTTGCGAAGAAAAGAGGCTAATATTTATAATAGATACCGCCCAGACGGCAGGAATTTTGGACATTGATTTCAAGAAGTTAAAGGCCGACGCGATAGCCTTCACCGGGCACAAGGGGCTTTTGGGCCCCCAGGGCGTTGGAGGGTTTTTGATAACCGAGAAAATTGCCCGGTCGATGGATGCCCTTATAAGCGGCGGTACCGGGAGCCTGTCGGAGTACGAGGAGCAGCCCCCCTATATGCCGGACAAGTTCGAAGCGGGCACGTTAAACCTGCCTGGAATTTACGGCCTGCATGCCGCCCTTGGATATATTGAAGAGATTGGAACGGACGCCATAAGGGAAAAGGAGCTGCAGCTGACAGAAAGACTGCTTGAGGGCCTTTGCAGCATAAAGGGTGTGCATATTGCCGGACTAAAAAAGCCAAGCGGCCGCACGGCGGTGGTATCGGCCGACTTTAAGGGTTTGGACAACGCCGATGTGGCATACCGCCTTGACAGGTATTACGGTATTAAAACCCGGTGCGGTCTCCACTGCGCCCCGTCCGCCCACAGGACCCTTAATACCTTTCCCCGGGGCACCGTAAGGTTTTCACCGGGCCATTTTAATACGAAGAAGGATATTGAAACAACCCTGTTTTCGGTTAACGAAATACTTAAAGACCTTGGCAGTACTTCGCGGTAAAGTCCCGGAAAGCCCTGGCCACAGGGCTTAGCACCCTGTTTTTGTGGCCTATGAAATAGAAACTTCGCCTAAGGTCGAGGTCGGATATGTAATAACCCTTCAGCAAACCTAAATCCATCTCTTGCTGCACCGATCTTTCGGATACAACCGCAACACCCAGTCCCTCTCTTACGCACTGCTTTATGGTATCGGGGTTTTCTATACTGGCAACCACATCTATGTCCTTTATATCTATATCCCTTTGTTTTAAAGCGTTGATAAACAGTTCCCGGGTTCCGGATCCTTCTTCCCTCAGAATAAACCTTTCTTCCTTAATTTTGTCCCAGACAACTGCGTCTCCTTCAAAGTGCTGAAATTTTTCTTTACCTGAAGAGATTAGTACAAGGCGGTCCTCACAAAGCTTTAGCATCTCAAGCTCCGGGTAAGACGTACCTGTACCCACAAACCCGAAGTCCATACTGCCCGAAATTATGGCATCAATAACCCCCCTGCTGTCGAACTGTTTCAAAACATATCTTATACCTGGGTATCTACAGCCAAAGGTCGATAAAAGGCCGGGAAGAAAATACCTTTGGGGTACCGTGCTGGATGCAATGGCAAGCTCCCCTTCCAATTTGCCCTCGTATTGGGCCAACGAAAAAAGGGCCTGCTCCCTCATATTCAGAATGTTAACTGCATGGCTGTACAAAACCCGTCCCGCCTCGGTCAGTGTGACCGACTTGCCGCACCTGTTCAGCAGAACGGTTGCCAGCTCGTTTTCAATTGATTGGATGTGCCCGGTCAGGGTAGGCTGAGTAAGGTAAAGCTCTTCCGCCGCCCTTGTAAAACTGCCGTGCTTTGCAATTGCCACAAAGGACTCAAGCTGTCTGAAATCCATAAATCCACCTCCTACTAATTCTCAATAATCCTTTTGTCCTGCCCTTTCGGTATCCTCAGGTGCGCTGCCGGTATTGCCAGGCGCCTTCCGCGGTGTCTCTTTTACGGGGTCCATGTGTATTACAATATTAATTCCCAGCTGATCCTCTATTCTCTTTTCAATTTCATCTATCTCGAAATGAATGTTCATAATATCGAGGGCGTTAGATACCTCGGCGTGTATTGATGCTATTACCCTCCCCGGGCCGTAATCGTGTACTATCAGGTCATGTACCCCCTTAATATTTTTACCCTTAAGCACCAACGAGCAGATGCTTTCCACGAGCTGGGGGTCGGGAGGGGTCCCCAGAAGCAGGTTCACCGAATCCTTCGCAATACCAAACCCTGTGTAGACTACAATTAGAGAAATGATAAGCCCCAGCAGCCCGTCAACGGGGAAATCTACGTACCTTCCCAGCACAGTTCCCGCTATTACTGCGCCGGTGGCAAAGGCATCGTTCAGGCTGTCCCGTGCCACCGCCCTGTTGACCCCCGAGTTTATTGCTCTTCCAATGTACCTGTTATAGGAGTACATCCATAGCTTTATCAAAATGGAACCAAATAAAAGGCATAGCGATAACGGACTAAAAAGCACCGCTTTCGGGCTAATAATTTTCTCAACCGAACTTCTGAGTATCTGCAGCCCTACTCCGAATATTATAAAAGCCACCACCAGGGATGCGATGTACTCAAGCCTCCCATGGCCGTAGGGATGCTCTTTGTCGGGAGGCTGGCTGCTGAGCTTTGCCCCGAATATGGCAACCAGTGATGAGCCCAGGTCGCTTAAATTGTTAAAGGCATCGGAGATTACCGCGATACTGTCTATAAACAGCCCCACCGCCAATTTTAAAATAAACAGTATCAGGTTGCAGGCAATGCCGAGAACCCCGGACAGCACGCCATAGGCTTCCCTTACATGTAAGTTTGTTGTATTTCGGTGATTTTTGATAAATTTCTTTATTATTGTTCTTATCAAAACAACCCCTCCGGTATTATACTGCTCAGGGGCTCTTTAATTAACCCAATCGCCAACATATTCATAAAGGTATAAAACAGCACATCCGTGGAATAGCGCTGTCCCACAGATGTGCTGTAAGTTCATCTGCTGCCTTTTCGGGCCCGGCCCCATGAACCCTGATTTGGTCCATCGCCTGTTCAGCTTGCATAATTATTGTAATTATCTGTAATTATTATATATGGCAGCAGCACGCTTGTCAAAGAATCCTGAACGTCTCCTGTCCTCTCACGGCAAGCCCGTTCATCAGTTTTTGATGTTCCTGCCGAAGAAGTCGTAGTCCACCCAGTCAGCTTCCAGCCATTCCTCTCTTTAACGCAGATTCACTAATCAAGTGTCACGCCAGTCTTCATCTGCTGCTAATTATAGTCTATAACAAAAAATGATTACTGAGTAAAATAATGCCGCATGATACTCTGAGTTAATGATTCTGTTTGATAATCAAAATGCCGTCCCGGCAAACGCAAAGGTAGTTTCTGTGAATACAAAAGTCGTTTTCACAAAAAATTAGGCGACAGACAAAATGGAAATGATATAATATGAAATACACAATCAGTTATTTAATAAATCCGGTAACGGCAAACCTGCCGAAAGGCAGGGACGCAAAGCCACGGGTCTACAGCGGACATCGGGGTCGCTATGACGGCCGGGTTGCTGATATAACTTTTCCAGGCTCACTGGTGCTTTGCGTACAGGCATTAGTGAGTTTTATGTTCAAAAATATTGCAGGCGAGGTGGTATGTCCAATGGGTTATGAAACAGGTTAATACAAAACGCGATAAAAGAATGGGCACAAAAGCATATTGATTTAACGAGGAGGGGGCGAAAATGAAAGGAAAGGAGGAAAACTGGTCTGACGCCGCTGCTGTTGCTTACATCAATATCTGCTTAACGGGCAGGGCGGCAAGAATAGCCCGTAAATGGAATACCATCAGGGAACAGGAACAGCTTATTTTAAACAAACCGGTATACGACACCGACGATTCCGAAGAAGGAATAGACCAGCTTATAGATGACAATGCCTGTTTCGACGGTTTTGTAGTTGACAAGCTGCTCCTTGCCCAGGCAATGGCAAACCTTAAACCAAAAGAAGCAGAGGTGATCGTTGAACTGTTTTGGAATCAGAAAAGAATATCACAGCTGAGCAGAGAACTTCAGGTATCCCGTAAAACAGTTTACCGAACAAAAAAAATTGCACTAGATAAGCTGCGCAGATTCATGGACTGCTCATGAAAAACCGGAGAAGGATTGAGGGACTGACCCAACTCATCGAACGGGCGAAAACCGGAAACCCAAAGGATTTGGAAGAACTGTACCAGCGGTTCAGGCCCATTATAATAAAAATGGCCAAAAGAATGAACATAGAATACCGCGAAGATGCCAGGCACGAACTAATCGCAGAACTGTTCGAAGCAGTACAGCGTTTCGAACCAAACACCGATTGGGGAAGAAAGGAGCTGCACAGACATTTTGAAAAACGAAAAAAACTGTAAAATAAAAAATCCCCAAGAACCGGGGATTTTTTATTTTTTGGGTTACATTTTCCCGATTCCCTGTCTTTTATATATATAAGGGCAGCATTAAACAGGTTATACCAAGAAGCTTATTGGGGATGATGGCATGGATAATTTATATGAGTGGTACAATTTGATAGGTAATATCGGCTTTCCCATCGTCATTGCAATATATCTTCTAATAAGATTTGAAAAACGAATTGATGCCCTGAAGGATAGTATTCGCGAACTGGAACAGACTGTCCGGGAAATAAAAAGAGACAGCCGGTAAATACCGGATTCCCGGTTTTATGGTATTAACTACAAAAAGCCTGGATTATCGGCCTTACTACAGGCTTTTTTTGTTGTTCAGCCGTCAGTCGCAAAAAAATCTTTTTATGTTGTAATGAATTTGAAGTTGATGGTACTAATAATATAGTGATACCACAGATACCGAAAACCGTCGGAGGAGGAAATACATATGGTTGCTGTGCAAACCGAAAAACCGCAGTCGGAATCCTTACATAAATTGCATATTAAAACGATATATAATTTTTGTTACCGGCTGTCTGGAAATATAGAAACTGCCGGAGTATTAACGGAAAATGTACTTTTAAATTACCCGGCCGGACAAAAAGACAGGCTGGTTTTGTTAAAGCAGGTGTGGAGTGATTTTTTGAAATATTACGGAAGCCTGGATTTAGAATCAGAGGATCCGCTCCAGAAAGCCTTGCTCTGCCTGTCACCCGAACTCCGCTGCACCGTTATACTTCGTGACATATTGGGCTGCTCATATGAACAAATTGCCGCGGTCTTGGACAAATCCGTCCCCGAAACAGCAAGGCTTATTGCAACGGGGCGGGGACAATTTGCAAAAATATACAGGAAAAAATTTGCGGCTGAAAGATAGGATTTGGCTGCCCTTTACCGAATAGATAAGGTGGAGGGAAGCCATGGAAAGGATAAAAAAGCTTTATGAACTTCATAAAGAAGCCGTCTTTCGCTATTTTTTGCGTATGACCGGCAGCTGGGAAGAGGCAGTCGAACTGACCCAGGAAACGTTTTATCAGGCCTGCCTGTCGATTTACCGGTTCAAAGGAGAGGCTGCCCTTAAAACCTGGCTTTTTTCCATCGCCCGCAACGTGTATCTTAAATCTATCCGGAAAAGAGCAAAATTTAAAAGAATGGTTCGGGACGGACCCCTGCTTGATAATGAGCCGGCATCGAATACTCCGGACCTGCCGGCGGAAGCACTGCTGCTTAAGGAGGAGCGGGAAAGGGTACGAAAAGCACTGTCCCAAATCCCTGAAATAAGCAGAACCGTAATTATTCTGAAAGAATACGAAGGACTGTCCTATGAAGAAATCGCCGGGATTTTCGGCCAGACGGTAAACTGGGCCCGAGTGACCTTTTACCGGGCCAAAATGAAGCTGGGGCAAATTTGTCGGGAACAGGAGGATGATGGTAAATGAAGCGTAAAGAATGCAGGCTTATCAGGGAACTGCTGCCTTTGTATGCGGAAAACCTGTTAAGTGAAGAAACTGCCGAATTCGTTAAAGAACATATGGCCGGCTGCACCAGCTGTGCCGATGATTGGAACAGCTTTACCCGTCCGCTGGCTGATCCGATTCCTGCCGAAAAATACGCCCTACAAAAGGACAGCGGCGGCAGACTTTTTATCAGATTAAGAAAAGCTCTGGCAGCAGCGGTATTAATACTGGTAGTGGGCGGAGCAGGATTGGCCTATGCCTCCTATACCGCAGGAAAACACGTGGGAATGAACCACCCGGATTACCGGTTTGCCCAAGAGCTTGGGCTGTTTACAGAGATTAACCAAACAAAGGATATGGACGGGCTCGGGGCAACCTTAGAGAAGGGCCTGTTTGACGGCACCCGCAGCGTGCTGTTTTTAAGCCTCTCGGATAAAACCGAGGCCATACCCCGGGTAGACCTGTTCGACCAGACCGGGCACCAGTACCAGTTCAAAAGCGCCAGCGGCTGGCAGGGCAAATATTTCATGCTGGAGTTTGAGCCCATAGGACTGGAAGCCCAACAGGTAACCGTGTCCCTTGCCATGGATATGGCAGAAGAGGCCAAGGGGCAGGAGGCAGAGTTTACCTTCCCGGTGGATGTTGTAAAAACCGTTCAACATACCAAAATTGTCTACCCAAATCAAAAGAAGGAACTGCCCGGCCTTGGAATAACGCTTGAAAAGGCCGTATTAGGCGTCAGTGAAGCCCTGTTCAAAATATACCTTGACTGGCCGGTGGACGGCTCTGTGGCCGGCCTTGGCATAGGCCGGAGCAGCGCCTACTTTCCCACCTCGGTTGTAAAGGTGCCGGATACTCCGCCGCCCCCGGGTTTGGCTGCGCCCCCTCCCGGAGGGCTTATGTCCGGGTATGCGTCAAGCTGCGGGATAAACTACCGCGCCGGAGACCCGCCCCTAAGCCGTCCCGCCCTTTATGATATGACTTCAAGGCAGGAAACGGAGGTACAAAAGGGGGAGTATTCCACCACCCAGTTCCCCTGCCAGGTGGAAGCCATTATAAAGTTTGCGCCGGTAAAAAAGGAAACAGAAAGCCTGGAGCTTATACTGCCACCGTTGTACCTCTATGAATGGATGGAGGATTCCCCCAGGGTTTACCTGGACTTTGGAGAAGGGGATGAATTATTCCCCGGTGAGGAAATTCAGTTCCCCGGCGGAAAGATAATTATAAAAAGGGCCTGGATGGAAGAGGGCAGGCTTTTCATGAATTACTCATTGGAGGGTCCCGAAGGGCCGGACACAGTACTGCCTCACTTTGAACTTGTTGACGCCGGAGCCAATAAACAGGGCCAGATGCGCTTTGACTGGGAAGACCCGCAATTAGTGGCCTTCTCACTGTTTGACGCGGAAGCAAATGAGTTTAATATAACCCTCGACAGCATTGGCCGGCTGCTGTCCCGGGAAAAGTTCATCCTGGACCTTGCGGAATGACACGCGGTTTATTATCCCATTGACACTCATTAGTGAAGCAAGATAGAATTAAGCCAGTAAAAAGAATTATTCGCATGCCGGGGGATGACAATGAAAAAGGTAATAATTATCCTTCTTATAGCCACCATTGCCTGCGCCGGGTTTATAACCGCGCGGAGGCTTTTTAACGAAGCGGGGGAGATCCTTAGCGGTACTCGTTTCAACTGGTACGAATCCAAAACCCAAAGTGAAATTGAGAACGGGAATAAGTTCGCCCAGGAGAGGCTGAGTAAGAAATACCATGTATTCATAAACGGTATATTCGTGGATATCGGGTATGACTGGGATGGAATTATCTATGTCCCCATAAGGACCATTAGCGATAGCCTTAACTGGATTGTCAACTGGGTACCCGATTTAGGGATGATTCAACTGGTTAAGAACAGCCATGAGGCCTATGTAGATATTGTAAATTTTTTCGGAAAAGGCTATATCCCCCTAGACAGGCTGGAAAACCTGCTGAGCCTTGACAGCGTACGAATACACGGCGGGAACATAGAGATACAATCCGGTGGCAGCACGCACCAATCAATAGACTTAAGGCAGCTGCCAAGGTTCTCCTTTTATATAAACGGCATGAAAATGACCGATAATGCAGTAGGGTACCAGGAAGAAAAACTTGTACCCAGCCGGATTTTTGCTTTATCCTTCGGAAGGGTGTTCAGGTATGACGCGATTGAGGGACATACCTATATAGACGATAGCAGAATAGATGCAATGTTTATAGACGGCAGAGCATACTCCACCCTTGACCAACTTAAAGAAGTTGTGGATACCGGAGGGGCAGTTTTTCAGTTCAGAGGATTTACGCCCGATACCCAACCGCTGATGCCGGTTATCGAAAAAGGCCCTGAGGAAAATGTGGTAGCTCTTACCTTTGACGATTATCTTGGGGACAAGGTATATCCCCTTTTGGATGTTCTGGATGTATACAATGTAAAAGCCACTTTCTTTGTGATTGGCAACAGTATAGAACAAAATGCCGGCGTACTTGAGGAACTTGTAAAGCGGGGCCACCAGGCCGCAAACCACACCTGGGACCACTATAACAACCATACCCTTACCGATGATGAGATAAGGGCCCAGCTTATATCCACCCGGCTCTTTACGGAAAAATACGGTGGCCAAAGCGCACCCTTTTTCAGACCCCCGGGCGGGTATTATAACGATAATGCGGTTAGAATAGCGCAAAACGCAGGGCTGCAGACGGTACTGTGGTCGCTTAACTCCACCGATGCCGACCCGGACAATGATGCAAAGCACATTAAAAGGGTAGTAACTCAGTGGGTACATCCCGGAGCCATAGCAACCATGCATACCGGCAGGGATACTACTATAAAAGCGCTTCCGGGGATTATAGAAAACCTGAGGGACAGGGGATACCGGTTTGTAACGATATCCGAGATGGTGAAATTAAGGGGAGGTGAATAACATGATAGACAAAAAAATGTTATTCGTTCTAATGGGACTTATGGTCATAGCTTCCTTAACAGCATGCCAGCCGGATACTCCCCCAGTAGATAACCTACCCGGCCAGCCCCTGGATGACGCCGGTTGGAAATGGAAGCATCTTGGGTTTACCGGTGACAGGGTGGACAAGATACAGGTAACAAGCGACGGAAGGGTATTTGCCCTGTCCGGAAGAAAGCTCTATTACCCGGAAGAGGGAGGATGGAATGCAGCCCATCCCGACACTGTTATTTCCACCTTCTATTTGTTGGAGAAAGATGACAAGGCAACCATTGTTGCCGCAGGGGACAACGGGGAAGTATACCTGTACACGGTGGAAGACGACTTATGGAACGAAGCCGAAATTATAGCCCTTCCCGAACCTATTGATATAATAACGGTCAGCCCTGCTACCGGGGAAATATTTGTAGGCCAATCGACCAAGAACGGTGGAGGCCTTTGGAAAAGCGGCGATGGAGGTATCAGTTGGAAGAAGCTTACCGATATTACCGTCAGAGGAATCGCGGTACACCCGGAGGACCCAGAAATAATATATATTGTTGATAAACTTACCTACCTGTCTACCGATGGCGGCAAAAGCTGGGCTAAGGTGGAAACCGGTGCAAACTATGGTGTTCTTATACATCCCCTTTATCCGGAAACGGCCTATCTGGCCTACGCCCAGGGTGTGGTATCGGCAAGCCATGATGGCACAATAACCTCCCAGCAGCAGTTCTACCTGCCGGGCGGTATGACCCGCCTTGAATTCAACCCGGCCAGCCTTAACGAATGGGCTTTAGGATTATGGGACTACCCCTCTGGTGTGGGAGGGCTGTATTATTCATTCAACGGCGGCGGCCACTGGCTGGAGGTGGGAGAGAAAATGAAGGATGTCAGAATACTGGACCTATGCTTTGACAAGGACGGCAAAACTCTTTATATAGGTACCGCGGACAGCGGCCTGTGGGCACTGAATATTGAGGAACTGAAGAAAGACGGCAAATCATCAAATAAATAAGGAGGAGCATCATGCCTTTTAATATATGCGATGCCGGCGGAAACCATATCGGGTTTATACACCGCCAATACCCGGGAGACAATAACGTTTTTCTGGCTGCCCTCACAGAACTTGAGGCGGATGATACCATAGTGGATATATCAAAAATCGAGACCCATATTGCCAATGCCTATAACTGCAAAAACCTGCTGGGCAAGGTAAACAGTGATAAACTCAATGATATCCTGGAGTCCAAACTGCGGGATTGCTGTGAGCAAACGGGAATAACCGATAGGAGAGATTTTTTGATTTACCTGTATCTTAAGGATACTTTCACCAAGGGATACCTGCCCTTGGAAAAGGCAATTATGGATAGTATTGACGTTTCCAAAATCAAAGGGTACCTGTTGTTGGATATAAGAAAAACTAGACTGCGGGATGGCAAGATATATTTGGACTTTGAACTCGACTATATAGATGACGAAACAGTGGACTCCTCCCCTCCGGTGTTCGCCAAGATTGTTGACTACCCGGTATTGTATACCGATATTATGGGAACCGCCGACGGGTTTATATTCGGCGCCGACCTGACCGATTTTGGCGGGAGGAACCACGCCCATACAACTACTCTAAAGCTGTTATCCGGGAACTGCGAGAAGGAACTGGACCTGCCTGTGTATATACAGGCAAGGAAGGGGATGAATATTCAACTGTACATGGAGGGCAAAAAAATAAACAAGGTATTCTGTGATGGAGTAATATACAAATTCTAAAGGAGATTTGTAGGCCATTCCTATGGGTGGCCTACAATTAATAAGGAGCTAGATTTCCAGTTGATGTCCTATGCCCTTTTCCACTGCCTTTTCATAAACCCTGTGGGCGGCAACCAAATCCAGGATTGCCATGCCGACACATTTAAACAGCGTTATGTCGCTGTCCTTGAGCCTTCCGGGTATCTCGCCTGTTATTACCCGGCCAAGCTCCCCGTTAAAATTCTTTTCGGATATAATACCCTTTTTCAGCGGGATAATAATATCCCCAGCCTCGGCCAGAACCCCTTCCTTCGTATCAAAGAATATTCCGCCAGCCTTTGTTATTATTGTTTCATCCAGTTCTCTCGCATCCGGGGTATAGGAACCAATGCCGTTTACATGGGTACCCTCCTTTACCAGCTGGCCGTCAAAGGTTGGTTCGCTGGAGGTTGTCACCGTAGTAATTATGTCCGCCCCTTCAACGGCCTGCCCAGCCCTTTCCACCGGCACAATTTCAGCACCGGATGCAGCCATCTGCCTTTGCATATCCTTAGCAAACCGTTTTGTCTTCCCAAAATCCCTGCCTGCCACCCTTACCTCTTTCAGGTTTCGTGCGCACAGCATGGCTTCAAGCTGTGCTGCCGCCTGGCCGCCGGTACCAATCAGCGCCGCAACCTTTGCATCCTTTCTTGCCAGGATATCGGTGGCCGCACCCTGTACAGCACCGGTTCTTAATTGGGTAAGATAGGTTCCGTTAATTATTGCGGCCACCTCGCCGGTTGCCCCGTCCAAAAGCACCATCTGGGCCGGAGCCGAAGGCTTCCCCAACTGGGGGTTTCGGGGAAAAATTGAGATAATCTTTACCCCGATGGCTTCCAGGTCCTCTATGTAAGCCGGCATAAAAAGGCTCCGCCCCTGCATCTTTGGAATGTCCAGGTTAACCCTCAAGGGGACTACGCTTTTGCCCTGGGAATAAATTTTGAGGGCCTCTTTGGCTGCGTCTATCGCATCCTTCATTGAGAATACCTTCTTAATATCCTCCCTTGTCAGTACAAGCATCAAAACCACCCCTGTATATTTTTTAACTGCCTATTATCCTGAACCCCTCCGGCAGCGGGTCCTCCGGATCCAGCACCAGCTGATTAAAACCCATTATATGCGCAGTGCCCGAGACCTCGGTTACAACTGCATCGTACTCCCCTACTTTGGTCTGCTCCACCACCCTGCCTTCGAAGGGTGTATCTATTATACTATAGTTAACAAGGACATCCTCCTTTTTCATCTCCCCGGCGCTGTAGTGCAGTGCAACCCTTCCGCCGGTACCGGTACCGGTGGGAGACCTGTCCACCTGTCCCTCGGCAAAAATGCATACGTTTTTGGTGACGAGTTTACTGCCCTTTCTTACCGGTGTCTCGAAAAGGATGGTTCCGTAAAGCCAGTTGACCCCGGAGGTGGGGTGGTTGAATTCCATTCGTGACATAACCTTGTTCTTAATCTCCATGCCCACCTTAACCAGTCTTTCGGTGTTTTCCGGGGTTACCTCAAGGCCTACCTTTTTCACGTCAAGGTACACATAAAAGGCTCCGCAGTATGCCACGTCCACTGAAATGCTTCCTATGCCGTTCACATTAACGGGAATGTCTTTTTTGTATACAAAACATGGTACGTTCTGAAACCTTACCCTTTCTACCCTGCCGTCTTTCACATCGACGCAGGCGGTGACCCTTCCGGCGGGGGTATCGATTTTAACGGTATTTCCCCCTTCCCCGGAAACAATCATCCCGGTTTCAACTGCAACCTTTGTCACCCCGATAATTCCGTGTCCGCACATGGAGCTTAAACCCTCGTTGTGGGTAAACAATACGCCAAAATCACCGTCATCGGTTACCGCCGGGACAATTATGCAGCCGTACATGCCGCTGTGGCCCCTCGGCTCCAGCATAATCATCTTCCGCAGGTGGCCGTAGTTCTTAAGCACATAATCCCTCTTTTCAAGGATTGTATCCCCGTAAATCGGCGGAAATCCTGATGTTACTATCCGAAGCGGCTCCCCCGCCGTGTGGGCGTCTATACAGGTTATATGGTGTTTAAAACTCATCATTGTGCACATCTCCTTTCATAATCTGACATCCGGAATTTTTCTGCCTGTTTCCTGATATACTCCCAACGAGTTTCCTTAACAGACACAAGAACCGTCCCCGTGTCTCATCCCCGTGTCTTCTTGCAGACAACAGAACCGTCCCCCTGTCTTTTCTTGTCTTTTCCGTGTCTTTCGCTGTACATGCACCAAATCCAACCCCGAATAATAACATATATTGCAGACTACTTCAGGGGGTGAATGAAATATGGTAGACCTGGAAAACTTCTTCAAGGGCAGTCAGGGTACTTTGTTCCTGCTTTTGATAATTATCATTATATTCTTTGCTTTTGACATATAGTCACTGCACCTGACATATTTTGTATTGGTAAATTTGATCGGGATTAACCCGGTCTTTTTTTGCTTTTTCTCCCGGCTTAAAAAACCCATCGGGCAGATGGGTTTTTTAAGGCTACAGGGCCAGCAGATACATGGCCTTTGCGTATATTTTGGTTATTGTAACCAAATGGTCAATTTCAATGTATTCGTCCTTTTCATGGGCCAGCTCGGGCTGGCCGGGAAAACGGGGCCCAAAGGCCACAGCATTGTCAATGGCCCTTGCATATGTACCGCCACCGATTGAAATCAGCCGTGCCTCTTCTCCCGTTATCTCCCTGTATACTTTTTTGAGCTTTTGTATCATAAAATTATCTTCCGGCACATACAGCGGAGGCTGATGGTAAACGTCACCGGAAATGGTTATTCCCGTACCCCCAAGGGCTTTCTTAAGCTGTTCCATAATATAATCGCCCTCGTATTTTATTGGATACCTAATGTTAATAACAACCTTTCCATGGGTTTTGTCCAGTTCTATCTGCCCCATGTTGAATACCAGGGCGCCGGATATTTCGTCCTCGAAATCAATCCCGAGGGATTTTCCGTCGGTCTCAAAACCTATCTTCTGTGCCAAATCCCTTATGTACTCCTTCGCCCCTCCTTCTGCAAGGCTTATGCTGTTGAGAAAGCCAAGCATCTGTGCGATTGCGTTCTGACCCTTTTCCGGAGTACTGCCGTGGGCAGAAATTCCGTAGGATTTTATTACCACCCCGTCCTTACCGCTCTCGGACTGCATGTTATACCCGTTGTTTGCGGCAAAGGCTGTAAGCCTTTCCTCCACCGCCTGCAGCGCCTTTGAATCATCGCCTTTCAATACCGCTTCACAAAAGTCCGGCACCATATTGGGCCTGTTGCCTCCCCGGATGCTTTCAACGGTGATGTCTCTGCCGCC
>Ga0334890_1004107_pt1 | contig 13779 bp, 10 predicted proteins | sample GraSluR1_MG_3_FD_207220 | JGI IMG/M metagenome (GOLD analysis project Ga0334890, IMG submission 207220) | Sludge microbial communities from methane-producing bioreactor in Wageningen University, Netherlands - Granular Sludge_31_08-R1 | ecosystem: Engineered > Bioreactor > Anaerobic >... | reverse complement strand
GCCGCCCGCGCTTCGCGGTGGACATCATCGTGCCGGGGCGCGGGCCGGTGGTGGACAAGAGCGCCACTGAGCCGATCTCCAACTACCTGCGCGTGGCGCGGCGGCGGGTGTTCAGCCTGTACCGGGCGGGCCGCCCGCGCGCCGACACCGCCGCGTTGGTGCCGGAGTTGCTGGAAATGTTCCCCTACGACACGGGCGACAGCGAGAACGTCCAGCGGCGCATCAAGAGCGGGTTGGATCGCATCTATGAGGAGTTCAAGACTTCCGACCGGGTTAACGACCTGGCCTCCAGATAGGGGGGTGTTGGCGAAACGCTTTCGTGGGCTACGGCCATATGGCTCTACCGATTGGCAAGTCAATAAATCAGGGAAGGCTGCAAAATTGTAGTACAAGCTGCGGGGTGAGCTAGTGTTCGATTTCCTAGAGAACCAATCCTTTGTTGAGTTTGTCTTGGAGCGAGGCAGTATTCCTTTTGTCGTTCGTGGTGATTTGACGTGTAGTGCCAACTTCACCTTCGACTGGGGAGACTGGGGAATACGCATTTCGCGCCCGACGTACAGAGTCAAGGTGTACGGAGAGAATCCGACGAGCCAGGAAGACGAGCCATTAGTCAATGTGCATTTCCATGAATTGACTGGTGAAACCGTCTTCCCAGGAGAAATCGAGTTACCCGAAAGATCAAAGAGGGGCATAGAACTGGCGCTGAGGGCAATAGAGATTTGGGCGGATTTTCTCTGTTTGGCAAATGGTAATCCCAAAATACAGGTGGAGATCCAATTACCAGTTCAAGCCATCATCGTAGCCAAGAGGGAACTACGAGCGGATGATTTAACCAGGTGGGCAGAGCTCGTTTCATATCATGCTAGTTTATCCGAGCCTGAGAAAACACAAGTAGAAAATGCATTGTGGTGGTATAGAAAAGGTTGTGCTGCTATCAAATATTCACTTTTTAATGGATATACAGCCTATTGGAATTGTTTAGAGATATTGTGTGGTGTTTCTGGAAGCAAGATAAGAAAGGGGGAACAGGTTGACGCCAAGATTCAAGAGTATTTGGAGAACAAAAGGAAGGTCAAAACAAAACATATAGTGCATTGCTACAACGCTTTCGTAAATTATAGTATCAAAGCTCAGGTCGAAGATGCTTTAAGGGATTTGCTGGGGGCAGAACAAGGGGAACGATGGGCATTCTACTGTTTCAGTGTTCAGCCATCCAAAGATCAACTCTATCAAATCAGAAATGACATCAACCACGGGAATATCCGCGAGAACAACCGCGATGACTATGAAAGAGTATATCTTAGGGGTTTGCTTCTAAGGTGGCTGATTTTCCAAATACTAAACAAGAAACTGGGGCGGGCTGTAGGTCTAGGGAAACAGGACAATATTGATATTCTGGTCAACGACATACTCGATTATCCGAAATAATCTCCTGGTTTCAAAAACTCTTTTCGGTGCTGCTGGCAAAAGAAACCTTGAGGGCTAGATAACGTTTGTCAAAAGCTCAGGCGGCAAGAGAGATTGGAACATTCAAAACGAAACCTGTACTGTGCGGGTGCGAAGGCGTTGCACGCCTATCTTCTCGAGCTAACCTTGACTCTCGTGAAATGTGCTTGTGCACTCGGTAGAGCATCGGATTTGGCCGAAATGGCGTTAGTGGATGCCGTGTGATCCTCCTATCCCTCAACTGGCAGGGGTCGTTATCCCATTCTCTGAGCGAAGGGCAGGCCCATGTGCTCTCGCTCAAACCCCAAGAACCTACCTCTGTCCCTCGTGGGGTTTACGGGCGGATAGCAGCGCAGGAAGCATGAAGGTGGCGTCCGGTTGACTTCACCCCCTGGCCTGGCTGCGCTTGGCTGGATGCAACAACAGACTTCCGAAGTTTCCGAGAACTTCGGAAGTCTTGATTTCCGGCAGGGCGCAGCAGAACAGCGCCTCTGCCGCCTGACAGGTCTCACCCCCATCCCATCCTGTGGCACCTCACCCAGGCCCTGCTATACTCACTATGCGGGGAGTGAGGCAAGGGGTACTGCCTGGGCAACCGCCCAGGCGCGCAGTCGCCATACGCTAGTCGCCGCTGCGCCCTGAGAGTGTGACGCCTGCTGAGACTCCAACGGTGCGCGCCGGGCGCGCGGTGATAGTCCCAGGGCAGGCGCTACCCGTGCGGCAACGGCTTGACTTCCCCTGAACGAGGAAGCACGATGATCAAACCACCTGTTGCTGACTTCCAGGCTGATATTCTGGTTGTGGACGACAACCAGGCCAATCTTCGTCTACTGACCGACGTGCTCTCTTCGCGCAATTACCGGGTTCACGAGGCGCTCAGCGGCCCCGAGGCCCTGCGCATCGCGCAGTCGGCTCGCCCCGACCTGGTGCTGCTGGACATCTCCATGCCGGGCATGGATGGCTTCCAGGTGTGCGAGCGGCTCAAGGCCGACGCCTGCACGCGCGATATTCCTGTCATCTTTATCAGCGCGCTGAGCGACACCGATGATGTGGTCAGGGGGTTCGAGGTGGGCGGCGTGGATTACATCACCAAGCCGTTCAAGTTCCGCGAGGTGCTGGCTCGCATCGCCAACCATCTCACCCTGGTTCGCCAGCGGCAGGAAATCGAGGCGCTGCGCCGCCAGGATCGCCAGACGTTCGAGTCGCTCAGCCGGATGAAGAACGAGTTCATCCGCATGGCCACCCACGACCTGCGCAACCCGCTCAACGTCATCCTGGGCTATGCGTCTGTGCTGGAACGGCTGACGGTCGCCGACGAGCACCGGGCGCTGATGGACGAGGCGCTTCAGGCGATCAACGGTAACGTCGAGAAGATGCGTAAGCTGGTGACCGACATGCTCGACCTGGCCCAGGTGGAGACAAGCTGGCAGTTCAAACCAGCGCCGGTGTCACTGGCGGGCTTGCTGGAGAAGGCGGTCGGCAGCTTTCACCTGATCGCTGAGCAGAAAGGGATCGCCCTCACAATGACGCCGCCCGCAGGTGATAGCACTGTTGTCGTAGACGTGAATGCCATCACCCGCGTAGTGGATAACCTGGTCGTTAATGCGCTCAAATATACGCCGGCGGGCGGGCGCATCGCCGTGCGCGCAAAGCTGCGCGGCCAGCACGCGATCATCCAGGTCGGCGATACCGGCATTGGCATCCCGCAGGAGGATGTGCCCCACGTGTTCGACGCATTCTACCGTGTCAAGCGGGACAGCAACCCCGATGTCGAGGGAACCGGGCTGGGCCTGTCCATCGTCAAGGCGATTGTCGAGCGGCACGGGGGCCGCATTGACGTGCGCAGCAAGGTCGGTGTGGGCAGCGTATTCAGCGTCGTCCTGCCGCGCGGGTCGCGCCCCTGAACGCCTCCCCCCTCCGACCAAGCCTTCTGGGGCGGACAGGCATTGAGCGAACGTGAAACCAGGCGAACGTCTCACGTCTAGCCTCACCCCCCAGCCCCCTCTCCACGTGTGGAGAGGGGGAGTCAGGCTGCCGGCAAGTCCCCTCTCCACTACGTGGGGAGGAGATTTAGGGGTGGGGCTAATACTACACACCCCCATCACTTTGCCCATCTCAACGATTCTCACCTACCTGTCCGCCCCTGAACCGACCAAGCCAGAGGGGGACAGTCCTGCAAGCCGCTCTCCCCTTCCCCTGGCTTGGCTGGGGGAAGGGGCCGGGGGATAGGGGCTTTCTTGCTGGCAGCCCGGCAACTTGTTCGCAGACTCCGCTCACTCCCCGCCCAACAACGCTGCTTCTGCCGCCTGCAGCACCTCGTCCTGCGGCGAGATGACGCTCTCCCACGTGCGCGGCACGCGCACATCGGGCAGCACGCCCGTCCCCTCGATGAGCGCCTGGCCGGTGATCGGATCGGTGGGCCGCCCGGTGGGAATCTGCATCTGCAACCCGCCAGGCAGCAGGTATTGGCCGTCGCCCACCTCGCCGGTGAAGCCCCCGCTTGGTGTCTCGCCGACGATCAGCGCGCGGCCCTCGTGCTGCAAGGCGTAGACAAACAAATCACCCGCGCTGCCCGTCATCTCATTGACCAGCACGGCCAGCGGCCCGTCGTAAGCTGGCTCGCTGAGCAGCACCTCGATGAAGCCACGATAGGCGAAATCGCCCGTGCCGTCGGCATAGTAGAGGTCGGACAGCCGCTCGTAGTCCCCTGTGAAGTGCCCGGCCATGTCCATCGCTAACTGCACCAGCCCGCCGCTGTTGTCGCGCAGATCGAGCACGATCCCCGGCACGCCGGCATCCGTCAGCTCGCGCAGCGCCGCACTGAAGCGCGCCCCGGCCTGGCTGACCTCCTGGGAGAAGCTGCTCACGCGAATGTAACCCAGACCCGACGGCAGGACATACGACTCAACCGGATCGCCGAACACCGACGCCCCGAACGCGGCCAGAATCGCATTGACATCGGCTTTGCGAGTCAGGGTGGCACTGCGTTGCTGGCCCGCTGGCGTGCGCCAGGTCAGCCCTACCGACGAACCAACCGGCCCCTGGAGCATGGTCGCTGCCTGGAGGTAGCGCCGGCTGTGCGGTGTGGAGGCGCTGGTCAGCAGCAGCGGGGTCTCGTCGAGCGCCTGAAGCGCGGGGGAGCCGTCCACTTCCACCAGCACGTCGCCCGCGCGAATGCCCGCCTCGCTGGCCGCCGACCGACGCCCCACCTCGACGACCACGACCTCGCCCTCGTCCGTCACCGTCAGCCGGTTGATGCCGACTCCGCCCAGCAGGAAGTTCTGCATCACAGGCAGTGAGACGTAGCCGATGTGCGTGTCCGGTATCAGGTTGCCAAAGCGGGTGATGATCAGATGAAAGTCCAGGTCATTGGCCGCGCGCTTGACCAGCGGCGTGATCTCGGCGTAGATGGCTTCCCAGTCGAGGGCTTTCTCGGTGCTGAAGGGGTAGGTTTCCGCCGTGCGCCGGAAGAGCGTCTCCCAGGCGTCGAGATAGCTCATGTCCGAATAATCGTTCAGGCTGCCGAAGCTCTCCACGATGGGGAAGGTGACGGTAGGCTCGCGCAGCAGGGTGAACGGCTCTGTCTCCAGCGAGACCACACTCCAGCCAGCAGGCAGCGCCAGCAGGGGATCGTCGGCGGTGAAGGCGACGCCATCCGCGCCGAATCCGGCGGGGAACGGCTCGCCCTCGTCCGGCGTCCAGACGAGGATGTGGCCGCCGATGATGCGGAAGGTCAGCCGCTCCAGCCGGGCCGACAGGTCGAGCGGCATCTCGCCGCGATTCATGCGCTCGTCGCCCCGGAACTCGATAAACGTCGCCGCCGCGAAAACCTGTACGGCGGGCGGCGTAGTCGCATCGCCGTCGAAGTCGAGCGGCTGGCCCTCCGGAATCTCCGGCAGGGCAATCGTGAACTCGCCGCTGGCAATATCGCCGTCCAGCGTGCCGAGCACCTGCGTCTCGTCCGGTGGCTGGAAGTCGAAGTCACGCTGCACCAGGCCGGACAGGTCATAGAGCAACACGCCGGTCTGCGCGCCAATGGTGGGGTAAATCGGGTTGGTGGTCGTGTAGCTGCCGCTGATCAGGCGCGGGCCGGCGGCGGTTTCCTGCGCGCGCGAAGGCGCGCTCGCCGGGCCTACTATGCCCAGCGTCACGAACACAATCACCAGGACGAGCGCCATGCGTTTCATGCCCAGGTTCCTCCCGGTTGGCACCAAGCGTGCTGCCTAGCTTATAACGCAAAGCCGGGCAGATGACCAGTAGGGGCCGCTGCTCTGTTGCGCCCCGCACGGCAATAGACTTCCGAAGTTTTCGGAAACTTCGGAAGTCTGGCTACACAGCCACCCTTATCGCAGCTACTCTCCCGTAGGGGCGTATTGCAATACGCCCCTACGGACCTCCCCCAGCCCGGCGCTGGCGTGCCGCGTCGCCCTCACATTGCCAGGGTGAGCATCAGCAGGTCGTCTGCGCCGCCGAGATCGTGGCCGCTGACCATGCGCACCCGCGTGTGCACGATGCGCAGCCCGGCGACGAGCGCCGATTCCAGCAAGGCGAACTGCCGCCCATTGACCGGCAGCACCAGCCCCATCTGGCCCAGGCGCTCGGCGTAGACCTGCATCTCGCTCAGGTAGCGTGGCCAGTGCTCCGCCGCGTGGGGCAGGCAGGCCGCTGCCTCGACGGTGAGGTGCGTCTGCATCCCTTCCAGGCGGCGCGGCTTGTGGCGCAGCACGGCGAAAGCGACCGCCTCTCCGTCTTCGCGCCAGACGAGCGTGCGCCCCGCTTCTTCGTCGTCCAGCCAGCGCGCTGCCGGGGTGGGATCGAGGCCGGGAGCCAGCCGCCCGGCGACCTCGCGCATTGCGCCGCCGCCGTCCCAGACCTCGAAATGCGTGCTCTCGGCGGCGCGCACTTCGCCCTGGAGCAGGCAGGTCAGGGTGCGCGGTTGCAGGCCCAGCCGCGCGTAGAGCGCGATGTTCTTGCCGCTCTCCGGCATCGTCTCCAGGGCGAGCGTCTGGCAGCCGGCCTGGCGCAGCAAGTCCAGCCCGGCGGCGGTCACCGCCCCCCCAGGCCGAGACCCTGGCTCGCCGGGGTGACGCCCAACGTGCCCAGCCAGCCGAGCGTCCCCCACACATGCGTGAAGCAGTAGCCGACCACACGCCCTGGCGGGGACTCGACCACCACACCCGGATAAGGGCGGCGCACGGCGGCGTTCAGGTTTTCGGGCGTGCGCAGGCGCAGCGGGCGTGCCAGGCGACGCTGCTGGCGGCGATACAGCTCGAAGGCGTCGCGGTCAATCTGCGCCACGGCCTTCAGATCGGCGGGCGTCATGACGCGCGTGCGATAGGGGGGAAACTCGCGTAGTTCGTCGGGCAGCACGGGCACGGTGCGCGACCTCGAGGGTAGAGGGTGGTTGGTTATTGGTTATTGGTGATTGGTGATTGGTTGTTGGTTGTCAGTTGGAGGTGATCAGTGATCAGTTTTCAGTGATCAGGTAGACGCGCTGCCCTGCGATCTCCCTTGAGGATCGCTGCTCGCTGATTGTATTGAGAGTGCACAGCGATCACACCCTGACTACCAACCACCAATAACCAAGAACCAATAACCAAAGACCTATCTCGCCCATTGTGAGCCAGGTGCGCCGCTCACGCAAGCGCGCGGACGCGCTCGCGCACCCAGGTGTAGCGCCGCGCGCGCTGCGCCAGCAGGTCGGGCGGCGGGTCGGCCACGCCGGTCACCTCCAGGGCGAACGAGGCCGCGACCGCGCCGTAGCAGGCCGCTTCCACCAGGTCGCCGGTTTCGACCCAGCCGGTGAGAAACGCCCCGCAGTAGGTGTTGCCCGCGCCGGTCTGATCCACCACCTGGGCGACGGGCACGGCGGGCACGTGCAGCAGGGCGTCCTGCCCGCGCGCCCCCACCAGCGACCCCTCCGCGCCCAGCCGCAATGCGACGATCCGCGCGCCGTCGTCCAGCATGGCCCGCACCAGCGCCACCGGATCGTCGAAGCCATAGACGAGCGCCGCTTCCAGGTGATTGGGCGACACAATGTCCGCGCTCGCCAGCGCCGCGCGGAACTCCGCGTCGTAGCCCGGCACCATGATCTGTTGCAGCGGCTCCCACAGCAGCGTCGCCGCCGGGAAGCGCGCTCGCCAGACGGCAAGCTGGGCCGCGTCGCGCAGCAGGTAGACGCCCCGCGCCTGGCCGTAGACGGGGGGAAGCTGGTCGGGGAGCGGCTCGTAGACGAACGGATCGAGCGTGTCCACGCGCCATACCTCGGTTCGTTTGCCATCCCACTCGAACAACTGCCAGGCGCGCGCCTGCGGCAGGTCGCGCAGGACGAGGCCGCGCGTGTCGAAGTCGCGCGCTAGGCGACGGCGCGCCTGTGGCGGCAGATCGCGCCCGGCGCAGGCGAAGAGTCCCGCACGCTGGCCCCAGATCAGCATCCCGGCGGCAGCGTGCGAGACTCCGCCGCCGAGCACGCCCATCTGCGTCCGGCCATCGGGGTGCACGATGTCGTCAATGATGATCCCGCCCACGCACAGGTAGGCGGGCGCGGCGTTGGGGGTGCGCGTCACCGGGTTTGCTCCGCAAAAAGGTTGTCGGTTGTCAGTCTTCGGTTGTCAGTTGTCAGTGATCAGGTGTCAGTTTTCCCAATACAGCAAACTGATCACTGATGACTGAAAACTGACTACCTATACCAATGAAACGGCCCCCGCCCGCGCCTCGTCCAGGCGACGGGCGTAGTCGCGCGGGTCGGGGAGCGACGGCGGCAGGCCGATCTGCTCGACCAGATACGAAGCGGCGGCGCTGGCGTGACAGGTTGCCTCCCCAATCCCCTCATCCAGCCGGGCCAGCAACGCCCCGCAGAAAGCGTTGCCCGCGCCGACTGTATCCACAACCGCCGTCTGCACGGCGGGCACGTGCACGCCGCGCCCCGCCCGCAAGTCCCACACGTCCGCGCCGTCCGGCCCGCGTCGCAGCGCTAACACGCGCCCGCCCAACGCGCGGAAGCGGGCGAGCACGGCGTCCGGCTTCGTCTCGCCGGTGATGCGCGCCGCCTCATCCCAGGTGGGCGAGAAGACGGCGCACGCCGTCAGCAGGTCGCGCAGCGCGTCATCGCTCAGCGGGCGCTGCGGCGCGCGGAACGGCTCCAGGCTGACGGTGCGCCCCTTCTCCGTCAACTCAGCGGCGAAGGCAGCGACTCCCGGCTCGTCCGGGTGAATTCCCCAGTGGAAGCGGCGCGCGGCCCGGTACGCCTCCGGCAGGACATTCCAGCGCCGCGCAAGCTGCACGCCGAGCGTCTCCGTCGGCACGCGCCAGACCTGCGTCCGTCGCCCGTCGGACTCGGTCACCTGCCAGGCGCGCGGCGTCGGCAGGTCGGCGACGCGCACGCCGCTCAGGGCAACGCCCGCCGCGCGCAGCGGCGCAAGGATCGCCGCGTCCAGGTCGGCTCCCACGCCCGCCACCAATCCGACTGTGGCACCGGAGCCGAGCGCAGCGGCCATACCCCAGGCGGTCTGCGCGCCGCCCCCGCCGAGCACGCCCATGTGCGTCGTGCCGTCGGGCAGCACGATGTCATCCAGGATGAGGCCGAAGGTCACGCAGTCAATCACACCACGAACTCCAGCTGTCAGCTATCAGCGATCAGCCATCAGCGAATAGCTCTCAGAGCGGCAGAGAGCGGTGGCCCTTACCGCCTGGCAGCCGCTGATCGCGGATTGCCGCAAGCCACGAGACAGGCAGCTAGTTCTCGCTGACCGCCGGCTGCTGGCCGCTGATGGCCCCGGCGATCTGCGCCCCGACGCGGGCGTTGTTGATCAGGGCGGCGATGTTGGCCTGCTGCGAGCGCCCGCCGGTCAGTTCCAGCACTTTGGCCAGCACGAAGGGCGTCACCGCCTTGCCATGCACGCCGGCCTGCTCGGCCTGGCGCGTGGCCTCGGCGATGGCCCGCTCCGCTTCGTCGGCGGGCAGTGCGTCCGCCTGCGGCACGGGCACTGTCACCAGCGTGCCGTGCCCCAGGCCCAGCCGCCTGCGCGCGGCGACGATGGCCGCGACCTGCTGCGGCGTGTCCACGCGCTGGTCAACGGGCAGCCCGCTCGAACGGCTGTAGAAAGCGGGCAGCGTGTCGGTGCCATAGCCGAGAATGGGCACGCCCTGCGTCTCCAACACTTCGAGCGTCAGCGGCAGGTCGAGGATGGACTTGGCCCCGGCGCAGACGACCGTGACCGGCGTGCGCCCTAACTCGATCAGGTCAGCGGACACGTCTTGCGGGTGCCCGCGATGCACCCCGCCGATGCCGCCGGTGGCGAAGACCTCGATGCCGGCGCTGTGGGCGACGATCATCGTGCCGGCGACGGTGGTCGCGCCGTGCGCGCCCAGCCCGACGACAATGGGCAGGTCGCGGCGCGAGCATTTGCGCACCCCCGCCTGGCCCAGCCCGGCCAGCAACTCGATCTGCGCGGCGCTCAGCCCGACGGTGATGCGCCCGTCGAGCACGGCGATGGTCGCCGGGATAGCGCCCTCGGCGCGGATGGCCTCCTCCATCGCCAGCGCCGTCTCGACGTTGGCCGGGTAGGGGAAGCCGTGCGTGATCAGCGTGGATTCGAGGGCGACGACCGGCGACCCGGCCAGCAGCGCCGCGCCCACTTCATCGGAGAAGACCAGTACATCGTGCATGGTGCAGCCTCTTTCACAGGAGTAAAGCGGGCGTCAGCGCGCGTCGAGCAGCACCGCGTCCGCCCAGAAATACGGGTACAGGGGGCGCGCGGTCACCTGGGCGAAGCCCGCCGCGCACAGATCGTCATGCCAATCCTGGATCGGGCCTTCCCAGTTGGTGCGCGCCGCCGTCCGGTCGAACGCGCCGAAGAACACCGGCAGCAGAAAGCCCTGGGCGACCAGCCCGCCGTCGCCGTCGTACTCGGCCAGGCCGCGCTCGTAGCGCGCGACGAAATAGCGGACGCGCTCCGGGCTGAGCGGCGCGGCGAACTGCGGCACGTCGAACTCAGCGATCACCGCGCGCGCGCCGTGCGCCCGCAGCCAGCGAAAGGCCGCCGGGCGCTCGTCCGGCGGGATGGATTGCAGGCTCCATGTCGCCTGGATCACGTCCCACTGGCCGCGCTGCCCCTCCGCGCTGGTCATGAACTCGCCCAGCGTCAACGGATGCGCCTGGTGCGCGATGCCGCGCGCATCGAGCGCGGCGCGCGTGGCAGAGAGCAGCGCCGCCGACGGTTCCACCAGGTCGAGGCGGGTCACGGCGGGCGTCAGCGCGGGGAGCAGCGCCAGCCCGTCGCCCACGCCGATGTCCAGCAGGCGCAGCGACTCGTGCTCGTCGTAGATCGCGCGCAGCGCCGTGCTGACTGCCGCGTACAGACCGACGTTGCCACCGCCGCGAATGAACGCGACGAAAGCCGTCCCGTCATCGTAGACGCGAGCCGTGCCCGCCCCGACGACGCGCGCCATGTACGCCGCTGCCTGGGTGTAGACGCGGCTCTGCGGCCTGCGTTCGGCAGCAATGATCGCCCAGCGCGCGGCGCGATCCGGCTCGCCCTCGGCGAAGGCGATCAGCGCCAGGTAGAAACACTCATCCGCGCCCGCCGGAGTCGCGTCGCGCACGGTGGCGTACCCGCCGGCGACGTAGCGTTGCCAGATCGTTTCCAGGGGCACCGGCCCGTCCTTTCATGTCACCCAGGCCAGGGGTCTATTATGCTGCGAGTGCGGGAGAAGGCCAAAAGGAACGAATCATGTGCGGGGGCCGCTCTGCTGTGCCCGGCCCCGGTCTAGACTTCCGAAGTTTCCGAAAACTTCGGAAGTCTGGCGTCCGAGCGCCCGTACTCGTAGGGGCGTCCTGCAATACGCCCCATGCGCGTCAAGTGAAGGCTTCGGGGTGCGTGGTATGGGCACAATGCCCCTCCCCCCTGGCCCCCTCCCCGGCCCAGCCAGGGAGGGGGAAAACGCCGCAACCAGCGGTCAAAGTCCCCCTCTCTAGCTCTGCTGGAGAGGGGGATTGAGGGGGTGAGGCGGGGCGTATGGCCATACGCCCCTACCTGACAGGTTTTGATGCACCCGGCACCGGAATCTACCCGCTTTGCCGCACTGCGGAACCTTTGGGCCGCTTTGAGCGTCTAGATTCCGGCAGGCAGTCGCACGGCAAGCAGCAGAGTGAGCGTGCAGTGCCGGGCGGTAATGCCTGCTACGATGATCCCATGTGTCCGCTTGGAGTGTGTCTGAGGAGTCACGCAATGTCTCACAAGAAAACCCTGATGGTGGTAGGAACTCTGGCCGTGTTGGTCGCTGTGATGGCTGGCGCGCTGAGTTTCCGCGCGCAGCCGGCAAGCGCCGCGCCGCAGCAGCAGGCGGGCGAGTCGCCGCGCGCGATCACGGTGACCGGTTATGGCTCTGCCTTTGGCGCGCCAGACATCGTGATGCTCGGCCTGGGCGTCGAGATCGTCAATACCGACATCGTGGCAGCGATGGACGAGACGACCGCCCGCATGAACGCGGTTACGGACGCTCTCAAGGCCGGCGGCGTTGCCGCTGAGGACATCCGCACCGATCACTACTCGATCTACCAGGATTACGGCTACAGCCCGGCTCCTATGGGCGAGACTCCGGGCCAGCCGCAGTATCGCGTGTCGGTGGGCGTCACCGTCACCGTCCGCGAGACGGAGACGGTTGGCGAGTTGCTGGCGGCGGCGGTGCAGGCGGGCGCGAACATGGTCAACTATCTCCAGTTCGACATCGAAGATCGCGCGGGCCTGGAAGCGGAAGCCCGTAACCTGGCTGTGGCGGACGCGCAGTCGCGCGCCGACCTGCTGGCGGCGGCGCTCGGTCTGAGCGTTGGTGAGCCGCTGACGATCACCGAGGGCGGCAACGTGTACCCGGTGCCCGGTCTGGGCGGCGGCGGCGCGGCCTATGCCGAAGCAGCCCCCATCAGCCAGGGCACGCTGCGCGTGGACATGCAGGTGACGATCACCTTCGCCCTGCAGTAGGGACACACCGCCCTACGCCTCACCTGCCTCTCCCCCCCCAAGTCCCCCTCTCCAGCCGAGCTAGAGAGGGGGACTTTGACCGCCGGACATGGCGCTTCCCCCTCCCTGGCTTTTGCAGAGCCGGGGCGCGACTCACGCAACTCTTATGCGGTGCTAATCCGGTTCTTGCGCTGCGCTGACGCAATTTTTACACGAGCGAGTCATGATAGGGACAGTTCGGACGGGAAACTGACCGTGGCTTACTGGAAGCGAGGAGGATTGCACCATGCGTAGCCTGATTCGTTGGAACCCGCAGCGCGAGACATCGCTGACCGATCCGTTCCGCGCGATGGACGAGCTGTTCAGCGAGCTGTGGCGCGGCTGGCCGTCGTTCTTCGACAGCGAGACGCGCCGCCCGCTGCTGCGCCCGGCGATGGATGTCGTAGAGAACGACCGCGAGATCGCCATCCGCATTGACCTGCCCGGCATCAAGCCGGAGGATGTCAAGGTCGAGATGGAGGACAACGTGCTCACCGTGAGCGGTGAGGTGGGCGACACCATCGAGAAGGAAGGCGACCGCTACCACTACCGCGAGCGCAGCTATGGCTCGTTCCAGCGCAGCCTGCGCCTGCCGAGCACAGTGGACACCGACAAGGTGGACGCTTCGTTCGAGAATGGCGTGCTCAACATCGTGCTGCCCAAGCTGCCCCACGCCCAGCCCAAGCAGATTTCGATCAAGGCGGGCAAGAAATAACACCCGCCCATTCACACCGCCGCAGCCGCCGGGACGCCCCTCCCGGCGGCTTTTCGTTGGGCGAAATCTCACCGCAGAGGCGCAGAGCGCGCAGAGAAGAGCAGGAAAGGCGGCCTTCCGAAGTCCAGGCTCTGGTTACCGCACCGCATCCCCGGCGGGCGGCGATGGGCGCGCCATCTCGCGCCGTTTTTGCACGTTGTGCTCGATCTGGTAGAGCACCACGACCAGCGAGACGATCAGCACGGCCAGCGTCAGGTCTGCTTTGGAGCGAGCCGCCATATCCTCCGGGTCAACGGCCAGCAGCACGATGAAGATCAGGCTCAGCCCGTGCAGCACCTTGCCGGTGAGCATGGGCACCACCGTCTTGCCGAGCGGGTACTGCACGAGCGCCAGGGGCACCATCACCCAGTCGTCGGGCAGGACGGTGAACGCGGCCAGGAAGACAAGCAACGGCGCAGCGCGCGGGTGTTCTTCGGCGTAGGTGCGGATGCTCACCAGCAGCGGGCTGTATTCCAGATTCTGCTGCCCGGCGGCGATATTGCGGGCCAGCGCGTAGGTGATGATCTTGCCCAGCCCCGAACCCAGCCCGGTCACCACGCAGATGATCAGCATATCGAGCAG
>Ga0334890_1004102_pt1 | contig 13786 bp, 8 predicted proteins | sample GraSluR1_MG_3_FD_207220 | JGI IMG/M metagenome (GOLD analysis project Ga0334890, IMG submission 207220) | Sludge microbial communities from methane-producing bioreactor in Wageningen University, Netherlands - Granular Sludge_31_08-R1 | ecosystem: Engineered > Bioreactor > Anaerobic > Unclassified... | reverse complement strand
ACAGTTCGAGTAAACTCATGGCAGGACTCCTTTGAGCAAGCTGGTTTGTTTGGCGACATTCAGCTTATACGCTTTTAGGAGTCCTGTCTTATCCAGAATTCGATACCGTTGGCGAACGCGTTAGGCGCAGGCCAGGGCAGCAAAGCGCGATCTGCGGGTGGATGCCAGCGGTAGTTCGTTCAGCCAGTGGATGATGCGCATGATGTTGGTTGCGGCCGCAGTCGCCAGATGCTGCAGACGCGTCTTTTGAATGCCGACATAGCGCGTCTGGCGGAGACCAGCTTGGCGCAGGGCTTGTGAAAAGGTCCCCTCAATGCCCGTGCGTTTTCGGTAAGCTGTCCGAAACTCCTCGGTTGCCTGGCGGGCACGGGTAGCTTGCAGCATCTCATGCCGCTCGGCTGGATAGCGCAAGGTCAGACTGCGCCCACTGCGTTGACCACGCATACAGCGCGCGCGGACTGCACACGCCTGACAGGTGGCTTTGTCAAAGAGGATCTGCACCACCGATTCGCCTTTGGCATCCTGCCCCAGATGCCAGGCGACACTCTGATGCCCTTGCGGGCAGGCAACGCTCCCCTGCTCCCAGGCGACCTCAAAACAGGAAACATCGAAGGCGCCTGCCGTGCGAGCTTGCCAACTGGGATCGCTATGCACGGGACCTAGTAAGTCAATGCCGTGTCTGGTCTGACTCTCGACGATCCGTTTGGCGCTGACGTAGCCGCTATCCACTATCTGTTGTTCAGGCAGGAGACCTTTCTCGGCCAGGGCAACTTGGATCGGGGCGAGTGCGTGATGGTCTTGTTGTGTGGCCGACACTGTCTCCACTTGGGTGATTAGGTGAGGAAGATCACTGGTGCAGGTCTCGGTAAAATGCACTTTGTAGCCGATCCACTGACAGTCGCTCTTGTTGCCGTAGCGAGTTTCGGTGTCATAAGGGGAACGCAGCCACTGGCTCACCGGCGGCATCTCACGTGGCTGCCGGCGTTTGACCCGCCCCTCATCGAGCCAGTACTGCTGCAGCCAGACCTGACGCAAGGTCTCCACGGCAGGCATCTGGCGCAGCCAAGGCAAGGCGTCGGCCGCGTAAATATGTTCGAGCAGATGACAACCATCCTGGCCGATGCTCTCGACGAGGTGCTGCCGTGCGGTCTTGTCCTTGGGCAGCCGAAACCCATCAAAGCGCGCAGCGTAGCGTTCATACCAATCTGGCGTCACTTGACAGCGCAGCCAGTCAGGCGAGACGGTGGCAAGGGAGTTGAGGGCATGGCGCAGTGTTTCGCCCACGATCTCGAGCTGATTGAGTTCGCGCACGGCGCCCAACACTGCCGTGGAATCGGTGCGCTGCTGTCCGCGGGCTTTGAGCCAGCCCCCTTGACGCAGACGAGCCAGCAGAGCATCCAACAATCGTTCGCCTGCTCCGCCTTCAATTAATCGGGTGCGGAACTCGCTTAGCACGGAGTAGTCAAAGCCGGCGTCGGTCAGTTCGAGACTCAGGGCGTATTTCCAGTCAATGCGGCTGCGCACCGCTTCAGCTGCCTGGCGGTCGCTCAAGTTCTCGGCAAACTGTAGCACCGTGACCAGCGCCAGCCGCCAGGGGCTGATGGCCGGCTGCCCATCCGGTGGGTACAAGTCGGCAAACAGATCGTCTGTGTAGATGCTGCCCAGTTCATCCCGCATCTGCATGTAGTGATTGCCCTTGGGAAAGGCAGCACGGGCAACCTGGGTAGTCACTTCTGGTACGGGTGGGATCGCTTGGGGATGCAGACACATCGCGCTACTCCTATCCTATAAGAAGGCCAAACACGTCGTAGCCTATTCTAGCTGCCTTCCCACCACGTTCGCCAACGGTATCGAATTCACGTTAACCTAGACTATCTACGTCACAGTGGTTAGTTGGCTCACATCCCCCACGACACGATTGACGGATGGGTTCTTAGGGCAGACTGACTGGATTAGGCACACAAACCGGCAGCTTGCAGATTCGAGATCACAGCCTTGCCTTGGCTGACGAATACCCCCCAATCCCCCGCTGAATGATCATAACCGCGCGTGCTGAGCGCGACTGTGCCGTTCACATAGATCTCAAAGACTGTGCCATCCGCAAAGACTTGGAGGTGGACAGGCTGGCCCGCCTGAAGTATACAGGGGCGCTCGAGGATCATCGGCTGATCACCGGGCCGCGGCCAGAGGTCAAAGACAAGCCGTTGGCGGCGTGGTTCCAACCGTACCTGATAGTAGTGATCTAGTTCCTGGTCAGCGCGTAAGGTTAGCCCGTAAGCTGCTGTCTCGGCAGAAGGCGTGAACGTCGCATTCAGGCGGCAGGTCTCGGTCATGGTCCCCAGACGGCACCATGCAAAGCAGTCAGGCGCTTTCACTGCCAGCGTTCCCGGCTCAATCTGCCAGTCTCCTATCTCCGGTTGGATAGACAGGTCCAGCACTGCTGAGAATTGAGCCGCTACCTCGGGCGGCGCTTGAATGGCAAGGGTGCCGTCCGCCAGCTGCACAATCTCGTGGACGACCAGATTGCCGCCCCATTGCCAACGTCCCTGGTCGGTCTCGCCTTCGCGCGTGGGATTCCAGCCAAAGAGCAGGCGGCGCTGCCCATTCGACGCCGTCTTGGCAGCATAGAAGGCGCGACCATCAAAGGCATCGTCCGTCGGAGCCAACCACGGTCCGGTGAGGCTACGGCTCATGCGATAGCGGGTGAGCGTGGCATCTGAGAACTCGGAGAAGATCAGGTACCACCAGTCGCCGATTCGGAATAAGTCGGGGCATTCGTGCGTAAAATAGAGGCCAGGCGCCCACAGTGGATCGCGCACCTCCCACTGTTTGAGATCCTGCGAGGCGCAGAGGGCAGTGCAGCCGCGTTGACGGCTGGGGCCGTGCTTGAGTCGTGCCGCCAGCAACATCCAGTATTCCTGAGCTTCGTCGTTCCAGAAGACAAAGGGGTCGCGCCAGTCGTGTGGTTCATACTGATCCTGCGGGGCAAAAAACGTGTCTTCCGGAAGTTTCTGCCAGGTAAGCAGATCGTGACTGACGGCGTGCATCACGGCTTGTGCGGGTTTACCCTGCTCGCGAAGGTATGGATTGTGGCCCGTGTAGAAGATGTGATACTGTCCCTGCGCCCGGATCACAGAGCCGGTGAAGACATAGAGGTCCTGCTCCAGCTCGGCGCCGCGTGAAAGCATACAACCGTGCTCGTCAAAGTGAACAAGGTCATTCGTGCTGAGTTGGTACCAGGGCGTGCCTTCGCCATGTCCAGCCCGGTCACGCCAGTCCAGCAGATAGAAGAGATGGTAACGTCCCCGCTCATAAAAAGGGATGAAGTCGGCACTCCAGGCGTCGTTAGGTTTATAGAAGAAATATGTCATCTATAGTTTCCCGGCTGCTATAGTGTGTAGAGGTCCTTGAAGAGAGCAAGAAGTTGAGAATTAGTGGCGCGAGCAAATACTGGAATATGCTCGATAGGCGCCTCTGCATCTAAGGTAGTTCCGCCGGCAATCAACTCACCGCTCCAGGCGCATAACCAGTCGGTCCCAATGGGTAGATATACCTGACGGCTGCGTACGCCATAGGCTGTAACCGGCGCCACCAACAGGTCAGAGCCGAAAAGCAGTTGGTCTTCAATGGTATAGGCCTGTGGGTCTTCAGCGAAGTCAAAAAAGACGGGGCGCATGGGAGGAATGCCTTTTTCCGACGCCAGTTTCATTTGTTGCATGACATAAGGGCGTAAGCGTTCGCGCAGGAACATGGCAGCGCGGATGTACGGATAGGCATTCCCGCCGATATTCCAAGCCTCATTGTTCGGTCGAAATCCGTGCGTACGAAAGATGGGGCAGAAAACGCCGTATTGATACCAGCGGACCATCAATTCATGAAAGCGTTCACTTGTATTATCGAATGTAACAAATCCGCCGATTTCTGCGGCTCCCCATGGGATGCCGCTCATCGAAAGGTTGAGGCCCGCCATCATGTATTCGTGCAAGTGTTCAAATGAGGACATGATGTCGTGGACGGCTGGAGAAGCGCCGTAACGCTGTGAACCAGCCCAGGAGCTACGGCAGATGGTTACCACCTCGGTTTCGCCGGCAGAGTGCAATCCTTCAAAGATGTTCTTTTGATGGGCTACAGGATAGTAGTTATGCGCTTCTATGGCTGGGCCGATATGGTAGAGGATTTGGTCATAATCTGTGATTGCATGGAAGTCATCGCATGGGTCGAGCCAGAAGGTGCGGATGCCGAGATCAACATAGTTTGTCTTCCACTTGTCCCATAGATACCTGGCCGCTTCAGGATTTGTTGGGTCATATTGGTATTTCTGAGGGTTCTCGCCCGAGATGCCACCAAAGTCGACGGTGTCCTTTGTCCCATCAATCGAACGGGTGAACAGTCCGCGTTCTTTCATATGGACAAAGTTCTCGCTTTGCTCGTCTACCAGAATCCATGGGGATATCATGATCCGCACCCCCATCTCATCTAGCTCTTTGACCATTGCCGGCGGATCGGGCCATGAGTCCGGATCTAGCTTCCAGTCTCCGGTATGCTTCCAGTGCAGAAAGTCGATGACGTGTACGGACAGAGGGAGGCCGCGCTGTTTGAATTCCCGTGCAACGTCAAGGAATTCTTCCTGGGTCTTGTAGCGGAGTTTGCACTGCCAGAAGCCGGTGGCCCAGTAGGGGAACTCTGGTGCACGGCCGCTGACGCCTGTATAGTTCTCCAGGATATCCGCAAAAGAGTCGCCCGCTGTGATGTAATAGTCTAGCTGGCGGCAGCCATAGGCCGTCCAGCGGGTCAGGTTGTTCCCAAACTCGACCCGACCTAAGCCTGGATTGTTCCAGAGGAAACCATACCCTTCACTGGAAACGACAAAGGGCACCACATGCTTGATGTGGCGTTGGTAGAGGTCAATGACCGTCCCTTTCAGATTCAACTGGCCGGTGGCATTAAGGCCCATCCCGTAGAATCGTTCGCCCTTACGAGGGGCAAAATGCAATTCAGTGTGAAAAAGTCCGTCATCTCTTGCTTTAAAGACGCGGGTCCCGGGGTTGTGGGCGTGAACGACATAGTCCTGTTCGCTCAGAATACTGATCGTTTCATCGCCACTGTGCCGGAAGAACTGCAAATGGCCCTTCTGTGTATAGATGTCTTGAATGGTTGCAGAGATTTTGCCGTTTCTGATTACCGCTTTCGTTTCGTTGATTTCGATGGTTGCGTCGCTCTGGACAGCTTCAGTGAGCGCCCATTGCGTATGAAGGATCTCCGCCCCTTTGCGGGCACGCACGCGCAACCCATCTCGGCCCCAGCCTTCTATAACTATTAGCTCACCGTCCAACTCGTGTATCAGTTTGCTGCCGGCCTGCCGGATGCGCTCGGAAAACTGCTTCATTACTCTCAGCCTTTCAATCCAGTCATGACGATACCGCTCACGAAATATCGTTGTGCAAGGAAGAACAAGAGAAGAACAGGAATTGTGGTGATCACAGAGGCTGCCATCAGTAGATCCCAGCGTGTTTGCAGCAGTGAACCGCGGAAAAGGGCTAAACCCATCGCCACCGTATATTTTTCTGCCGTGTTGAGGTAGAGCAGCGGGCCGATGAAGTCATTCCAACCGTTGAGGAATGTGAAGATCGCAACGGCGGCCAGCGCAGGTTTGGCAAGCGGCATAAAAATCCTGCCGTAGATCGCGTATTCATTGCACCCATCAATGCGAGCGGCATCCGCTAGTTCTTCCGGTAATGTGCGAAAGAACTGGGTAAGGAGAAAAATGTTAAATGCCCCTCCCCCGAAAAACGCAGGAACGATGAACGGCAGGTAAGTGTCAATCCAGCCCAGTCTACTGAAGATCACAAACGTAGGAACCATCAGCACGATCCCTGGCAGCATCATGGTTCCAAGGACAATGTTGAACCAGAATTTGCTTCCCGGAAACCGAAGACGCGCGAACCCATAGGCACAAAAAGATGCAGCCCACAAAATCGCGATTTCGTTCATTACTACAATGAACAAAGTGTTACGAAAATAAAGATGGAACGGCTTGACAATAAAAACCTGCACGTAATTGCTAAAGTGGGCCGGGATCGGCAGCCATTTCGGGGGATACATGAAGACTTCCATCTGATTCTTGAGAGAGCTAGTCACCAGGAACGCAAACGGCGCGGTCATTAACAGCGCCCCGAGCACCAACACGATCCATACTAGACTCCGACCAACTTTCACTTTTGCCATAGCCGACCTACCTACCCGCTTCGAGATGACTGGAGCACCTAGTTCGCTCCGTTCTTTCCATGTCCGCTTCTCTTCCTGCCATGTCCTCATGAGTCCCTCGCCCCTGTCGCTCTATTCTCGTAATAGACGGACTCTCCAAAATAACGGAAGATGACGACCACTAACGCCACCACGATCAAGAAGAGAACCCACGCCAATGCAGACGCCAACCCCATCTTGAAATACTGGAAGCCAACCCGGTAGATATGTAACACGTAGAAGAGGGTTGCATTGTTGGGGCCTCCCCCCGTAATCAGATACCCCGCGTTAAAGACCTGGAAGGAGCCGATGACGCCCATGACCAGGTTAAAGAGGATAACCGGAGACATTAGCGGGATTGTCACGAAACGTAGTTTGGCCCAAGCCCCTGCACCGTCCACTTCGGCAGCTTCGTAATACATATCCGGAATGCCCTGCAGGCCTGCAAGAAAGATGACCATGGATCCACCAATTGCCCACAGGCTGACAAGGATCAGGGAGGGGAGCGCCAGATTTGGGTCAACCAACCAGCGCACTTTGGGCAACCCCATGGTGCGCAACAGCAAATTAATGAGTCCGAAATCGGTGTTTAGCATCCAAGCCCACAGGACAGCCCCCGCCACAGCCGGCATGACAGTTGGCAGATAGTAGAGCGTGCGAAATACGCTGATGCCGCGCACCTTGGTGTTCAGCAACAACGCTACAAAGAAGGAAAGCACCAGGCCAAGCGGTACCGAGATGAAGGAGTAAATGGCTGTGACTTTGAGCGACTGCCAGAACAACTCATCCCTAAACATTGTGGAGAAGTTCTCCAAAAACACGAAGCGCGGCTCGCTGATCAAGTTCCAATCGTGGAATACCATCCAGGCGGAAGTCGCTATCGGCACTATAAACCAGAGCAAGAAACCGAGTATAAAGGGAGAGATAAAAACATAGCCTGTTAGTGCTTTGCGAGCAGAGATTGTGGTGAAGACCACCCTGTGTCTGGGCCACTGTGCTGTTTTCTGCATCGTTTCCACCTATCTAGATCAAAATCTCGTGGCCAAGCTAAAATCAGGCGAGCACTGTCTCTTCGCGGCGGCGTCCCCACCGCCGCCGCGAAGAGATGCAATGCTCGCCTCGTGCCTTAAGCTAAACCTACTCTAGCTGCTCGCCGCTGCCAAAACTCCATTGGCATCGTCGATAAAGCTCTCAATCGCTGCTTGCGCCGTCTGCGTCCCATTCCAGACACTCTCGAGGCCGGAATATACGATCTGGGAAGCTTCAGGGAATCCGGGGGGGCAAACCCATGCTTCCGTATGGCTGCGTTGGAATTTATCTACCAAGTCATAGTAACCGGCTGGGTGCACACCGTCTTCTGGCCCCTTACGTTCGCTGATCCAACTATTGAGCCCTTCCGCTGTCATCAACGCAGTTTGGTTGGGCCACCATAGTCCCATCTTCAGGAATATGCTTTGGTATTCGGGGTCGCCCGTCATGCGTACCCACTTGTAGGCTGCATCTGGGAATTTGGTCGCTTTCATCGCCCCACGCACATCAGCGACAACCAATGAAGAGGTCTGCTTCATTTTCGGCGGGCAAGCAGTTCCCAGCGTTGCATTGATCTTGGTCGTCCATGCCAGCGTATAGGTGCCCTCCATCACCATTGCCAGTTTTCGATTCTCCAACATCTGGGTACTGCTCATCCCCAAGTCTTGGAAATTTGTGGCGACTGGCGCCACATGGTGCTTGTACATCAAATCGGCAACGTTTTGGATCGCTTCAATCGCGGCTGGATCATCCAGCTTGAAAGTGTTGGATTCGGCATCGAGCGGTTTCACCCCGTTGAGCAGTGAAATCGATTCTTGATGCCAGCCGCCAGTTGACCAGAAGATGCCCCATTGCTGGATGTTATCCGGATCGAATCCGGCATCATCGGGATGATTGCCCTGGCTGTCTACCGTGAATTGCTTGGCAACCTCGACGAAATGATCCCAGGACCATGCCTGGTCGGGGTCGTTGCTCGGCGGTTCAATCCCTGCCTCGGCGAACATGTCGGAGTTATAGAACATGTGGGCGCCCACCCAGCAGCAGCCAATGCCATGCCATCTGCCGTTGTAAGCGGATCGCCCGTCTTCCTGGGGCTGCAGAAAATAGGTGTCGGTGTCAATCTCTGAGTCGGTATCTAGGTAATCCTGGATATCGAGCATCAGCCCCTGTTTACAGAATTCCTTATAGTAGTCCTGCGGCGTGAACAGTGTATCGGGCGATGTGCCTGAAGCAATCATGGCGATGAGTTTCGTCATGTAATCTTCTGGCGTATGCTGCCACGTGACTTTGATCGTTGGGTTCAGTTCCTCGAACCGAGTGATCATATCCAGCACGCCCTGGCTTTCTTCCGGGCCGCCCCATCCCATAAAGGTGATGTTCGTAATTTCCTCCGCCGGCGCCTGCGCTCCACTAGCGGCAGAATCGCCTGGATTGGGTTGTGCCCCACACGCGACGAGTCCAACGCCAGCAACCATGAGAGCCGACATACGTAGATATTCGCGCCTTGTCACCATCTTTGTGTTCACTTTATCTCTCCTCTAAACTATCAGTGCTAGATATCCTATTGCTGCCCTATGCATCGTGGATAACGCGAGTGGATACAGTGTAGGGATACGATGCTTCCACATTCCTCGACTGCAGAGACCGCTTTCGCGCGCAGTAGATCCCCTGAAAATGGCCAACGTGAAATAGACATGCACACCCGGAGAGAGCGTCCATTTTTTCCGACCGACTTGTTGAACCTTGGGCCTGTGGTATAGTTATCATAGTCGGGCCCTCGTCTCACGTCAACGCCAGAAGTGTGCCATTTCTGTGCCAATATCCGCTGCACGCAAGGACCTAATGTTCATTTATGATGAGTTCGAGAAAGATCTCCAGGAAGCTCTCGCCCGCCTTTTCGACCCTGACTATCATCCTCCCGAACGATTCTGCGCCGCCATTGATTGTTATCCCGATGACGGAGGCGGTAGTGTTCGCGAGAGCATTATGAAATCCATCGAGCAAATGCGGCCTCGTCCCGGCACCCCGCCCACGGCCTATATATGGCAAGTCTATGAGCTCTTGCACTATCGTTTTGTTCTGAAGTTAACCCAAGAGGAAACGGCAGACCGGCTCGACTTGAGCCGTCGGACGATCAATCGGTTACAGCAGAAGGCTATCTATATGCTCGCCGGAGCGCTCCAGGAAGAGATCCGTAGGCGGCAAAATAGCGCGATGGCCTTGGCGGGTAAAAAGGAGAATTCGAGCGAAGCATCCAGTGGATCAACGCAGGCAGCTGGCTGGGAAGAACAACTACAGCGCGAAGTCGATTCTCTGCAAACAAAAGCGCCGAATGCCTCTGCTGACGTCCATGAAGTGATAGAACGGGTATTGGAGATCACCGCCGCGCTGTCGTCCACGCTAGTGATCCGCCTACGGGTGATTTCTGTGCAGCCCGATCTTGTCGCCGCTGTTCATCCTGTGTTGTTGCTGCAGACGTTGGTCTCAATCTTGAAACGCCTAGCTCCGTATGCACGTGCGGGTGATATTGCGATCTATGCCAAGAATGAGGATGGTAGAGCCAAGATCACTTTGACAGCCACTAATTTTAGCGGCGACTTCAGTATAGAGGACTTGACAGGCAGCATCTCACTGGCAGATGCCTTGACCGTCGAGGTGCTGCGAGAGGGTGTACAGATTATCGTCTGGGTCTTGATGCCTGCGGTTGGCACAATCACCGTTTTGGTGGTTGACGACAACGAAGATATGGTTCGCTTCTATCGCGATTGCACCATAGGTACACGCTACCAGATTGTACACGTCAGTCAGGGCGAGCTTCTCTTGGAAACGGCGAGGAGAGTTTGTCCAGATATTATTGTGCTAGATGTCATGCTGCCCGACAGTGATGGATGGCGTTTACTGATGCATTTACATGAGGACCCACAACTCGGACAGATCCCCATAATCATCTCCTCGGTCGTACGAGAAGAGGAATTGGCTTTGTCATTGGGAGCCACAAGTTACTTGGCAAAACCTGTGCGTCCGCGCCAGTTTATTCAAGCGCTGAATCTTGTGTGCGGTGCGGATGCAACAGGAGAGATGAGAGGTCGAGCGCACTGAGCAGAAGATTATTAAGCGAAAATCCATCGTCTACCGTCACATAAAGATAGTTGCTCTTTGGGGGGGTGTCCCAGGGGGCTTGGGCCGAAACTAAGAAAGTGGGCACCATCGGAATATCATCGTCGTGTGACATTACTTCTAATAGTTTCAGACCATCCATCTTGGGCATGACGTAGTCCAAAAACATAATGTCGGGTGGACAGGCGCGCAATCGATTCAACGCCTCTTCCCCATCGTGTATCGTCTCAATGATCAGCGAACTATCACAGACGCGTAACATCTGCGCAAACAGCTCGGCGGCCTCAGGATCATCATCCACCACAAAAACGCGTTCGACGGGTCCGTTATACTCAGCCAACGTGCGTGCCAGATCTACCCGCGTGATTGGTTTTGTGAGTTGGGTCTGTAGACCCAGTTTCTTCACTTGGTCGAGGCTGCGCGGAATGGTGCAGCCAAGGATAGGCGTTCCTTTAGCCTCTTGCTTAACTGCCTGACTTACTCTGTCAAGCCCCTCTGTTGTCGCCACGTTAACCAATACCGCTTGTGCTGGAGCATGTTTGAGTGCAGCGAGAAGTCCGGCAACTTCTCTTGTATCGATGAGCTCTACCTCACCTGCGATCCGAGTGAGCATTGCGTAAAGGTCACCAGTCTCGTCACACACAACGATGCGAGGATAGTAATGTGAGTCTGGAAAGCTTGGGCTCGAGCGTCGTTCATGCCATATCCAGCTTTCACTAATCTGATGCCCTGGTCTCGTGGTCGGGCTGCTTGGGGAGACAAGCGGCAGCCTAAAGTAAAATGTCGTTCCGATGCCCAATTCGCTTTCTACCCACATACGCCCACCGTGTAGTTCGATGAACTGCTTACTGATGCTCAGCCCTAAGCCGCTTCCTGCCTTAGCTCGCTGAGAGTCAGCTGTCCCCTGTGTAAACGGCTCAAATATTCTTCCGAGATCTGTGGCAGATATACCCATTCCTGTATCCGCAATGCTAACTTGTAGGTAATGGCCTTGGACGCTTGCCTGAATTGATATGCCACCCTTTTCCGTGAATCGAGCGCAATTACTCACCAGGTTCAAAATGACCTGTTCAACGCGAGTTCCATCACAATATACATTCGGCACATCGTCCGCTACATTCACGCGAACCGCCAATTTCTTGCTCTCTAGCAACGGACGAACTACATCTACGGCGTTTTCGATCAGCTCTTTGAGCGACACATGTTCCTTATGTAGGGTCATTCGCTCGGTTTCAATTCTGCTTAGATCTAGGACATCATTTACCATATTCGTAAGGTGTTGACAGTTCCGGTATATGATTTGCAGCGCATCTCGCATCCTGGGTGATAAGGTCGCGTCGTAAATCTCGGGTGCATCTACGAGTAGGTCGACCAATCCAATAATCATGTTCAGCGGTGTTCTGAATTCGTGGCTTACCTGAGCCACGAAGTTTGTCTTGGCTTTTTGTCCCTCTTCGGCAATTGATCGCAGATCTGAAACCCGTTGGTTCAGCAGCATTAACTGGCGGTTGGCATGCGCAAGGTCATCGAGTGCCTGTACGACTTCTGCCCTGCTATCCCGCGCTTCCTTGAGAAGATGCTTGGCATGCCCATATTGCTGTGACAATCGCATCGCGAGGCTGCGTAACTCGAAACGAGTCACAAAGATAGCCAAGAAGACAACCCATAGCGCTGCCAAGGTCGTGATCGCCTCTGCGCTACCGATTTTTATGCCTATAGGCGGGATGGAGGAGGCAAGGAACAGGATCACTAGTGTCTCTCCTGTTATGGCGACGGTAGCCATCCGGAGGCCTAAAATGGAGGCTGCTAGCGCAGCAGGTATCGTGACCCATGCTAAGGATCCTGGGAAGCGCAACCAGAGGTGACCGAGATGTACGGCTAAAATGATTACAAAAAGCGCAAACCATCGTGCCAGTGCTGGGCGATAGTTGGTAAGCGTCCAACCGATAATTGCCAAAACTGACATGAGGAGACCGTACGAGATAGCTCTATTTGTGGTGATCCAAGAATATGGAGATATTGTCTCAGCGATGAAGTAGGATAGAGCCCCGAGCGCCACTACCCCTACCATGACTATTCTAGGAGAAATGAAGGGTTCAAACTCGAACTCTGACCCTAGCGCCGTTGACTGCGTGTGTTGTGTTGACATTTCAGTGGGCGTGCTTATCTGATAGATTGGGATAGATTGGATGACATCCATTTTGCCGATGCCGTCTGCGAGCCGATTTGCAGTGGATAGGAGCCATTGCAACCCGTGAAATACCCCGCAAAAAACCTGTCCGCGACGGTTTGACATCAACATCATGCCCCACTATAGTACAAGAGAATATCGGAGCAGGAAAGCTCTCCCCAAACTCACCTCCGCAAGATAGAGGATCCACCCGTGCTTGCCACAGTACTCAGTTGTGCCGTCATTGGACTAGACGCCGAACTGGTCCGGGTGGAAGTCGACATCGCTACGGGACTGGAACGGGTCACCTTGGTCGGCCTGCCGGACGCCGCCGTGCGCGAGAGCAGCGAACGGGTGCGCGCCGCCATCACCAACAGCGGCTTCTACTTCCCCAGCCACCGGCTGACCATCAACCTGGCTCCGGCTGATCTGCGCAAGGAGGGGCCGGCCTACGACCTGCCGATTGCCGTGGGCATCCTTGCGGCGACGCGCCAGATTCAAGACTCTCTGGATGACGCCCTGATCCTGGGAGAACTGAGCCTGGACGGCAGCGTGCGCCATGTCAAAGGCGCGTTGCCCATGGCCAATGCCGCGGTGCAACGGGGGTATCGCCGCCTGTTCGTGCCGGCGGTGGACGCGCTGGAAGCGGCGCTGGTGCCGGGGATCGACGTCTATCCGATTGCGAGTCTGGCGGAGTTGGTCCAGCACTTGCAGGGCGTGTCGCCAATTGCCAAGCAGAACGGCGTTGAACTGGGCGATCTGGACGACGAACCGATCTACGCTGTTTCGTTTGAAGACGTGAAGGGGCAGGAGAGCGTCAAGCGCGCGCTGGAAGTGGCCTGCGCCGGCGGGCACAATGTGCTGATGCAGGGGTCGCCAGGGGTTGGCAAGACGCTGCTGGCGCGGGCGCTGCCCTCCATCCTGCCCAAACTGACGCTGGCTGAGGCACTGGATGTCACCCGCATCTATTCAGTGGCGGATGCGCTGCCGTCGGATCATCCGCTGATCCGCACCCGCCCGTTTCGCTCGCCCCACCACACGATCAGCCATGCCGGCCTAGTCGGCGGCGGCACCTGGCCGCGACCGGGCGAAATCAGCATGGCGCATAGAGGGGTTTTGTTTCTGGATGAGTTCTACGAGTATGGCACGAAAAACCTAGAGGCGCTGCGCCAGCCGCTGGAGGACCGGATCATCACTATTTCTCGCGCACAGGGGGCGGTCACGTTT
>Ga0334890_1004099_pt1 | contig 13805 bp, 12 predicted proteins | sample GraSluR1_MG_3_FD_207220 | JGI IMG/M metagenome (GOLD analysis project Ga0334890, IMG submission 207220) | Sludge microbial communities from methane-producing bioreactor in Wageningen University, Netherlands - Granular Sludge_31_08-R1 | ecosystem: Engineered > Bioreactor > Anaerobic >... | reverse complement strand
ATTGGCTAAAGCAAAGTACGTTTCCGAAGAACTCTATCGTAACAGGTATTTGAACTACTATAGGCTTAGTTTTTTTCTTTTTTTATTCACGGCCATTCCAATTTTTCTTTTCTCTGAGAGAATAGTAACAATCCTTTACGGCGAGGCCTACCAGCCGGCAGGGATATTGCTCTCTCTTATGGCGGCGAGGCTTTTCTTCACAAATATCGGCACTGCTCGCAGTGCATTCATCAATATCGAAAGCCTTTTCAAATACTCCTTATGTAGTATGATAACAGGAACAGTTGTCAACGTCGTATGCAACTACCTTTTAATACCACCTTTCGGAAGCGTAGGCGCCGTTGCAGCAACAATGCTTTCATTTTCCACAACTATTTTCTTTCTTGACGCTTTCTATCGCAAAACACGCAGCAACGTCAAGCTCCAACTTAAAGCCATCTTCTCTTTTTATAAAATATTTCAAAGAGGTGCATACAGTGAATAAACTGAGACACCATCTACGCCGCTTCAAATTCATTCGTACAATTTATCAGCTTTCTGTTCCATTAGGCCGTTTTTTTGTTTTCCGGCCGATAGCCCTCATGCAAAGCTATTTGCTTTTTTACAAACATTATCAACAGCTCAAGAAGACAACAAGTCCAGATCAGAAGATTTACTCATGGCTTTTTTGCCCATGCTTATTCGATAATACCGAGCAAACCCCGGTAGACGCCGTGTACTTCTACCAAGATACCTGGGCGGCAAAAAAAATATACGAGATAAAACCGCAGCATCATTACGACATTGGAAGCTCTGTAAAAACCGTTGGTATCATATCTCAGTTCGTACCGACCACCATGATCGATATTCGCCCGATCAACTTGAATTTAGAGGGCCTGTCATTTCAAAAAGGATCCATTTTAGAACTGCCGTTTCCAGACAATTCCATTGAGTCATTATCATCGCTTTGTGTCGTAGAACACATTGGACTCGGACGGTACGGAGACCCCTTGGATTTCTGGGGCAGCGAAAAATCTATTACGGAAATCAAAAGAGTTCTCAAGCCGGGAGGTATCTGTCTTCTGAGCGTGCCGATAGACCATGAGAATATTATCTACTTCAACGCTCATAGAGCGTTTACACGAGATTACCTTCTCTCGCTATTTGCAAATGATTTAAAACTTTTAGAAGAGCGCTATATCTACGGGGCAGAGCTAATGCATGAGTACACCCCAGAAAGAGGCTTCGGAACCGGCCTCTTCATGTTGCGAAAGGAACGGTAAACATGCTCGTTAAAAATTCTTTTCTACGCAAAAAATTCAGAAGCGCGGCGTGGCTTGTTTTCAACGCGCTTGAAAACAACGGGAACTGCAACATGCGCACAAACGGGGAGATTTGCTTTTTAAAAAACTTTTTGGCGCATGTTGGTTCGAGAAAATCGGCAACCATCTTCGACGTCGGAGCCAACATAGGCAACTACACCAATTTGCTGCACGATCTGACAGTTTGTACGGGGGGGGGTATATCATTCCACCTCTTCGAACCAGCCCAATCGTGTTACAACTCCTTGGTGGAACGCTTTCACCACCACGACAACTTCACGTTGAATCACTTCGGGCTATCCAACAATGAAGAGAAGGCCACCATTTTCTACGACGCTGAAAAGAGCGGCCTTGCTTCTTTGTATAAACGGGATCTTGCACACTACTCCGTAGAAATGAATATGTCAGAGGAGATATATTTGAAACGCGCATGCGATTACATTGAAGAACATGCCGTAGAGCATATCGATCTTCTGAAAATCGATGTAGAAGGGCATGAACTCAAGGTACTCGAAGGTTTCAGAAGTTACCTGAATGCAGATTTTATCGATTATATTCAATTCGAATATGGCGGAGCGAATCTGGATTCACATACAAGCCTGCTTGAGCTATATAGCATGTTGGAGAAAAAAGACTTCGCCATCGCAAAGATTTTTCCTAAGGGATTGGAAGTCAGATCGTATCAACCGTATATGGAGAACTTCATGTACGCTAACTATGTTGCGATATCAAAAAGGGTGTTGAATGCATGATTTTTTTTGTTTCCGACGGACGCCTTGGCAATCAAATTTTCCAGTACGCCTTTCTGAATACGATCGCCCGAAAGGGCGAGAGAATACTCTGCCTCGACATGGCCGAATTTACGGCCACGTTTGACGTCGAAGGTTCCAACGGACGTCTCATTGTTTTATGCTCAAAACTGACCAAATCACGCTTAGGTCGTCTGTTTTTTCATCAAATATTGAAACCCTTTTTACTCTTCTTCATGAGAACACTTGCAAGGACACGCCTAATAAGCTTTGCTTGCCAAGAACGAAATGAACAAGGCAGATTCATACCAACCTTCGCGGAACGCAACGGCCTACTACCGTTCCGATTTGTCGATCAAGGATTCTTCCAGTCAGAACGATTCTTTACGGATGAAGCGTTGGATTTTCGGGTCAAGAAACAATTTGAGGAAAAAGCTCTGCAGATAATATCCCAAATACCTCAAGACTGCGCCAAAATTTTCGTACACATCAGAAGGGGCGATTATTTGCACGAATCTTTTTTGGGCGAACGCGGCATAGATCTTCCCAAGACCTATTTTTCAAAGGCAATCGAAAGAATTTCGGAAGACACAAAAAACCCTTTCTTCATCTTTCTTTCGGACGATCCCTCGTACACGCGAGACTGTTTTTTAGAGATAGAGAACAAGCTCATTTCAAAGGAGAACATGCAAGTCGACTTAGCCCTGATGACGCTCTGCGAATACGGTATCGCCTCGAACAGCAGCTTCTCATGGTGGGGAGCACAACTGATGAAGAAACGGAGAAAGGTTATTTTTCCCAAATATTGGTGGGGCTGGAAAGTAAAAAAAGAAGAACCCCTTGGAATACTACCCCACCATGCGACTGTTATTAATTTTTAAATTTAAATAAAAATTTTACTATATTCATGATCGTGGGAGGTCTGCCATGTGCGGTATCCTAGGAACCTTACCTCGAACCGACGACGCGCTCTTTAAAAAAGCGCTCGACTCAATAGCGCACCGCGGCCCTGACGGCTACGGAATATGGTCGTCCGACGACATTTCTCTTGGGCATCGTCGTTTGGCGATTCTCGACCTCTCACCGTCGGGACGCCAGCCGATGAGCTATGCCGATGGACGCTTCCAGACGGTGCTGAACGGCGAAATATACAACTTCGTCGAAATCCGCAAGGAGCTGGAACAAAAAGGGTACCGCTTCCAATCGGAGAGCGATACCGAGGTGCTGTTGGCCTCCTTCATGGAGTGGGGTGAAGAGTGCCTGTTGAAATTCAACGGCATGTGGGCGGTCGCAATATGGGACACCAGCGAACGAAGGCTTTTTCTTGCGCGGGACCGCTTCGGGAAGAAACCGCTCTTCTATGCTTTCGTCGGCGACCGTTTTGTCTTCGCATCCGAGATGAAGGCGATCTTCCCCTTCCTGCCCTCCCTCTCCCCTTCTCCTGACTTTCACTGGATGGCGAAGAATATCTTTCTGTACGAACAGACGGAAAAGTGCTTGATCGAGGGCATTCAGCGCTTTCCGGCAGGTTACTACGGCTACCTCAAGGATGGACAGCTCTCTTTGACGAGGTACTGGAACACGCTGGATCATCTCGCAACTCCTTCGCAAGACTATTCCGTACAGGTGGAGGAGTTCCGCGAACTCTTCGTCGACGCATGCAGGCTGCGAATGCGATCGGACGTCCCCGTCGGCACGGCCCTGAGCGGAGGCTTGGACAGCAGCGCCACCATCTCCACGATGGCGCACATCGCCCGCAGCAGCATGGGCGAGCGCGTCAGCGAAAACTGGCAGCACGCATTCGTCGCCGCCTTCCCGGGCACGCCGCTGGACGAGACGTACTACGCGCGGAAAGTGGTCGAGCATCTTGGCATCGAAGCCACCTTCATCGACATCGACCCGCTGAAGACATGGGATCGTTTGGACGACTATCTCTACCACTTCGAGGACTTGTACCTCACAAGCCCGGTTCCGATGCTGATGACCTATGCCGCCGTCAAAGAGCACGGCGTGACGGTCTCGATCGACGGACACGGAGCGGACGAGTTGTTCAGCGGGTACGGACATATTCTCGAGGCGATGTGGGACGCGGGGGCGAATATCGGGCAGATCGCCGACGTGCTCGATGTCTATAACGGTACACTGTCGACCAATCAGCAGTTCAAGCGCCGGGGGAACGCTCGGACCTACGCCTCGTTCATACTCCGTAAGCTTGCGCGCAAAGTTCTCGGACGAGATCCTCTTTCGCGCGATCAGGAGCACCCGTCGTTCAAGAGAATGGACAACTTCACGCAGCAGCTTTACATCATCTTCCACGAGACGATCCTGCCGACGCTGCTGAGGAACTACGACCGCTACTCGATGATGAACGGGGTGGAAATACGAATGCCGTTCATGGACCATCGCATTGTCTCGTACGTTTTTTCGCTTCCGTGGACCAGCAAGATGGGAGACAGCTACACAAAAAAACTGATCCGCGACGCGGTCGCCCCCTTCATGCCTCACGAGGTGGCGTATCGCAAGACCAAGATCGGCTTCAACTCTCCCATAGTGGACTGGATGCAAGGCCCGTTGAAAGAGTGGTTCGAGGACACGGCAAATTCTTCGGCTTTCTTGTCGTGCACCCTACTTGATGATCCCCGCAAACTTCAGCGTGATATCATGGAAGCGACATCGGGCGCGAATTCGATGTACGGCTTCGCGGAGAACATCTGGACGCGAATGACCCCCTATCTTTGGGAGAGAGCCGTATTACGGCGGAAGCAGTGACAAATGGATGGAGGAAATTGCATGAACACCCTCGCCCCTATAGTGCTTTTTGTCTACAATAGACCGTGGCACACCGAGCAGACCGTGACGGCGCTCCTGAAGAATGAACTGGCCGATGCGTCGGACCTTATCGTCTACTCGGATGCGCCGAAGAATGAAGCCGCCGCCGGGAAGGTGGAGGAAGTACGTCGCTTTGTCAAGAGCATTCGCGGCTTCAGAAGCGTCACCATCATCGAGCGGGAGAGGAATTGGGGGCTTGCGGACAGCATCATCGACGGGGTCACCACGGCGGTGAACAAGCACGGCAGAGTGATCGTGCTGGAGGACGATCTTATTACTAGCACGTACTTTTTAACATTCATGAACAAGGCTCTCGAAAAATATGAGGGGTTCGATAACGTCTTCAGCATAACCGGGTATTCTTTCACGGAAGGGCTCAAGGGAATTGACGATTCCTATTTTTTGAAACTGACAAGCTCCTGGGGTTGGGGAACGTGGGAAGACAAGTGGAAATTTTTCTCCAGAGACAACGAGGCTCTACGTCGTTTTATCGGCGATAAAAAAAACCACCCAGATTTCAACTATGGAGACTCTTACGATTATGTTTCCATGACAAAGAATCAGCTTGATGGAAAAATTGACTCTTGGGCCATATTCTGGCACTTTTCCGTTAGCTGCAAAGAAGGCCTTACGCTGTATCCCGCCAAACGCCTTGTACAAAACATAGGCTTCGACAGCAGCGGAGTGCACTGCGGAACACATTCCGGAGAAGCTCCGTTGAGCCCGTTTCTTCCAGAGCTCACGGATGACGTTCAGGAAAAAGCATACATTAGAGACGAAGTCCGAAAGATTTTAAAAGGAGCTCATAGTTCATTCGCCTCAAAAGTCAAAGAAAGAGTAAAGCGCTTCCTTAAAGCCAGACTCTCAATGAATCAAAAAACGGCGCTGCACACCCTGTACGCGAAGCTCAGGCTTTTGTTCCTGAAAAAAAAGATAGGTCCGGGGTCTTTTGTAGATAAAACCGTTCATGTGACAGGCTGGGAACATATCCGCATAGGCTCGAACACTTTGATCGGAGAGCATTCTTGGTTAAATGTTAATGGAAGAATCAAAGGCGAAGATCACATCGTCATAGGAAACAACTGTTATCTGGGATGGAGCAACTTGCTCAGCTCTGCCAGAAGGTTAACTATACGAGATTATGTTATGACGAATCAAAACTGTAAGTTTTTAGGCAGCAACCATATTTTCACGAATCCTTTGTTTCCATATATAACCACTGGAACCACTTTTGAGGCGGAAATGTATATCGGTGTCAATGTCTGGTTGGGCGCCGGAGTAATCGTGTTGGGCGCTCTTTCCATAGGACATGGCAGTGTAGTCGGTGCGGGAAGCGTCGTTACGAAAGACATTCCGCCATTCAGCATCGCTGCTGGAAACCCGTGTAAAGTAATCAAGCGGTACGACTTTCGAGCCAACGAGTGGGTGCGGACAGAAGATTTCGACAACGAGAACGAAGCTCTCATGCCGGACGAAGAGACGTATTTAACGGCATTGAAAGCTTCGGCTCCTGCCATTACAATGCCTCTATACGCCGCAACCAGCTCAAAAGGAGATTTACCATGAAGTGCAGAATATGCGGCGCCATAAGTGAGGAACTTCATCGGGCGACGCTCCTGATGAAATACGAAGTGCAGTATTATCGATGCCCGCGCTGCGGCTTTGTGCAAACCGAGACTCCTTTCTGGCTCGAAGAGGCGTATTCATCCCCCTTAAGCGCATCGGATACGGGGGTGATGTCGAGAAATCTTTCGTATGCCGACCTTGCGTCGATCATACTTCGCTTGTTTTGCAGCCCTTCCGACCGTTTCCTGGATTTTGGCGGCGGGTATGGTATTTTTGTTCGCCTGATGCGCGACAGGGGATTTGATTTTTACTGGTTCGACAAGTACGCTCAAAACCTTATGGCGAGAGGTTTTGAAGGCTCGTCCTCGGATACGCGTTATGCAGCCGTAACATCCTTTGAAAATTTTGAGCACTTTGAGAATCCGGTGGAAGAACTGGAGCGCATAACTACTATTTCCGATCTTGTCCTCTTTTCAACAACGCTCATCTCCGACAAGCCTCCTCTTCCTCAAGAATGGTGGTACTACTGCCTTGAGCACGGGCAGCACATCTCACTTTATACTCATAAAGCCCTTTTGCATCTGGCACAGCTCTTTAATTTGAAGCTCACCTCGGATGGTGTAGGCCTCCATATACTGTCGAAACGCGATATTCACCCCAAGCTCTTTTTAGTTTTAAAGATTGCCAGACGTCTTCGTTTGGGAAGATTGTTTTGGCTGCCTTCGAAAACATTCGATGACATGCATTTTATTATTGAAAAAGGCGAACAGCCATGAGTTTACGCGTACTGATCACAGGAGCCGCAGGTTTTTTGGGCCGCTACGTTTCCCTAGCCTTTAAAAAGGCCGGAGCGTCGACCTGCGGAATAGGGCATGGAGCCTACGGCAAAGAAGAACTTTCGCTATGGGGCGTTGACGAATGGGTTCAGGCCGATGTAACCGTCGATACCCTTGAAGGAATCGGAGGAAAATTCGACGTCATTGCGCATTGCGCAGGAAGCGGTTCCGTCGGCTTCTCTTTTTTGCATCCGATGGAAGACTTTCAAAAAACCGTCGAAAGCACATTGAACGTTCTCGAATTCATGAGACGTTCAAATCCTGAAGCCCGGTTGATCTACCCGTCAAGCCCGGCCGCCCAAGGGGACGGCAACGGCACGCCTCTTCGGGAAACGGATCCCTGCACACCGGAATCGCCGTACGGAGTACACAAAAAAATCGCCGAAGAACTGTGCCGCTCATACGCGAACGTGTTCGGTCTGCAGACGACTATTGTTCGCTTCTTTTCCATTTATGGCGAAGGATTAAGAAAACAGCTTCTATGGGACGCCTGCAATAAAATGCTCCACGGAGAACCTGAAGCGTGTTTCTGGGGGACGGGAGAGGAAGTCCGAGATTGGATTCACGTGGAGGACGCCGCTTCGCTTGTTGTTTTCCTCTCGCAGGCTTCAAGCAAAATCACGCTGATAAATGGGGGCTTGGGGATACCGTACACAATACGCGACACATTGCACCGTCTGCGCCAATCGCTCGGGATATCCTGTGCACTGCGTTTCAACATGCAAACAAAAACAGGCGATCCGAAGTATTACTGCGCTGATACGACTCGCTTAACGCAATTACAATGGAAGGCTGCAATTTCGCTTGACGCCGGCCTTGCCAGATATGCCCGATGGGTTAAGGAGCAGATATGATACGAGTGGGAATGATTCTTTCTGTTTCCAAGCAGTGGATGGGCGGACTGAACTACTACAAGAATCTGTTGTACGCGCTCTCCACCCTTCCCGAGAAACAAATCGAAGTGGTTGTCTTCACGGGCACGTCGACCGACGAAAAGAGTAAATCCGTTTTCCGGAAGCATGCCGAGCTTGTTGAAGATTCAATTTTCGACCGGAAAAGCATCCGCTGGTTTTTTTGGAGGCTCAGCAATAAAATATTTCATAGCTCAGTGGTTCTTGATCGTTTGCTTAAAAAGCATCGCATTCACGTCCTTTCGCATTCCGGAATCGCCGGTTTGAACGGATGCAGAACAGTAAATTGGATACCCGATTTCCAGCATATCCATCTTCCGCATATGTTTTCGGAAAAGGAGATCGAGGGAAGGAACAGACATTTCAAAGCTTTGGCGGAAATGAGCGACGTGATTCTTCTGAGTAGTTACGACGCATACGACGACTATTGCTCTTCAGGTTTCCCCAAGGAAAAAGCCAGGGTATTGCGCTTTGTCTCTCAAGTGGAAAACAGTCAGCATACACCCTCATCGGAAGAAGACATTAAAAAGAAATATCGGATAGACGGTCCATTTTTCTATCTGCCCAATCAGTTTTGGAAGCATAAAAACCATCATACCGCCTTCGAAGCAATACGTATTTTAAAGCAGCAGGGCGTGGAAATGCAACTCGTCTGCTCCGGTTATATGAGCGACTACAGACACGCGGCGCATACAGCTTTTCTTGAGGAATTCATTCAAAAGAATTCTCTGCGCGCAAACATTCTACTGCTAGGCCTTATACCCTATGAAGACCTTTTTTCTTTGATGCGTGAATCTCTTGCTGTGCTCAACCCGTCTCTTTTCGAGGGATGGAGTTCAACAGTGGAAGAATGCAAGAGTATGGGGAAAAATATGATTCTCTCCGACATAAATGTCCATAAGGAACAGTATCCGGATGCCTTGTTTTTTCGTCGTTTGGATCCTCAAGACCTTGCTAAAAAAATGTTGTCCCTTAAAGGGAAATCATTTACTCCACTCAATCCGGATGCGGCATCGGCTTTAAAAGCGCGCACTCTTGAGTTTGCACAGCAGTACCAGGATATTATACTGAGCCTTGTTCCTGCGAAAGGACAAGAGACCACCACAATACAATGCGAGGAACCTAAAAAATGAAAAAATCAGCCCTCATCACCGGCATCACCGGCCAGGATGGCTCCTATCTGGCCGAGTTTCTTCTTGAGAAGGGGTACGAGGTCCACGGCGTCAAGCGGCGGGCTTCGCTCTTCAACACGCAGCGGATCGATCACATATATCAGGACCCGCACGCGGACGATCAGCGCTTCGTGCTGCACTACGGCGATCTGACGGACTCGTCCAACCTGACGCGCATCATTCAGGAGGTGCAGCCGGACGAGGTGTACAACCTCGGCGCGCAGTCGCACGTGGCGGTCAGCTTCGAGTCGCCCGAGTACACGGCGGACGTGGACGCGCTCGGGACGCTCCGCCTGCTGGAGGCCATCCGCCTTCTGGGGCTGGAGAAAAAGACGCGCTTCTATCAGGCATCCACGTCGGAGCTTTTCGGGCTGGTGCAGGAGGTTCCGCAGAAGGAGACCACCCCTTTCTACCCCCGCTCCCCCTACGCGGCGGCGAAGCTGTACGCCTACTGGATCACGGTGAACTACCGAGAGGCGTACGGGATGTACGCCTGCAACGGGATTCTGTTCAACCACGAATCCCCCCGACGCGGGGAGACCTTCGTCACGCGCAAGATCACGCGCGCTCTGGCGAACATCGCGCAGGGGCTGGACGACTGCCTCTACTTGGGGAACATGGACTCCCTCCGCGACTGGGGGCACGCGAAGGACTACGTCAGGATGCAGTGGATGATGCTGCAGCAGGAGACACCGGAGGACTTCGTCATCGCCACGGGCCGGCAGCACTCGGTGCGCGACTTCGTGCGGATGAGCGCGCAGCACCTGGGCGTGACGCTCCGCTTCAATGGAAAGGGCATCGACGAGGTCGCTGTCGTGGAGCGCGTGGAGGGCCCCGATGCTCCGGCCCTCAAGCCGGGTGATACAATAGTCCGCGTGGACCCGCGCTACTTCCGCCCCGCCGAGGTGGAGACCCTTCTGGGCGACCCGACGAAGGCCCGCGAAAAGCTGGGCTGGACCCCCGCCGTCACGCTGGAGGTGCTGTGCGCGGAGATGGTGGCCGAGGACCTGAACCTCGCCAAACGCTGCGCCCTGCTGCAGCAGTGCGGCTTTACGATGCCGACGCCGAGGGAGTGAGGGTCGGGAAAAACGCATTGAACTCGGAGGAGCATGTTGAAACACGCGCTTAGGACGATGGTTTTTCAGCAAGCCGGCAGAGGTGGCGGCATGGGTATCGGAGCGGCCATACGGGAGATGATTCTGTGCAAGGGACGATGAAGGGCGATATGAGGAATCTCGCGTTCTCCGATCTTTTTCAATGGAGGACACCGTAATGGATGGGTGTGAACTCGAAGTCTTATTGAAGCAACTTATCAGTACGTGGGAAAATGAGGTTGTCGAATTCAAAGAAGCCGATAACAACTATTCCACCGACAAGATAGGCTCGTACTTCTCGGCTCTCGCTAACGAAGCGAATTTGCGGGATGCGGAGCGGGCGTGGCTTGTGTTCGGAGTAAACAATAAAACCCGGAGAGTCGTCGGCTCGGACTATCGCCCGGAGCATGATCGTCTTCAAGGGCTCAAAATGCAAATAACGGACAATGCCGAACCGAGAATAACCTTTCGTAACATCTATGAACACCGAACGACTGAGGGGAGAGTCGTCCTTTTCGAAATTCCAGCGTCTCCCAAGGGGATCCCCATAGCTTGGAAAGGGCATTATTACGCTCGCGCCGGTGAGAGTCTGACAAGTTTGAGCTTGGATAAGCTGGACGAAATACGCGGACAAACACGGAACATCGACTGGACGGCCCAGGTGGTGCCGGAAGCCGTCTTGTCCCATCTGGATCAATTCGCTTTGCAGAAGGCGAAAGAAGCGTACTCCCGAAAGTATGCGAATCGTTTTTCTTTCGAAGAAATAAACGCATGGTCCCTTGAGGCTTTTTTAGATCGCGCTGGATTGACACAGGAAGGCCGCCTGACTCGTACCGCGCTTCTTCTTCTGGGAAAGTCTGAATCTTCATTTCTCCTCTCGCCTCATCCCGCGCAAATCACTTGGAAACTTGAAGGGCGTGAAAGGTCGTACGAACATTTCGGGCCGCCTTTTCTGCTGGCTACCACTAAGATTTATCAGAGAATCCGAAATGTACAAATTCGTATTCTTCCCGAGGAGAGTCTCTTACCGATAGAGGTTGCGAAGTATGATCAAAAAGTAGTTCTGGAAGCACTCCACAACTGCATAGCTCATCAGGACTATAACGAAAGCGCCCGCGTTGTGGTCACAGAGTTGCCTGAGCAGCTTATTTTCGAAAACAACGGTGCTTTTTTTGAAGGCGTTCCAGAGGACTATATAAGCGGAGAAAAAACACCCAGACGGTATCGCAACCCCTTTCTCGTCAAAGCTATGACCGAGTTGAATATGATCGACACAATGGGGTACGGCATACATGAGATGCATCTGGGACAAGCGCGGCGCTATTTCCCGATGCCCGATTACGATCTTTGTTCTGTTGCTTCAGTTCGACTGACACTCCACGGACGACTTTTCGACCCGAAATACAGCCGTCTTTTGATACAGAATCCCGACCTCTCTCTCTCGGATATTATCGCATTGGACCGCGTTCAGAAAAAACTTCCGATCTTCGATGAAGCAATCCGACGTTTACGGCGTGCCAGGCTCATCGAAGGCAGAAAACCCAATTTTCACATCTCGCTCGTCGTGGCTAAGGCGACTGCTCAGAAAGAGGAGTATATTCGAACACGCGCTCAGGACGATGTTTTTTACAGCAAGCTGATCAAGGATTACTTGGACAAGTTCGGTACGGCTTCTCGAAAAGAGATCGACAATCTGCTCTGGAAAAAACTCAGCGATGTTCTCGACGACGAACAGAAAACGCGCAAGGTGGGTAATCTGCTAACGAATATGCGCCGGGCCGGAATTATCCGGAATACGGGTTCGCGCAGAGCGCCGAAATGGGAACTCGTGTGATGATGAGCGGTGCAGAATAAAACGAGCAAACTGCAGAATAAATGCAGAATAACCAGCGGGCAAGAACTGTCTGCGAGAGCACTCGTCACAGAAAAAGAAGTGTTCGTTCCGCAGAAAAGATAGTTGCACATCGGCGTGACGCTTCGCTTCAAGGGGAAAGTGGCTCGACGAGATAGCCGTTGTGGAGCGCGTGGAGGGCCCCTACGCCCCCGCCCTCAAGCCGAGTGATACAATAGTACGTGTGGACCCGCACTCCATCCACCCCACCGAGGTAGAAACGCCGCGCCCTGCTGCAGCAGTGCGGGTTTACGATGCCAACTCCGAGGGAGTGAGGATATGGGCAATACTCTAAACGACACGATCTACGTCGCCGGCCATCGTGGAATGGTCGGCTCGGCGTTGGTGCGCGCTCTTACAAAACGAGGTTATCAGAATCTGATGTTGCGTACCCGCGCCGAACTCGACCTGCTCGACCAGGCGGCAACGGTGCGTTTTTTCGCCGAACACCATATCGATCAGGTCTATCTGGCCGCTGCCAAGGTAGGAGGCATTCACGCCAACGACACCTACCCGGCCGACTTCATTCTCCAGAATCTGACCATTCAGAACAACATCATCACGGCGGCGCTGAACTCCAGCGTGCGGCGATTGCTCTTTTTAGGCTCGTCGTGCATCTACCCGCGCCTTGCCCCGCAGCCAATCCCTGAGGATGCGCTGCTCACCGGCCCGCTGGAGCCGACCAACGAGCCGTACGCCGTCGCCAAGATCGCCGGAATCAAGATGTGCGAAAGTTGCAACCGTCAGCACGGAACCGACTACCGCTCCGTCATGCCCACAAACCTGTACGGCCCCGGCGATAACTACCACCCGGAGAACAGCCACGTCGTCCCCGCCCTCCTCCGGCGCTTCCACGAAGCCAAAGAGCACGACGCCCCCTTTGTCACCGTTTGGGGCAGCGGCGAACCGAGGCGAGAGTTTCTGCACGTGGACGACATGGCCTCCGCCTGCGTTCATCTCATGGAGCTTGACGAAGCCGTCTGGAAGAGGCATACTCACCCCATGCTCTCGCACGTCAACATCGGATGCGGCGAGGACTGTTCGATCCGCGAGCTGGCCGTAACCGTCGCCCGCGTCGTCGGTTACGGAGGAGAGATCCGCTTCGACACCACCCGACCCGAGGGAACCCCGCGCAAGCTGCTGGACGTCTCGCGCCTGAAGGCGCTGGGGTGGAGCGCGACGATAGGCCTCGAAGAGGGACTGCGGGACGCGTACCGATGTTTTTTAGAGACAGGGAAAAGGACACATTGACATATCGCTCCTCTTTTTTTCTCACCGCCGAGTGATACCGTCCAATCCCTCTATTGCAAAGGAGAAATCACCAATGCGAACCAACACCTCCACCCCTCTTTTCACGATCATCACGTCCACGCTGAACGCGATGGACTCCGTCGAGCGTTGCATTGAAAGCGTTTCGGCGCAAACATTCGATAACTATGAATATATCGTGGTCGAC
>Ga0334890_1004091_pt1 | contig 13823 bp, 10 predicted proteins | sample GraSluR1_MG_3_FD_207220 | JGI IMG/M metagenome (GOLD analysis project Ga0334890, IMG submission 207220) | Sludge microbial communities from methane-producing bioreactor in Wageningen University, Netherlands - Granular Sludge_31_08-R1 | ecosystem: Engineered > Bioreactor > Anaerobic >... | reverse complement strand
CATTCTGTTACCCGGACCGCATGGTCCCTTTCAACTACTTCTCAACGACAACCGGGACATCCTCAGGTTAGCCGGCCACTCGAAATACGAGACCACCTATCGGTTCTACCTACAGGTAAAGGACGGTCTGATGGATCGCGCCAGGAAGGCGACGCGCCACAGCGTCAGTCCAGAACTGTTGCAAAAGTGTTGCAGCGGGGTTTCGGGCGGGCGCAAGACCAAGGGCTGCCAAACGTAAGTGCTTGGCAGCCCTTGGTTTACGGATCGAGGCCGAAGGGACTCGAACCCTCAACCTTCGGATCGACAGTCCGATGCTCTAACCAATTGAGCTACGGCCCCAACCGATAGAACAGAGAATATAGCGATTTTGTTGCCCTGGTGTCAAATCTTTTTTTGTGCCAATTCGACGCAAATTGCGTGGGACGGCATCTGTCCGGTTGGGATGGGCCGGAATTCCATCCTGGCAGAGTTTCTGTGCCGCTGGCACCCCCATTTGGGCAGACCGGGATGATCCTCTGCACGGGCTGCCTTGCGTCATGGGCACTGCCGCGAGTCGCGCTGCAGTGGAATTTCGGAACGGGAAACACGCCGCCGTCGCTCTCGCTGGAGACCTTTCGCCAGAAGCGGACTTGCCCGGTCCGGCACAAGGGCTGGACCTGCCCCAGCGAGGCCGTCTGCAACGCGGGCAAGTCGTATGGCAAGACGGTTCGAGTGGACTGCAAGGCGGACTTGCGGCGGCTCCCGCCGATTGCTCTGTCGTTGCGTCTCCCGGGCCTCCCGGCAAGATCGCTGCGAGTCCCCGCCCTCCGCGAATCCTCAACGCCACCCATATCGCAAGCGGCTCGGCTCGAAGTGGGCGGGATGGCGGGATGGGCCCGCAGGCTGCCGGAATCGGGAAGCGCAATTGCCGAAAATGGGAAAGCCGGATCTGGTCTGCCCCCGGCGTCGCACAACCGAGTATCTCGCTGCAAGAGTTTCGGGTGTGAAGCGGAAATTTTCGGGCAGATTTCTCTTTACCGGACGATGGGCAAAGGGTATATTTCCGGTAGTGAAGTAGCAGGATGTGCCCTCAAGCCCCTGCGTGTTATCTCGCTTTTCCTCTCCCTCCGCCGCGCAGGGGCTTCTTTGAATCTCGGGCGTGTTGATGTCTGCCCGATCGGAGCCGAGGGGAACCCCCTGGGTTTGATTTCGCCGGGATTGTATTGGTGTGTAGCCCTACGGGTGGCGAGCCGATTGCAGCCAGCGGCGCTCGATCTGTTCCAGCGTCCTGCCCTTGGTCTCGGGCACGAAGGCCCGGACGAAGAGGAACAGCACGATACAGAAAGCCCCGTAGAGCCAGAAGGGAAAGCCTCGATGGAAGGTGGCAACCAGCCAGGGGTTCTGGTCCATCATCGGAAACGTCTGCGAGACGATGTAGTTGGCCACCCACAGGCAGACCGTCGCGATGGCCATGGCCCGGCCGCGAATCCGCGTGGGGAAAATCTCCGAGAGGATCACCCACGTGACCGGTCCGACGCTCAGTGCGAAGCAGGCAATGTAGCCGAGAATGAACAGCAGCATCCACAGCCCGGTCGCCTGTCGATAGGCGGCCAGCCCCATGGCGAACAGGCAGACGCCCATCCCGGCCGAGCCGATCATCATCAGCAGTCGGCGGCCGAGCTTGTCCACCGTCCAGATCGCGATGACGGTGAACGTCAGGTTCACCACGCCGATGACGACGGTCTGCAAGAGCGCCGCGCTGGTCTCCGAGCCCATCTTCTTGAAGATCTCGGTCCCGAAGTACAGAAAGACGTTGATCCCCGTGACCTGCTGAAGCACCGCCAGGACGATTCCGATCACGAGGATGATCTTCATGCCCGGCTGCAGGAGCTGTTTCAAAGAGCCGCTTTCCTGGGCCAGCGTCTCCTTGATCTCGGCCAGCTCCGCCTGGGCGTATCGGGCCCCGTCGACGCGCGTGAGGATGCCGAGCGCCTCGTCGGATCGCCCCTGCTTGGTCAGCCACCGGGGGCTCTCCGGGACGAAGAACAGCAGAACCAGCAGCAGCAGGGCGGGCACCGACTCCGAGCCGAACATCCATCGCCATCCCGTCTGCACGTTCCACATCTCATCGCCTTGCAGGGCGATGATGTAGTTGACGAAGTAGACGACGAGAAAGCCGGAAACGATAGCGAACTGGTTGACCGAGACCAGACGCCCACGGATTCGCGCCGGACTGATCTCGGCGATGTACATGGGTGACGAGAACGATGCGGCGCCGACGCCGACGCCGCCGAGGATGCGATAGACGATGAACGTGGTGACAGTCTTGGGGATCGCGGTCCCGACGGCCGAGATCAGGAACAGGACCGCCGAGAGGATCAGCGCCTTCTTTCGTCCGAACCGATCGCTCAATGCGCCGGCCGCCGCCGCCCCGACCGCGCAGCCCAGCAGGGCGCAGCCGGCGGCCCAGCCCTGCTGGACGTCGTTGAGCTCGAAGTGCGCCGTCAGCGGCCCGATGGCCCCGTTGATCACGCCGGTGTCGTACCCGAAGAGCAATCCGCCCAACGCCGCCACGATGCTGACGAGAAAGACGTACGTGCCGCCGCCCCGCGACGGGGCCAAAGACTCTGTCCTGTCAGTGAACATGCCCGCATTCTACGGCCCCGGCCCGGTCCGGTCAACGGCCCTCTGCGCGGGCTGGAGGTCGCTGAGGCTCCTGCACGCAGAAGTTCAGCGAGGGTGCAACATCACCCACGCTTCTTTGCGCTCTCTGAAGGAATCTGTGGGTGAAGATGTAGCGTCTTGATTTCACGGCTTGGCGTGGTCGTGTGGTTGTTCTTGTCCTGCCGCCCCGGCTCCCGGCGGGCAGGTGGCACGAATGCTGCGGGGTCATCGCGCGTTGATTCTCAACTGGTTCCGAGCCAAGAAGATGTTCTCCAGCGGCGTGGTGGAGGGCCTCAACGCCAAGGCGAAAGTGACCACCAGAAACGCGTAGGCTTTGCCGTTCCATCTTGTTGTCCGGCGGTGGCTGAAGGTCTATAATCGGGGGGTATGCACGCCGGGATTGAATCCGAAAGGGGCTGCTGATGGACGCGCTTTGGTTGATGTTGATTTGTGGGGTCGGGTACGTGGTTGCTTACTGCACGTATGGGCGGTATCTGGCGCGGAAGATATTCAAGCTCCGGCCGGAGGCGGCGGTGCCGAGCGCCGAATTGCAGGACGGGATCGACTACGTGCCCACGCGCCGCGGCATCATCTTCGGGCACCACTTCACCTCGATCGCCGGGACCGGTCCCATCGTCGGGCCGGCCATCGGCATCATCTGGGGCTGGCTGCCCGCGCTGCTCTGGGTCACTGTCGGCTGCATCTTCATGGGCGCCGTGCACGACCTCGGGGCCCTGGTCGTCTCGATGCGCAACGAGGGCAAGAGCATCTCCGAGACAGCGGCCAAGTACATCAACGCCCGCGTCCGCTTCATCTTCTTCGCTATCGTCTTCTTAACGCTCTTGCTGGTGATCGCCGTGTTCGGCGTGGTGATCGCGGTGGTCTTCGCCCGGTTCCCCTGCTCGGTTGCCGCTGTGTGGCTGCAGATCCCGATCGCCGTGATACTGGGGTGGGCGGTCTACAAGAAAGGGGCGAGCGTGCCGGTCGCGACGGCGGTGGCGGTGGCGGCGATGTACGCCACCGTCTGGCTGGGCAGCCGGCTGCCGTTTGACATGCCCGGAATCGCCGGAATACCCGCGACGGGCAGTTGGACGATCCTTCTGCTGATCTACGCCTGGATCGCCTCGACGCTGCCGGTTACGGTGCTGCTCCAGCCGCGAGACTACATCAACGCCTGGCAGTTGTTCATCATGATGAGTCTGCTGGCGCTGGGGGTGGCCTGGACGAGCCTGTCGGGGGGCCTGCCGATGGTGGCTCCGGCGGTCGATTTGTCGCCGGCGGGGGCCCCGCCCATCTGGCCGTTCCTGTTCATCACCATCGCCTGCGGCGCCGTCAGCGGGTTCCACTCGCTGGTGGCCTCAGGGACGAGCCCCAAGCAGGTCGCCACCGAGCCGGACGCCCGGTTTGTGGGCTACGGCTCGATGCTGCTCGAAGGGGCGCTGGCCGTGCTGGTGTTGATCTGCGTCGGGGCGGGCATCGCCATCGCCTACACGACCTCCGATGGCGAGCTTCTGACCGGCTTCGACGCCTGGCACCGGCACTATTCATCGTGGTCCACGGCCTCGGGCATGGCGGCGAACCTCACGGCCGTGGTGGTCGGTGCGGCCAACATGATGGGCCGCCTCGGTCTGCCCGAGACGGTGGGAATCGCCCTGATGGGCGTGTTCATCGCCTCGTTCGCCGGCACGACGCTCGACACGGCAACGCGAATCCAGCGGTACGTGATTGGCGAGCTGGCGACCGATCTGAGGATTCCCTTCGCCGCCAACCGATGGCTCGCCACGACGGTGGCCGTGGTCACCGCGGCGGTGCTGGCCTTCGCCACCGGCGCCGACGGCAAAGGCGCCCTGGCGCTGTGGCCGCTGTTCGGCAGCGCCAATCAGCTTCTGGCGTCGCTGGCCCTGCTCGTGGTTACGCTGTACCTCAAGCAGAAAGGCGGACGGAAGTTCCTCGTTGCCGCCATCCCGTGCGTCATCATGCTGGTCGTGACCAACTGGGCGATGGTCCTGAACGAGCGGGCCTACATCGCGCAGAGGAACTGGCTTCTCGCGATCATTGGCGCGGGCATCTTCGCACTGGCCCTGTGGATGACGGTCGAGGCGGCGATCACGTTCCGAATCGTCAAGCCCCAATCCGCCGAGGCGTTATAGATCGGAAGATTCGGCGCTCACCTGTGGAATGGGTTCGAGGACGAACCGCGCCGGGGGCGGCGTGGAGCCCTCGATTTGCCCGTTGCGCACGTACTCATGGGGGAAGTTGAACGCCACCGGTCTGGTAATGACGCCCGAGGCCTTCCGATCGGCGTCCAGCACGTGCAGGAAGATATGGAATGACTGCCGCTCGTAGGCCTGCCAGGCCTCGGTGGTCGCCCGGACCAGGACCGTCGCCAGTTCCGCCTCGTTTTCCAGCCGGACGCGGTACGCCCCTTGCAGGTTTGGACTGAAGCAGAACCCCAGCACCGCCTGTACGGGATGCTCGGCCAGGATTACCTCTTCGACCGACAGGGCCACGCTTACGCGCGTGGATACGTCGCGCCGTTGTCCAGGGGCCAATTCGATATACGGGGTCTTCTGAATGGACGACGTCTGTGCCTGCCGCTGTTCGTGCGCCGAGAGGCGAACGCGAGCCACAACCACACCATCCGGGACAAAGGCATCGACCGTCGGAGGCTCGATTTGGGCCCGCAGATGTGCACCGTTTTCGTCGATGCACTCGACCGGAAGCGAACGCTCGACGAGCCGGTGCACTTCGACGGTCACCGTCCTCGGTTCGCAATTCTCCACGGTAAGACCCAGTTGCTTGATCTCGGCGCTCTGCTTGAGGAAATTCAGAACGTTGAACGTTCGCGAACCGACCTCCGTCCAGCCTTCCTCTTCGGGCGAGACGAAGAGATCGAGGGCCAGTTCGCCCTTCTTCCTCATGCGATCGACCTCGGTTATGCGGGAGGCGGGCCCCTTCAGGTCGATGGCTCGAATGGCCAGCGACGGTCGCAACGCCGAGTCCGGCCCCTCAAAGCTCACCCAGATCGTCGGGTCGCTGGGGCGAGCCACCGTCATGGTCACGAACCCCGACAGCGATATCCGCTCATCTTGAGCCAGGTCGGACCACACCCAGATCAGGACCGTTAGGAAGACAACGATCGATATCTTTCCGAGTTTGGGTTTGTTCGCCATGAACGTCTTCGAACCCTGCTCTTCTTGCGTTTTTTGCATATCGCCGGCTCCACGTCTGCCGGCTCTCGATCCCATCGGCGGCTTCTATGCGTGTCGCCTGAGCCATCGTCCCACCAACGGCATGGACGCGGTCATGGTGCTGGTCAGGTAGGAGCGGATCTGGGCCTCGGTCACGTTGCGGACGAGCCTGCCGTTGCGAGCGACGGAGATGGCTCCGGTTTCCTCACTGACGACCAGGCACGTTGCGTCGGACCCGGCGGTGACGCCGAGCGCGGCCCGATGCCGCGATCCCAGCTCGATTCCATCCATCGCGCCGGCCTCGGCCAGAGGGAGCTGGACCCTGGCGGCGATGATTCGGTCGGCGCGAATGACGACGGCCATGTCGTGCAAGGCCGTTCCGGGATAGAAGATGGTTTTGAGCAGATCGGCCGTAACACGCGCATCCAGCCGAACGCCGGTTTCAATGAATTCGCCCAGAGCGACCTGTCGTTCGAGGACGATGATCGCCCCGATTCGGGCGGCCGAAAGCTCGGTGACCGCCGTGATCAACGCCTCGACCGTCCGGGAGAGCTGATGCAGAGACCCCTTCCAGATGCGAGGCTGACCAATTTGTATGAGGACACGGCGAATCTCCGGCTGAAACGCCGCCACCGCCACGATCAGGATCGCGATCAGGAAACCCTTGTAGAGGAATTGGAGCCGGTCGAAAGGAAGCCGCTCGACCACAAGGTTGAGGATCAGCACCCCGGCGACCAGAATGAAGATGACACCGCGAAAGAGCCTCTCCCCACGCGTGCCTTCGAGAAAATCCACCACCCAGTACACAACGAGCCCGATCAGAACGAGCTCAACAACAACAACCCACCATTCGTAACGTGTGACCCGACTGAAATAGTCAACCAGCGTATCCACCTAACCCATAACCCTTCCGTGGGCCCGGTCACACCCAACCTATGTCTGCATCAGGGCAGCCTCTTGTCGGTGAGATGGCTGGGCCGATCCAGCAGCAGCACCATGTCGATGTCGGCGCGCATCTGCTCGAAGTTGTTTCTAACGACTCGTTTGTGCCGTCGGCTGCCCTCGGCCGCCGTTTCGCCCGGATAGTTCCATCCGGTGGCGCACCCGGAGGACAGAACCACCAGAACGCACAATACCAGGGCCAGTGCCAGCGCACGCAGGTTGAAGCGGCGCATCCCTTGCTCTGTTTTCTCGACAGCCACTACGCTTTTCATCGTTTCCCCTTCTTTTCAGTATCCACGTCATACCCTGTGCGGCCGCATGCTACACCCCAGGCGCTGCCGGCTACGTGCCCTGTCAGCCGAGCGGCGCAAAACCTGCCCCGACAGAGACTTAATTATAGCACGGCTGTTCGGGGCTGTCAAGCGCCACGAGAAATTTGCGGACCCATGTGCCCTAAACGCTTCCCAACAGACAACTTGTGACGATCCGGTCCGGATTCGACACCCCATCATCGCGGTGAAACCGGCCTTTCGCCGGCGCATGTTGGATGCGTGACGTTCATGTGGAAGCAACGCGAAGAACGCCGCCGGGCTCGGCTGTCGCTGATAGGGCTGTGGCGGATGGTCTTGCAGAGGACGGTGAAGGCCGGACAGAGAAATGTGAGGATTGTGATTGATAATATGGTTGAACAACCATATATTATGCCGTCGTCGGACGTTGGGGGCACCCACGATGACGCCATCGCCTCCGTGCTGTACAGAGTCTCTGTGCCCGGATCGTGAATGGACATTGGATCGTTTATCCTCTCTTCCAACGGGGCTGTTATGCGCCTTGCGGCGTTGACATGTCGAAGTTCCTATAGCCTGCTGAGGGGGTCCGTATCGGTACAGCGATGGGTCCAGAAAGCGGCAGAGTACGGCTATGGGGCCGTAGCATTGGCCGATGTCAATTCCATGTCGGGGATTGTCGACTTGTGCAAGGCCGCCAGGCAGACAGGCGTGCAGCCCATCGTCGGCGTGGAGATCCTCGCCGAGACTCAGCAGGCGGTCCTGGTGGCGGAAGACCGGTTGGGCTACGGCAATCTGTGCCGAATTACCACGGCGAGGAATCTGCTGCCGGACTTCAATCTGGTTGAGCAGATCAAGAGCAACGGCAGAGGGGTGATCTGTATTGGTTCCGATTTCGGTCTGATGGAAAAGCTAAAAGACGTTGTCTCCGGCGGCTATCTATTTGCAGGTTGCCGCGATTCGCAAGAGGCGCAAGCGGCGGTTGCCCGTGGGATCGAGCCGATCGCCTGGATCAACGGGACTTGCTTGACCAATGACGATATCGAGACGACGAAGCTGCTGACGCAAATACGACAGCACCGTGTCGCAGGGGCTGGTCCTGAAGACAACGGGGAACCTGCCACCCCGCCGCCCATCGGCGAGGTGGAACTGCGATTTCACCGTTGCCCCCGGCCGCTGGCGAACGCAACTCAGTTGGTCGAGCGATGCCGGTTTCAACCTCTGGCCGACAAGCCGATCCTGCCTCGAATCGAGCCCGGCAACGGGCTCACCGGCGACAGAGAACTGGCCCAACTCTGTCATCGCGGTCTGGCAAGACGATATCGTCCCGCCGGCTATGAAGCGATCAAGCGGCTGGAATACGAGCTGAGGACCGTGCGAGAGAACGGCTTCAGCGACTACTTCCTCGTGGTCCACGAAATCGTGGAGTTCGCCCGGCGAAACCGGATTCCGGTCGAGGTGCGAGGTTCCGCCGCCGGATCCTTGATCGCTCATGTGCTGGGCTTTACGAGGGTCTGTCCCATCGAAAATCGACTCTATTTCGAGCGGTTCATGAATCCAGGACGGACGGATTGTCCCGACATTGACATCGACCTCTGCTGGCGACGACGCGACGAGGTGATCCGCTTCTGTTACGAGCGGTGGGGTTTCGAACGAGTGGCGATGGTCTGCAATATCAATCGGTACCGGCTTCGCAGCGCCATTCGCGACGTCGGAAGGGTGTTGGAGCTCGAACCGATGCAGGTCCGCCAGTTGGCCCGGGAGGGCAAGATCCTCAGGGCCTCTCCGGTCTACCGGCTTGCCCAAAAACTGGTGGGCATCCCCCGACATCTGGGCGTCCATTGCGGCGGGATCGTGGTCACACCCGACCCGGTGGCCCAGATCGCGCCTCTGGAGCGGGCGAACAAGGGCGTGATCATCATGCAGTACGACAAGGACGCCGCCGAGGCGGTCGGGCTGGTGAAGATCGACCTGCTGGGCAACCGATCACTGTCCACGGTCAACGAGGCGACCCGGATCATCCGCGGCCGGGTCGGCGGCAACGGCGACCTTCCGTTCGACCCCGAAGACCGCAAGACCGCACAGATGCTCAGCGCCGGCGACAGTCTCGGTGTGTTCCAAAGTGAATCGCCCGGCATGAGGCAGTTGCTTCGAGGATTGAAGGTCAAGAGCAAGAAGGATCTGGCCGTTGCCCTGTCCTTGATTCGTCCCGGTCCGGCGGCGGGCGGCATGAAGGCCGAATTCATAAAGCGACACGTCCACGGCAAGCCCTTTGCATATCTCCATCCCAAGATCGCAACGCTGCTCGGCGACACCTATGGCGTGATGCTGTACCAGGAAGACATCATGCGAATTGCCGTCGAAGTCGCAGGCTATACCGTCGCGGAGGCGGATCGATTCCGGTCCGAGGTCTCGAAGAAGGTCTCTCCGGCGCGTCTGCAGGCCCAATATCTGGATTTCGTGCATCGAAAGGCCGAACAGGCGTGCATCGAACGAAGGACGGCCGAGGCGGTCTGGGACGAGGTCCTGCGTTTTGCCGCCTACTCGTATTGCAAGGCCCATGCCACAGTGTACGCCAACATCGCATGGGAAACCGCCTGGCTCAAAGCCAACTATCCCGCTCAATTCTACTGCTCGCTTTTCAACAACCATCAGGGGATGTACCCTCTGCGCGTGTACGTCGCAGACGCCAGGAGGCACGGCCTCGAGATCCTGCCGCCACACGTTAACGCCGGCGAGATCGAGTGGAGCGTACAAGGCCACGCCATTCGAGCCGGCTTCAGGATTGTCAAAGGGCTCAGCGCCGTCACCGCCAGGGCAATTGTCGAACAGAGGCTGCGTGGGACGTTCCGTGACATCGACGATCTGCGGCGGCGCGTGAGGTTCCGAAAGCCCGAACTGCAGAACCTCATTCATGTCGGGGCCTGTGACGGACTGGGAGCCACCCGACCGGCCATGCTCAACCGGTTGCATTGTGCCGGGCCCACGCACGATCAGCCGACGTTGTTTGATCTGCACTGGGACCGATCCGTCGAGGCGCTGCCCGACTACGACGGGGTCGCCAGGCTGCAAGCGGAGCTTGACGTCACGGGAATACCGTTCTCCATGCATCCCGCGGCGTTACTCGGCAAACAGTATGTTCGGGCGGACCGACTGCATGAGTTTCTCGGCAAGAGGGTCGTCGTAGCGGGGTTCATTGCCACAGCCCGCCGGGCTCGCACGAGCGACAACCGCGTCATGGGTTTTGTGACGCTGGAAGATGCCACGGGATTGGTCGAGACGAGCTTCTTCCCGGACAAACTTGGTCTCTACAAAACCATTCGCACCTCCGGCGGCCCCGTCTGGATCAGCGGCAGGGTCGTCGAGCACCTGTCCTGCCTGTCTCTGGATGGCTCCGACGCCGGTCGGATAAGCTGACGCGACCGGCCGCCCAGAAAAGCCTTCAAACCGGCCGATCAGACGATACAATGCATCGTGCAGAGGCTCTGGAACCGTTCAGGCATGCATCTTTACAGGAGTTTGGTATGGTCATGGATTCATCGCACACCGGTCGCCGGCGCGTCGTCGCCGCGATCAACCACCAGCCCGCCGACCGCGTTCCCGTCGATCTGGGCGGCACCGCCTGCTCCGGCGCCCACGTCAGCGTCGTTGCCCGGCTCCGCCAGGCCCTCGGCCTCGACAAACCCGGAACGCCGGTGAAGGTCGTCGAACCATACCAAATGCTTGGCGAGATCGACGCCGACCTGCGGGAGGCGCTCGGCATCGACGTCGTCGAGCTGCCCAAGCCCAAGAATATGTTCGGCTTTGAGAACGCCGGCTGGAAGCCCTGGCGGACGTTCGACGGCACCGATGTGCTCGTGCCCGCCCAGTTCAACACCGAGCCCGAGCCCAACGGCGACATCCTGATGTACCCCGAGGGCGACAAATCCGCCAAACCCTCGGGCCGGATGCCCGAAGGCGGGTTCTATTTCGATTCGATCCTCCGCCAACACCCCATCGACGACGCCAAGCTCGACCCGGCCGATAATGTCGAGGAATTCGCCCCCGTCAGCGACGAGGACCTGGCGTTCTATGAGAAGCACGCGAAAGACCTATACGACAACACCGACCTGGCCATCGCCGCCGGCTTTCCGGGCACCGCGTTTGGCGATATCGCCCTCGTGCCGGGACCGTGGATGAAGGACCCCAAGGGCATCCGCGATATCGAGGAATGGTATATCAGCACGATCACGAGGCGGGACTATATCCAGGAGGTCTTCGCGCGGCAGGCGGAGATCGCCCTGGAGAACCTCAAACGCATTCATCAGGCGGTCGGCGACCGGGTGCACATGGTCTTCATGTGCGGGACCGATCTGGCGTCGCAGAACAGCCTGTTCTGCTCGCCCGACGCCTATCGCGAACTGTACCTGCCCCATGCGAAGAGGCTCAACGACTGGGTGCACGCCCACACGAAGTGGAAGACGCTCAAGCACTGCTGCGGCGGGTGCGAGCCGCTGATCGACGGGCTCATCGAGGCGGGGTACGACATCCTCAACCCCGTCCAGACGTCGGCCAAAGGCATGGACCCCGAGGGGCTCGTCGAAAAGTACGGCGACCGCATCGTCTTCTGGGGCGGTGGCGTCGACACCCAGCAGACGCTGCCCTTCGGAACCCCCGACGAAGTCCGCGCCCAGGTCGCCGAACGCGTGAGAATCTTCAGCCGCAAACACGGCTTCGTCTTCAACACCATCCACAACATCCAGTGCAACACCCCCACCCAAAACCTCCTCGCCATGTTCGCCGCCCTCGGGCGGAATGTAGAAGCGTAGAAGGGTAGAAGCGTAAATGCGTGAATCCCGCGTGGCAGCCTCAAGCCCGTAGAGCTTGAGAACGGCTCACGCGGCTTCGGCTTGTGGTTACAGCGGTGCGCCGCCACTTCTGCCTTTACTCGGAACCTGTCCCTCGGCTATAATGCTCCGAGCAAGACGACGCCGACCAGCATGCGATGAATCCGTTGGAACCCGACGCATGCTTGATGGACGCTGAGACATCGAGATGAACGCGATGAGTGGGCCAGTTCGAGAATCGAGCGGAACGCCCAATAGACCAAGGCCGAGAGAATGTACCTGACACTTTCATTTCTCCCCGGCAAGATGGAGCACTTTCAGCATGCAGAAGCAACACGACATTCATTCCTTTCTCATTTCGGCTCAACAGGCTTTGCGAGATGAGTACGAACGAATCCTGCAACGCGCCGCGGAAGACCCTGGAACCGCAGGCGATCAGGGGGAAGAGAACTGGGCCACCTTGCTAAGGAATTGGCTGCCGTCGTATTTTCACATCGTGACAAAAGGGAGGATACTCTGTGAGAATGGCTACGCAAGTCCCCAGATTGACGTCCTAGTACTACACGCATCATACCCGAGAGTCCTGCTCGACAAGAAGCTATATCTGGCAGGTGGTGTTGCCGCTGCATTCGAGTGCAAGATCACGCTCAAGTCTTCGCATGTAAGAGACACAGTTGAAACTGCAGCGATGATCAGAAGGAACCTACCGAAACGCGAAGGGTCTCCATACAGAGAACTCAACTCAACTATCATCTTCGGCCTACTATCTCATTCCCACTCTTGGAAGGGAAAAGGTTCAAAGCCGGTAGAGAACATAGAGAGTTCTCTCTGGGATGCTGATAAGAGTCATGTCACTCACCCCATTGAGATGCCTGATTTCATCACGGTTTCCGATCTCGGCACATGGCAGGCAATGAAGTGCGCGTACATGAGCCCAGCGCGGCCACACTACAATGACGCTCTGAGGAGGGTGTATGGTGATCAGGGTTCCGCTACGTCTTCGTATGTGTGTGCAGCTATAGGCACTGAACAGCAGCAAGATTACTTCACTCCAATCGGTGTCCTTCTTGCTGGGTTGTTTTCCAGGCTCTCATGGACATTCAAGGACATGCGAGGACTGGATGCGTATTTCAGAAAGGTAAACATGATGGGCAGCGGAAAAGGGCATGCGCGCCTATGGCCCATAACAATATACTCTGAACGCATCCGGACTCGCGTCTATAATGGTATATTGTCTAATGGAGTGCCTTATGATGAATGGCACTGCGCGTTCTAGAAGGTGGGGAGAACTGGTGGAGTAGCCAACGTCACATGCGTTTTTCGCCTCATTGAGATACGACCATCGAGAGAAGTGTTGCATGAAGAAGAACACGTTTGACGCGGTGGCCCTCATGCAGAAGCGGTAAGACGCATCTCCCGTGAGTACGCCAGATGCACACTTCATTCTATGTACGCAGGAGATGTTGCATCGTGGGGCACCAGGACGTGTAGAAGTGGATGGATTCAGGGGCGCTCTTCATGGTCGAAGAAACCAAAAGTCCAACTGAGACGCAATTCGACCTGCTCATCGACAGGGGGCGGGAGATTCTGAAGCTCTTTGCGGGTGAGCGGGAAATCGCGGCAAAGCACATCGCAATCATCCGTCAATGGGTCGAGAGCACTGTGGATTTCATTGAGCCGATCATAGGAGAGGAATTGGTTGAGGGTGAATCGGTCAAGAACATACGAAGAGCCTATGAACAGGTCACCTGCATCCTCCCGGGAGATCCAGACAAAGATATCAAGAAGATACTCTCGGGATTGCGCAGAGGATGTCCCGGTTGTCGTTGAGAAGTAGTTGAAAGGGACCATGCGGTCCGGGTAACAGAATGTTGTGACAAACAGAACTGTTACTCGTAAGAAAGGACCGCATGATGGGAACAAGCTATCAAAGA
>Ga0334890_1004086_pt1 | contig 13839 bp, 9 predicted proteins | sample GraSluR1_MG_3_FD_207220 | JGI IMG/M metagenome (GOLD analysis project Ga0334890, IMG submission 207220) | Sludge microbial communities from methane-producing bioreactor in Wageningen University, Netherlands - Granular Sludge_31_08-R1 | ecosystem: Engineered > Bioreactor > Anaerobic > Unclassified... | reverse complement strand
ATCAAAACACCGCTGAATACCTGTCCCAAAGCTAAGGCCAACTGGGTAATTTGCGGTAGCATGGCGTTTCGTAATACATAACGATAAATAATAAATCTTTCTTTTACCCCTCCGGTTTGAGCATATTGAACATAATCTTCTCTTTTTACATTTTGAACCAGGAGTTTCATTTGTTGAAACCAGACAGCACCGCCAAGAATGACCAGAGTCATTGCAGGAAGAAAAGAATAGCGCAGTATGGTCATGATGAATCTCCAGTTCAGAACAGTTCTCCTTCCTAACATCATCCCACCAACCGGAAAAAGCTGCCAAACATAGGCAAAAAGGATGAGGACAATAATACCGAATATATAATGAGGAATTGGTCTGATAATCATGATGAGAGCATCTATAATTTTAGACCAGTTTTTACGAGAAAAATATCCGGCAATACCTCCTAATATGTTTCCCAATATCCAAGATATGAGAGTGGAAGTAGCGAAAAGTCCAATGGTCCAAGGAAGATAGGTTTTAAGGAGTTCAGAAACTGGAGTGGGGAACTGGAAAAAAGATGGACCGAAATCTAAGGCAAAAACTCTTTTCCAGGTAGTTATATATTGTTGAAAGAGAGTCCCTTTTAAACCATAAAGTTCCTTAAGTGTTTCCATAAGGCTTTCTACCGCTGTGGGATCCAAGGTGGATCCTTGAGACTGTATTTGAGCGATCATTTCTAAAACTGGATTTTGACCAGTCAAGCGGGGTATAAAAAACACTGCAGTGATTCCACAAAAAATGACTACGATATATTGGATTATCCTTGGGACCAAATAATCTCTGAAAAATCTCATGATTTACCCCCTGATGAGATACCCTGGTGATGGATTACCAGGGTATCTCAAAGCGATTGATATTATTTTTTCTTCAACAAGGGAAGCATGTATTTAAGATTTGGCCAGTGGTGATAGGGTTGACTGTAAGGATTTTCTGCTCCTGGCCAGTTTACCCAATAGGTTTCATCCCAGGCAACAGCACCACAATAACCATAAGTTGGTATAGTTGGCATTTCTTCGACTAAGACCTTTAAAGCTTCAATTCCTAATTCAACAGTTTCCTCAACGGCAGCAAATGGATCGGTTTTTTCTAGCTTTTCAATGATTTCGTCTAAAACCGGATTGCACCATCGGGCTGCGCCACCGGGTCCAAGTGCTACTGGTTCTCCAATTGGAGTGAGAAGACGTGAATGCCAGGGATCGAAGGTTCGAGAAAGGTCAACACCAGCACCCCAAGGTTCAGCAGCTGGCCATTGTGTGGAAACATCAAACTCACCATTAAGGACCAAAGTATTGAAAGCTTCAGTTGGTCCTGCTGAAGCATCAATTCCGAACTTCCTCCATTGTTCAGCAGCAGCATTGGCATTTTTCAACTGATGATGAGTAGGACTGGGGTCAGAGAGAAGGTTAATTTTCCATGGAGATCCATCGGGCAAAAGCCATTTTCCGTCTTCACCTTTAGTAAAACCGTTTTTCTTGAGTAATTTTTCAGCAACATCCGGAGCGTACTTCCACCATCCTATGCCGAATAATTCTTGTATTTTGGCTGGATCATCCGGTATTGGATAGCCTCTTTCTTTAGCGGCTTCTACAATTCGATTAGGAACATCAGGATCATAGGGTTTGAAGGTTTCTCCATTACCCAAATTAAGTTCGAAATCTTTCAACCAATCCTGCATTGGAATAAAGAAAGCTTCTAAATAAGCAGGAACTGGAGGGAGATGGAGATTGCTAACCGGTGCCATCAAGTCGAATGCAATCGCCATATAGTCGACAATGTCAATTGCCAAGGTTAAAGCCCAACGCACCTCTTTATTGTCGTAGGGTGGTACCAGGTTGTTGAACATAATCCCGGTAATGCACGGATCAATGTTGACTACCCAAGGCCAATCTCTCCGCCAACCACGGGCAGCGTCGCTTTTGTCTAAAACAGCTCGCAGCCCTTCTGGGGTATGTTGAGCCATGTCTATTTCATGACGGAGCTGGGAGAGAATCTTTCCTTCTTCGCTTTCAAACCATTGGAAGAGAACGTATTTCGGTTGAGGCTCTCCAAAAAGTTTTCCAGTTGGTGTTTTATCCCAATCTTCTCTTCTTTCCCAAAGGGTCCAGAATCCAGCTGGATCATAATCAAACAATACATAGGGACCATTGCCCACCGGAGGATTGTATTCATAGGTCAACTGGTCTTCAACATTTTCGAAAATATGCTTCGGCATGATCCGGAGGCATCCCCACCGATCTAAGAAATGGGTATGGAAACGAGAGTTTGGAATTTTAAGGTCCACTACCACAGTGAGGTCGTCGATTTTAGAAACCTTTTCAACATACTGGACCATTGGTCCATGGTAGAGGAGCCCTTGAGTGTTGATGTGGATGTCAATGGTAAAAATAACATCATCGGCAGTGACCGGAACTCCATCGCTCCAGGTGCAACCTTCACGCAAATTGATGGTCATCTGAGTGAAATCATCATTATAAACTGGAAGACCGGCAGCCATACCAGAGATGATTTCTCCAGTAGCGTAATCAACTGTCCACAGTGGTTCCAGGAGGAGCTGTTGGATTCCACGATCCTGGTTTCTCCAACCAGCCCAAAGGTTGAAGTTATTGGGCATTCCAACCCGGCCGGTTAATTGGTCAACAACTAAGGTTTCTTCTCGAGAAATTCCAGCTGGGAGTTGTGCCGAGGCAACGAAAGACACCAACAAAAGCATGCCAAAAACCAATGATAACCATATTCCCCACCTATACTTCATTAAACTTTCCTCCTTTATATTTAAAACAACCTCCTAAAAAATTAGTTTTTTAAACACAATTTGCTTTAGTTTTTTTAAATATATTTATTTCCTCTGTTAGATCCTAAAAAATCATAGAAATTTTACTACAATTATTATTCAGTTTTTTTAGTAAGATTATCCCAGGTATACAATCGACAAGGTAAAATGACCTTTCTTCTATCGCCTCCTTTAATGGTTTCTATAAGCATGGTTGCTGCTAATTTTCCCAATTCTTCCAGTGGTTGCTCAACAGTTGGAAGAGGTGGATCAGTATATTTCACCGCTTCAATTCCATCAAATCCGACAATGTCTAAATCTTGAGGAACAATTAGGCCTTTTTCTTTAGCAACTTGAAGCGCTCCAATAGCCATTTTATCGTTAGCAGCATAAACCGCAGTTGGATAAGGTTTTTTTTCGAGAAGTCTTTCCATGGCTGTTCTTCCGCTGAGACGTCGGAAGTTGCCTTCAATAATATACTCTTTTTTTAAGGAAATGTCATGTTCAAGAAGGGTATCGACATAGGCTCTATAACGTTCTTGAGCATGGAGATGATCCATCGGACCGCGTATATGGGCAATGCGCCGGTGTCCCTTTTTGATTAAATAAATGATTGCTTCTTTGGTACCCCCATAATGGTCAATGTCAATGTAACTGACTCCTTCACCATCAACTTTTTGATTCACGATAACAAAAGGGAAGTTTTCCTTCACCAGATCACTCACTTCAGAATAGGAAATTGGCCAGTGAGAAAGAATAATCAGCCCTTCAAATAAGCGGTTATGGGCAATATCCAAGAACGCAGTTCTTTTATCCAAAGGATGTCCGTTGTAGAATTCACCTTTGACTAGCATCTGGAGATAGTATTCATGAGAGGATACTGCAGTGAGGAGACTGTTAATCAACTCTCCATAAAAGGCAGAAAGCTTACCTTGTTCTTTTATAAAGGCACAGAGAAGGACGGTATTGGTTTTTCCCTTGATCAAACTTCGAGCTAAGATATTGGGATGATAGCCGAGCTTTTGTGCAGCATCTAAAACCTTTTGCCTTGATTTCTCGGAAACCCCTTTTTGGTTATTGAGCGCTAAAGACGCCGTTGCAGGCGATACTCCAGCTAATTTAGAGACATCTTTTAAAGTAACAGTCATTACACACCTAAAACGTTTTAGATTATTTTTATTCTAATTTATTATCGGATTGATGTCAAGAAAAAAAATTCGAAAATTTATAAATCCATAATATTCTTATTTTTTCTTTAAAACATAAGATTTTTAAGATATTATGAAAAATGAAGATTTGTTTACAAAAACATTTTTGAACAGGAGCAAAGAATGATTTTATCGAGAAAGAAATTTATGTTAATAGCTTTTTGCTCAATGATAGTAGGACTTTTATTCCAACAACCAGCCTTTACTTGTACGACTTTAATTGTCACTCCAGGCGCAACTATAGATGGTTCAATGCTAGTTGCTCATTCTGATGATAACCACCTGATCGACCAGAGGATTATTTATGTCCCGGCCATGGATCACCAAGAAGGTGAACTCCGACCAGTTTATTGTTCAGCAGCGGCAATCGATGAATATCCACAATATGCCAGTTTTTTTTATCCTCGGATTAATGCGACCGATCGTGGTCCAGGATACATTACCCCTGGATTTCCTCAGTCAATTCCTTTGGGATATATCCCCCAAGTCACTCACACCTATGCTTACTTTGACGGATCGTACGGTATTATGAATGAACATCAGCTCATGTTTGGCGAATGTACCGATGGAGCAAAAGTGCAGCTCGATCCAAAACCGGAAAAATTAATATTCTATTCTTCAGAATTATCACGAGTTGCACTGGAACGCTGCAAAACCGCTCGAGAAGCGGTTGAGCTCATGGGAAAACTGATCGATGAATACGGGTATTATGGTACTGGAGAAACTTTACCAGTAGCTGATCCCAAAGAAGCTTGGGTCATGGAAATGGCTCCTTCACCGGATGAAACTGGTGGATTATGGGTTGCCAAAAAAGTACCCGACGGTGAAATTTTTGTTGCTGCGAACCAGTTTCGTATTCGAGAGATCGATCCAGACGATCCTGATATTCTTTTTTCATCCAATTTATTTGAAATAGCTGAAAAACATGGCTGGTGGAAAGCTGCCGATGGCCACCTTGATTGGTTGAGAACCGTGAGCTATGGTGAATATAATCATCCCTATTATTCCTTGCGCCGGGTATGGCGGCTTTTTTCAATAGTTGCACCATCTCGGGAGTTTTCTCCCTGGGTTGAGGATGGCTTTACTCGAGATTATCCTTTTTCTATTCAACCCGATCAAAAACTGAGCGTAAGAGATGTAATGATGTTGATGCGGGATCATTATGAAGGAACCGAGTTTGACCTGACCAAAGGAATCGCAGCCGGACCCTTTGGAAATCCCAACCGTTGCTATGGACCGAATGACGGACAGGGTGACGTTGGAAACCCAAATAGGGAGTTGCTTGGAGCTTGGGAAAGACCAATATCGGTATTTTATTGCGGTTATTCCACCATTTGTCAAGGGAAAGCCGACTTTCCTGATCCAATCGGAGGAATATTATGGGTCGGTTTGGATAAGCCTTCCGAAACCTTATTTATACCTTTTTTTGCCGGAGTTCAATCCCTTCCTCAATCTTTCTCTCAGGTCGATACTGCACAATTTAGCCGGGACAGTGCCTGGTGGGCTTTCAATTTCGTTGCCAATTGGGCAAATTTGAATTATAAAGCCATGCGAGCTGATATCGCCCTAATGCAGGATAAATATGAGTTAAAGATGCTGGAACTCATACCAGTAGTTCAAAAAACAGCACTGGAAATTTATCAGTCGGATTCGGATTTAGCTCGGGAATATCTTACCAATTATTCAACACAAAACGCCGAATTTTTGGTACAAGAATGGTGGAACTTTGCCGACCAGCTCATTGTGCGTTATGACGATGGTATGTTTAGTGAACCTAAAAAAATGGCCCAACAAGTGGGTTATCCTCAGGAATGGTTGGATCTTACTGATTGGTCACAAGGCCCGACAACTTATAAAAAGGTAATTAAACGGGTGCAATAAATTTGCACCCTTACAATAATATCTAAATATTTTTGGTAGGGGCTTGATAAATCAAGCCCCTATTTGTTTTCAGGATAGACCCTCATGCCACTTTCGTGGCAACAGATGGGGATGAAAATTACTTATTCAGATATGAATCTCCCCCTTTAGAAAAGGGGGTTGGGGGGATTTGAGTTTTTTGGAAATTAATCGAATCCCGAATCATCTCCCTTTAGCCAAAGGGAGAGGTCGATTAAAAAAGGAATTTTCATGCAACTGTATGTTCAGAATAAAAGTACCTATCAGCTACTTCGTTAAATAAGTTTTGAAAAATTTTTTTTCCTCACCCTGACTTTAATTTTCAAAGGGGTGAGAGAAAAAAATTAGGTTTAAAAGAAGGAGGGGAAACATTTTAAATCATCAGTTATTATAACCCATGAGCCTGTAAATATTCGCTTACATTTACTTGATAGACAACATCATCAACGGTAAAGACTGCCCAGGGTTTTCCTTCATCAAGCCAAGTGGCACTTCCTTCTATCATGAGATTATGTTTATCAATAGAACCCCATTTTAATGTTTCGGCAAGCCAAAGCACTTTGTGCTTATCACCAGCACTTTTATAGCGCATGGCTTCCATAAGTTTTAAGTAACCAGTTTGAGAGTCAAACCTCACAATAAAGCGCTCTTCCTGCTCTCCGAAGGGAACAACCAGAATTGATGAGTCCTGATCGAGCGGTTCCCAGCGGACTTTAGGGTCGGTCAACCAAATGGCTGGAAAAAATGTAGACTCTGCCCACATACCGAGATTGCCTCCTTGATCGATTTCAGGACTTTCGCTGATTCCGAAGGGGAGTTCCAGACGGCCTTTGCCGTTTAAATAGAACTCGTTAACTTTCATAATTGGAAAACCAAGGAGAGTGGTTTCAATATAATGGCGGTATCCTTTCCCGGTTTCATGGACGAAGCGGAATCGTCCGGGGAAAGTTATGCCCATAATACGAAGGCGTAGGCGACCACTGACAATTGCTGAATCTATAACCGGAATATTTTCTCCATATATTAATTGGTAAAAACGTTCCACCGGTTTTGGTAAACCGTCTGGCAAGGGAATTGTTTTTAGGATTGATTTAGCCGATCGTGGGAAGGGGGGAAAAGGTCGAGGTTTGATGTGAATTCCAACTAAAAATAGTGCAACTACAATTACCAGAATTAGAATAACGATGCAAAGAGCCTTCATGGTGACCTCCGTTTCTAATAAGATGGTATCTCACCCATCATTCATTACTCAGTCGATTGTTCCAAATTTTAGTAAAATCCTGGAAAGTATAAAATTGTCCTCCGATCTGAAGTAATTCATCTATAAGGATGGAAAGTTCTTGGAGTGCTTTCAGACCGCAGTTTTTAGTTATGAAGGGAAATGGTTCGATAGTAGCTTCTCCATAAGTAAGCCGACTGGGTACCTCAATAAATTCCCAAGGATGGAGATAAAAACAAAAAACCTTAGGAAGGTTTCGCTTGGAGAAATAAGTAATCATGTTTTCAATATGATTCATTAATACCTGGGATCCTTCGGTCCGAAAAATTGGCCACTGATCACGGTCTCGTCCATATTCATCGTGGCTTTCAATGGTTAAATCAGCGAAGGTTGGAATTTCTAAAATATTTAAATTACCAATTTCGGTCCAATTCTCCCGTGAAGGATGGTAAGGGGTAAGCTGTTTTTGGTAGTAATACATTGGGTAAGACGAGTCGGCTAAATAACCCAAATCATTTAACGTATTCAAGGTTATTTCATTTCCCCAAAACCGGGTGGTACGGAAAGAAAGGGGTTGAGTTCCAATGACGTCGCCGACTATTTCAGTTGCTTTTTGAATTCGATAAGCAACCTCTTCAGAGAGCACTGGCTTAATGAGGGGAATATCAAAGTATGGCTCACCAAGCGTCTCATGTTGGAGAGTATGACAGCCATTTTCATGACCACATCTTTCAATCTCTTTGGTCAAGGGTTTAAACTGCGATATGATATCGGCCACCCATAAAAAGGTTGCCGGAATTCCTTTTTTATTAAAAAGTTTTAAAAGTAAAGGAGTTCCCTTTTCAACTCCTTGCAAAAAGGGAGTGAAACTGCCGATATCGGTTTCCATATCAATTCCCAAGAGAACAAAAACATCATTCATGAGGGTACCTCCTGCTGTTGATTATAATATATTTCATAGAAAATAATTGGATATTGGTGGAATTTTTAAGTTTTGAATAGGCATAAAAATAATTAAGGGGGAAGGAGTAAAAAGGAGAGGGATGAGGGACGACTTTTTTTTCTTTTTGTCTTGACGAAAGAAGATCAGAATAAAGCTAAAATTATAACTAAACGCTGTTTTTCAGGGGGGCATTAAAAAAAGTAATAAAAAACCGATGTCTGGTTGATTTTTAAATAACCAGACATCGGTTAAAAAGTTTTCTATTTATTGAAGAAATTCATCCACATTGCTTTGATCGATGATAAAACCATCAATCGGAATATATTTTGGCACTTCTTTCCCATTAATGATGTCAACCAAGAGCGAGATTGAATCACGACCCATTTTCACGTTATCTTGTTTGATGGTAGCCAGTATTTCACCTTCTTTAATTGCTTTTAAGTTAGCTGGATCGCCATCGAATCCAACAATAATAATCTTTCCCGTCAGTCCTCTTTCGGCTACCACGGATTTCGCTGACATAGCTCCTGGATCCCAGGCAGCGAAAACTGCTGTTAGGTCTGGATTGGCGGCTAACTCGTTTTGGGCAACTTCATAGGCTTTCTCTGGAAGCCAATCGGCAGCCCGGAAAATCACTTCAACCCCAGCAGCTTCAAGAACTTCGGTTACGCCATTTTTACGAGCATCGCCAGTTTGGTGTCCTAAAACACCACCAATGATTAATACTTTTCCAGGTCGAGTCATGTGGTCGAGGATATATTGACCGGCAATTTTGGCCGAGGAAAGGTTATCAGTTTGCACCAGGGAGGCAATATGAGGATGGTCGATGCCGGTATCGACGGCGACTACCGGAATTCCAACTTCACTTGCTTTGTCCAGTGAATCGTCGAATGCCCTGCTGTCAGCTGCGCCTACAATAATTCCGCTAACTCCCATTTGAATAGCATTATCGAAGGAGTTCTTTTGAGCTTGAGCATCCATGCTGGGAGGAGTGAGATCGATAAACTCTACACCAAGTTCATTAGCTTGATTGCGGGCTTCATTTCTTAAAGTAATCCAAAAAGGCAGGTCTGTAGAGGCTCCTATATAGGCTATAGAAATTTTCTCTTCTTCACCCAATGCCACATTTCCGACTAAAACACAAAGAAAAAGACTCAATATTCCAAGTAAAAAAAGCTTTTTCATCACAATAAATCCCCCCTTCAGATTTAATTTTAATTTTTTCCTTATTGACTTTTGATTAAAAGTTTATTATTTCTGGAAAAAAAGAGACTCAAACTCGCTGGTAAAAGAGCACCCATTCTATAAAGTTCTTTTTCGTTGAGCGGTATCAATCCAGACAGCTAAAATAATAACGATACCAATAGAAACCCGTTGCCAGGAAGAACCAACTCCCATATGACTTAATCCGCTTGCTAAACAAGTCATGATCAGGACTCCGATGATCGTTCTTCCAACTCCACCAATCCCACCTGACATGCTGGTTCCACCAATAACCACGGCAGCAATTGAATTCATTTCCATGCCCTGACCAAAAGTAGAATTAGCAAAATTTAACCTGGCAGTTAATAGTACTGCCGCCAGTCCCGCCATTAAACCACCGATGGCGTAGTAAATGACCTTGCATTTGTTGACTCTAATTCCGGACAAACGAGCGACTTCCTGGTTTCCTCCTATAGCATAGGTATTAAAACCAAGGCGAGTTTTGCCCAGTATAAATGCTACCACCAGGTAAGCAGCAGCCATAATTAAAACTGGTATAAAATAGCCTGATCCCAGTGCCCGAAAAGCACGAGGAAAGGAAGACATGTCTTTTCCGGCACCCAACAATTCTGAGAAACCCCGAAGTACCATCATCATCCCCAAAGTAACGATCAATGGTGAAACGCCGGTGATTACAATAATCAAGCCATTTACGGTTCCCCAAAAAGCGCCAATGCCGAGAGCGATGAATACTATGAGCCAAACTGGATATTGGAGGTTGAGCATGCTGCCCACAGAAACAGCTACAAAAGTAAGAATCGATCCAACTGATAAGTCAAGACCTGCGGATAGAAGAACAACCGTGGTGCCCACCGCCATGACACCCAGGACTGTTGCCTGGGAAAAAATGGTTTGGAAATTGCTGATTGCTCGGTAGGTTGGTGCAAAAATGAAAAAAATCACATTGATAGCAACCAATCCTAAGAGAGCTTGTGTAGCCCGTTGAAATTGCTTCAACAGGGATGATGAAACCATGTTCCCTATCCTCCCCTATATACTCTATTAAAGCGAATCACATGAGGCTTCATTGTTTTAAACGATGCTTGATTAAAGGCTTATCTTCTTTTTTTAATAAACAATAGTTTTTTTGGCAATTTTAAGGTAATTTTGATCATCTCTCTTGGCTTCTTACAAACCTAAAAACAATCTTCTCTTTAAACCACCTCCTCAAATCTCCAGCCGCTATAAGGCGAGAGCAATACTGACAATTAACGAAATTCTCCAACACCTATGGCGGCCTTGAGAATGTCATCTTCACTTGCTGAACTACGAGGAAATTCTTTCACAATTTTACCCCGCCGCATTACCATGACACGATGACTCATTTCCATGGCTTCAGCATAATCGGAAGTAAACATAATGATAGAGGTTCCCTCAGCCAGGAGTTCTTGCATAATTCGGTACACCTCTCTACGACCAATGATGTCGATACCACGAGTAGGTTCGTCAAAAATGATGACTTTGGCATGAGTACCTAACCACTTAGCTAAAACAAGTTTTTGTTGATTTCCTCCGGAGAGCTGACCTGCCAGGGTAAAACGATGTGGTGTTTTGATGGTTAGCTCTTTTATGTAAAAATCTATCTCATCATTCATTTTTTTTATTTTCACCATGCCGAAAGGACTCAATCGATTAATATTGGGTAGTCCATAATTGTTTCTTAAGGATTGATCGAGAATTACTCCTTCAGTTTTTCGATTTTCAGTAAGAAATGAGATACCATGACGGATGGCTTCTTCAGGAGTTCTTACCATAACTTTTTTATCTTCAATATAAAGATTTCCACTGGTAGGTGGGTCAACACCGGCGATCGCCCGAGCCAGCTCGGTTTTTCCAGCTCCCATTAAACCGGTTATTCCTAATATTTCTCCTTTTCGAAGTGAGAAATCAACACCTTGAACCAATGTGCCTTTATAAAAATTTTCCAATCGAAGAATAATTTGTTCCCGAGGAGCCGGAAGGGAAGGATATTGTTTGCCAATTTTCCCACCGATCATTTTTTCAATCATAGTTTCAAGAGTGAGGTCGTGAATTGAAAAAGTACCAACGTTCTTTCCATCCCGTAGGATGGTGACTCTATCACCTAATTCGTAAACTTCAGCATAGCGGTGGGAGATATAGATAAAGCCAACCCCCTCTTTTTTTAGGTGGTTGATCACTTTGAAAAGGTCATTTCGAGATGTGCTTTCTAAAACATCGGTTGGTTCATCGAGAACGATAACCCGAGCGTCGGTAACCAAAGCTCGAGCAATCTCAACCATCTTTTGTTGGGTTACGCTGAGTGTTGATACAATTCGGTGAGGATCTAATTGAATATTAAAACGCTCTAAAAGTTGGGAAGCGGTTTTGTAGAGGGTTGAGGTATTGATTATCCCCAATTTACGGATTCCTAAGGGCTCAACCCCAAGGAATATGTTGCGGGCAATATCAATTTGAGGAACCAGATTGAGTTCTTGATAAATGAAACGAAGTCCTTTTTTAAGAGGGACTTCTGGAGATTCAATGGTAACTTTTTCACCATAAATGAATATCTCACCACTATCAGCAGGAAATGCTCCGCTCAATACCTTAATAAGAGTTGACTTCCCTGCTCCGTTTTCACCAAGCAGGACATGAACCTCACCAGGAAGGAGTTCAAAATCGACCTGGTTAAGGGCGATGACTCCTGGAAAACGTTTGACAATCCCCATCATTATTACCAGAGGAACACTAGTAATTGAGTTCAACTGGTTCACATTATTTCCCCTGCCTCATTTATTTTGTATATTTGTTCTATTTATGATTATAGGTGTATTAATGCAACCGATTACAATTTATCATAGAAAATATTCACTGTCAACAGATGAGGCATTCATTAAAATAACTGTAATTAGTAAGCGACTATTATACCAATAAATTGAAACCGGTTGCTTAACGGTTAGTTTTTATAGAAATTTTTCCCAGCCAAAAATGCAAGGGACTTTTTTAAATTTAGTCTAAAGGCTTTTTTCCTCTGGAATATTTAGAGTTTGGAGAGTATTCCTGAGCCAGTGAAGAGATTTCTCGATTAATGGTCCACCCTGGCCCTCACATTCGATGCTCAATACACCGTTATAGCCAGAATCTCGGAGCATTTTAATGACGGTTATAATGTTTTCAGAATTAACCCCTTCACCGATAGCAACATGACTAATACCGATGCCGGTTTCTTTCCCTCTCAAAGAATCTGCCAAACTTGTTGATACGTCTTTAATATGGACATGTTTAATTCTTTTAATAAATTGTTGACAGAAAGCAATTGGATCCTGACCGGCAATAAAACTGTTGCCGGTATCAAAATTTAAACCAAAATAATCGCTTTGAGCAAAGTTGAGCATCTTATCCAAAAATTCGGGTTTCGTCGTGAAATAGCCATGGACTTCGATGTTAATATTAATGCCGTATCGTTCGGCTTTCTCAATAATGGTTCCGTAAGCATGCTTCATAAGTTCCAAGGCATTACTTTCAGAGAGCCCTTCTGGTTTATACAACCCATCGGTAGTAGCAATATTGGGACAATTGGCAATCTTCGCCCAGGGGAGGGTTTTTAAAACATACTGCACACCAAAGTATAGACCGTCATGTCCTGACAAAGGATAAGCTGCATCAATTTGAGAAAAACTAACACCATAGGATTCCATCTTTTCTCTTATTTCCATCGGATCTTCTGATAAAGAAATATGAGGGAAATACCCCAGACCATGAATCCAATTGACTCCTTCTAAAGATCCACATTCGATAAAATGAACATCATTTTTATGAGCCCATTGCAAGGCTTTTTCGAAATTAAAAACTGATGAATTAAAAGCGTCGGTGTGAAAACTAATTTTCATAAAAAGCTCTCCTTTTACTCAATAGCTTTTTTAGTACTTTTCCCCGATCGGGCATGACCTTTATAAGAACTGAAAATGCTCATAGCCAGCGAAGCGATGATGAGTAAACCAAAGGTAACTTGTTGATAATAAGGATTTACCCGCATCATGTTGAGGGCATTGGAGATGATTCCCATGAGCAAAACTCCCAGAAGGGTTCCGATAATTCTTCCTTTTCCTCCCGATAAGGGTGTGCCTCCGATGACGACAGCACCGATGGCTTTTAGCTCGATACCGCTTCCGGTTGAAGGTTGGGCAGCACCAATTCTCGAAAGTAAAACCATGGAGCCGATTCCAACAAAAAAACCGCTGAAAAGAAAAGCATAATACTTGGTTTTAATCACTGAAATGCCCGAGAGATAAGCTGCCGCCGGGTTACTACCTACTGAGTAAATTCTCCGCCCAAACTTGGTATAAGCCAATATGAAATGAACGACCAAATAAGCACCCAGGCTGATGACAAAGCTCAAAGGAAGAACGTTTCCTAAACGAGTCATACCGATCGTTTCAGCTTGGCCGTAAATAGTTTGAAAGGACCCTTTGGTGATGGCTAAAGCAATTCCTTGGAAAACGCTGATAAATGCCAACGAGGTAATGAAGGAAGGGGCTTTAAA
>Ga0334890_1004084_pt1 | contig 13845 bp, 13 predicted proteins | sample GraSluR1_MG_3_FD_207220 | JGI IMG/M metagenome (GOLD analysis project Ga0334890, IMG submission 207220) | Sludge microbial communities from methane-producing bioreactor in Wageningen University, Netherlands - Granular Sludge_31_08-R1 | ecosystem: Engineered > Bioreactor > Anaerobic >... | reverse complement strand
TCATCCTTCTGAGTGACAGAATCCTGCGCGAAATCACGAACACGGGAGCGGTTTTCGTTTGCTTTATTTTTTTCCTCCACAAATCTCATACTCCTTCTCTCGTTTCCATACAACGAATGCAAGCTTCGTATCCAGAGGCGGCAAGGATATCCAGAATTATAGTCGGATTTCCTGAACAACCAATAACACCTTTATGCATAATATGCGCTTTGTCAACGGGAAGGTGTTTGAGAATATTGCAACTATGTGTGATGATTAATCCCGTTTTTTGTTGAGCGGGGCATCTTTCATCCATTGAAAATAGCCGATGGATCAACCCACCCACAATAGAAAGCGCCTCGACGTCTAACCCGGAGTCAGGTTCGTCCATCATGGAGAATATAGGGGAAGTTACAAGCAACTGCAGCAATTCAGATCTTTTGATTTCCCCACCCGAAAGTCCTTCGTGAATGTTTCGGTCCAGAAAACACTGCATTTGAGCCTCTCTTGCAAGTTCCATAATGTTGAAAGATAACTTTGAGCGCTTGTTTGCATGTTCCAACACATTCCTCAATGTAACGCCTTGAATGGTGGGAGGCCGTTGTTGCGAGATCCCGATCCCGAGTTTCGCGCGTTGAGTGATGCTAAGATCTGAAATATCTTGCCCTTTGAACCGAATTCGACCCCGTGTAATATCGTACCCTGAAAATCCCATGATTGTCATCATAAGGGAAGTCTTCCCGCTTCCATTTTGCCCCAGAAGAGCATGCACCTCCCCTTCGGGAATAATCAGATTAACATTGCGTAACAGCTCTTTCCCATCTGCTTCAACAAAAAGGTCTTCAATTTCTAGTAGGTTCATGCCTTTTATGATCCTCCTGAAAATCAATGGATTTTTTCTTTGGATTATGTCAACCCTTTTTCCATATCTCAGTTTTCTGATTTTCCATTAAATTCTTCACCAATGAGCGTTCGGAAGTAGGGGCAGTTTTTCATCAGTTCTTCATATGTACCCTTTCCCACGATCCGTCCATCTTTTATGGCGACAATCCGATCCGCGCTTCGGATGATGGAAATTCGATGCGCGATCACTAGAGTAGCGCGCCTCTTTTTCAAACTCTGAATGGCCTGATTTATGAGTCGTTCGTTTTCTGAGTCTAAACTCGCACTAATTTCATCCAACACCAACACAGGAGAGCCTTTCAAGAAAGCTTGGGCAATGGATAACCGTTGCTTTTCTCCACCTGACAAACGGAGGCCCCGTTCACCGATGATTGTGTCATATCCCTCTGGCAACTGTTTGATAAAGCAGTCTGCTCGAGCCTTTTTCGCTGCTGCTCGGATCTCCTCATCTGTTGCGCCAGGGCATGAAAGGCGAAGATTCTCAGCTACATTGACATTAAACAAGTATACATCCTGTGGGACTACAGTTACGATTTCTCGTAAACTTTCCAAAGGCGTTTCACGAATATCCATGGAATTAATGCAGATACTTCCGCTATTCACGTCCCAAAATCTCTGTAAAAGCCTCGCGACAGTAGTTTTCCCGCTACCTGAAGCACCAACCAAAGCAAGCGTTTCTCCCGTTCGGAAAGAAAAATCTATATTGCGTAAAACTGGGGGATTTTGGTCTTTGGATTCCTCTGCGGGGTAGGTGAAAGAAACGTTTCGGAACTGAACAACAATGTCTTTCCCATCGTAATCAAATCGTGTTTTTCCGTTATCTGACACCAATGGCTCTTTCTCTAGCAAGTTGAGCACCCGTTGCGCCGCTCCAAAAATCAAACCGTAGTTCGTGCTCATGTTCAGAGCTTCGAAAATTGGTGAGAAGATCGCTGCGGATAAAACGAATAGCGGCATCAACCACAAAGGAGATATACTTCCGTATCCAACCAGCGTTGTGGCAGTTATATAGGCAGCAAGGGTTGCTACTTCTATAAGCAGGATGATTCTGCGGTTTTCATTCGCGCGCCGTTTAGCGTATGTCATCGACGCTCCAGAATACTCCGCGTTGGCCTGGAAAAAACGGCTGAAATACTCTTGCTGCCACTGAAATGAAATAATATCCTTTATCCCCTGTACCCCATCAACGATTATCGCGCTAAGCTTTCCCGTTGTTTGGCGAACTTGTGCTCCCTGGGAATCGGAATGGTGGGAAGAATGCTTGGGAATCATGATCAATAGCGCGATAAAAGGCAGTATCACAACGGGCAGGGCCCATGAAAAAATCCCCATAAAGACCAGAGCGGCTGTTGGAACCATTACCGCTACGATAATCTGACTGATCGTATGAGCATAGTACCATTCAAGCGTTTCCACATCGTTAAGAATAATGCTGATCATATCTCCACTTCGTTTATCCATAAGAGCCGCAGGAGCCAACTCATCTAGCTTATCATAGCACTTATCCCTTAGCTTCGTCAGTATCCGATATGCCATGTCGTGTCCGACCAACAGGTCCAGATAGGAAAAAGCCCCCATTAGGAGTACAAGAACTCCTGCGATGGTCATCAGATGGATCACTTCAGCATGATTCCCCATAAGCACTGAGCCAACAAGATAGGATGTAACAAGAGCAGTTATTAATGGGAGCAGCTTATAGATGAGGTTGAATAGGACCGCAAAAAAGAGATATACCCCAAAGCCCTTGATGTGCTTCGTCAGTGCGAACGCGTATTTTATTCTTGGTTTTTCATTCTTCATAAGCCTGTCCTACTTTCATCTGGCTTCCCATCAGTTTTCGATATACAGAGACTGTATGCGTCAGCTCCTCGTGTGTACCTTTTGCATGTACCCTTCCTGTATCCATAATGATTATCTGGTCTGCATTTTGAATAGTGCCCAAGCGATGAGCGATGACCAGCGCTGTTTTTCCCCTGCTTAGTCGGGCGAATGCATCCTGAATTGCGATTTCGTTCTTCCGGTCGAGAGACGATGTAGCTTCATCCAGAATCACAATCGGGGGATTTCTCAAAAAAACACGGGCAAGGGCAATCCTCTGACGCTCTCCGCCGGAAAAGCGCATTCCGCGCTCGCCGATCATCGTATGGTACCCTTCGGGTAGGCTATCGATAAAATCGTGGATGTTTGCTTGTTTTCCGGCTTGTACAATTTCTTCTTTCGTAGCGTCTGGTTTTCCAATCCGGATATTATCCTCCACCGTCCCATAAAACATATGGCAGTCTTGCCAGACGACCCCGATCTGTTCTTGCGCTAAACTGACATTTTGGGCACTTAGCGCAATCCCCCCGATCGAAATCACTCCATCACGAACTGCGTAGAAACCAGCCAGAAGGCTCGCGATCGTCGACTTTCCACTACCAGATGCTCCAACAAGAGCTGTCGTTGTCTGGTATGGCACAAAAAAAGAGACTTTTTTCAGAACATCGCCATCCAGTTCGTTATACGCAAAACAGACATGATCAAAAGAAATATCCCCGCTTACACACGTTTTGGTCTGATGATTGATCCCAGTTTCAGATAGCAACGAACGCGTCACCGGCTCATCGATGGTTTTTTTTATCCGATAAGAAGCTGTCACGCCCCGATAGCCGAAATGCCACGCTGATATAAGCGCATAGAACGGGACAAAGCATGCGCCAATCAAAAACAGGGCATAAACAAGGTCTTCTTGAGCCATATTTCCGATTGCGGTTTGATACGCAGCGACCGCAATAGAAAAAGCGCTGCCTAATCCTGCGAATAATTGAAGAACAAAGGTTTCAAGCATAGTAATCCGTAGGTGGCCCATTATTGCCTGCCGGAGTTGTTCCCCTTTTTTATGGATCATTTGCTTTTGGCGCGCGTTGGCATTGAAGGCTTTAAGAGTCGTTATGCCCTGAACACTGTCAAGACAGTCGCTGTAGTATTGGGCATGCATCCTCATCTCCTCAGCGCCTCGTTTTCGCATAAGGAAATAGAACACCATCGGGCAAATCAACAGACCCGCGCTCGAAACAAAACAAACCACCGCAGCAAGGGAGTTGAATGATGCAATGATACTGATGATTATGCTTGCGTTGATTATTGATGAGACTGCAGCAGGTAAATAAATGGTGTAGTATTCATTGAGAAACTCCACCATGGTGGATATCGTCGATGTGATATCTCCTGTACGCCTTTGGCTTGTATATGCTGGTCCAAGTGAAAAGATCTTTTTGAGAAGACTGTCTCGAAGAGAAGTTTTTAATTGCCAAACCACATTGCTCCGAAACGACAGCTTTAACCTGCGCAAGAACATAGCGAGCAACAATGACAACTGCAATAAAAAGGAATACTTGCCAAAACTCGGCGAATATAAGAATCCTCGTTTCCCCTTGGATCATGCGGACCCCGAAGGCAATCCCAAGCGATACCATTGATGCGAGCAAAGTGATAAAAAGCTGAAGAGCGCAGGTTTCAATGATTTTTTTCTCAAACCCTTTGACAAAAGCAATCAAGTGGCGATTTACAAACATGAAGTCTCCTTTTCCCCTCCATCATCATAATCAAGTGGACGAAGCTTCGCTTTGCCTGTACAGCATCTGAGCAAACCATCCATTTTCTTCCTTCAGTTCTTCCGGAGAACCCATTTCTCGGATTCTGCCTTGTTCCAATACAACAATCTTGTCGGCGTTTGCGATGGTACGCATTCGATGGGCAATGATCAAGACCGTTTTCTCACGCACCAATTCGGAAAGTGCGGACTGGATCTTGGTTTCGTTTTCAACATCGAGAGAAGCGGTTGCTTCGTCCAAAAGAATAATTGGAGCATCTTTCAACAAAGCTCTTGCAATTGAAATTCGTTGTCTTTCGCCCCCAGAAAGGGTTTCACCGTTTTCTCCCAGGACTGTCTGATACCCATTCGGCAGTTTCCGGACAAAACTATCGCATTGGGCAATTTTGGCAGCATGGACGACTTCTTCGTCGGTCGCGTCACGCTTTCCGATGCGGATGTTGTCCATGACCGTCGAATTGAACAGAACAACATCCTGAAAAACCACGGCAAAGCTTTCCAAAAGGGTTTCTGGAGAAATGGCGCCGATATCTTGGCTCCCTAAGAAAATTTTGCCTGTGTCCGCATCCCAAAATCGGGCTGAAAGCTTCGCTGTTGTGCTCTTTCCGCCTCCTGAAGGGCCTACCAATGCTGTTATTTCGCCTTGATTCGCGGTAAAAGAAAGGTCATGAAGAACCTGTTTGCCTTCTTCGTATGAAAACCCGACATGATCAAAAGTTATGGTATATCCATCTGGTTGAAACTGGGTCCGTCCAGATTGCACAGGCAACAGATCGATATCCTTGGTCCGTTGAATGCGGACATCTAAGTAAAAAAGAGCAGCCATGTTGTTGAACACTTCGCTGATCGGGTTATAGATCCGTGAGGCAACAATGAGAAACATGAGGTAAACAAAGAAATCCACTTGGCCGATTGCCAATAAATTCGCTCCCACGATGATGACACTGGCCAAGCCTAACTTAAGAAAGCTTTCCGCTGATTTTAGGAGCCCACCGGTTATAATCTCTACACGGACAAGGTTTTGTTCGAAAGCATCCGCTTTTTTTCTCAAATCCTCAAGGTATGATGATTCCTGATGATACGCTTTGATCTCTTGGATCGTTTCAATCCCTTCCTGGATTGCTTCGCTCATGGCAAGCTTTACCTTAAGGACTTTTTCAAATCCCTGTCTTTGCATTTTTTTCGAAATCATGATGGCCAAACCCGAAATGGGGACAACCCAAAAGAGAGCCAAAGCAAGCTGCCATTGGTAGAAAAATAACCCAATAGCGATTATGGTCAGGCTAATCAACGATGCAAACAATTGGGGCACAGCGTGCGAAAAGGTGTGTTCTAATTCGGTACAATCCTCCATAATAGTAGAAGTTAGATCCGTAAGGTTTTTCTCCCCGAAAAAGGCTAATGGAAGCTTCCTAAGTTTTTCGGCAAGATGAATTCTTCGACTTGCGCTTTCTTCATAGATTACCGTGTACGTGCTTCTATATTGGAGAACCGCAATGAGAAACAGAATCACCATAAAACTGATTCCGGTTATGAGATAAAACCCTGGGCTCCTTAGAACTGCCACAGATGGATTTAGGATCGTTGGAAGATAATCGGAAAAAAAGAGATATACATAAACGGCAGATAGCATAAGTGCAACATCCAAAATTGCTGTAAACAATACCCCTTGGCAAAAGTCTTTTGCCCCTTTGCGGGAAAGGGCAAAACGGTTTTCAATCCATGAGAACATGGCGCGCCTCCTTGCCTAATGTCCACTGCACCGATCGCTGATATTCCTCCCACATCGAAGCATAGGTTCCCTGTTTCTTGGCAAGCACTTGGTGGGATCCTTGCTCGATCACTCTCCCTTTGTCAATCACAACAATCTGATCTGCTTGCTGAACGCTTGTCAATCTATGGGCGATCATCAGAACTGTCTTTCCTTCCATCAGTTTCCTTAGGGCTTTCTGAATCAGGTGTTCATTCTCCGGATCGGTAAATGCGGTTGCCTCATCCAGGATCACAATGGGAGCGTTTTTCAGCATTGCGCGCGCGATTAAGATCCTTTGCTGCTCCCCACCAGATAAATAGGTACCTCCCGATCCAATCAAGGAATTAAGGCCTTTCGGAAGGAGATGGATAAATTCACAACACTGAGCCATTCCAAGCGCTTCTTCGATTTCTTCGCTCGAAGCGGAAGGTCGCCCATATCGGACATTATCCAAAAGGCTTGCATTGAATAGTCGAGTATGCTGGAAGACAAAGGTAATATGATCCATTAGTTCTTTGGCGGCGATTTCTTTTACGTTGGTTCCCCCAATGCACACTTGACCTTGATTGACATCCCAAAACCGTGCTACGAGTTTCGCCATCGTTGTTTTTCCTCCTCCGGAAGGTCCTACGAGAGCAAAGGCCTTCCCTTCCGGAATCACAAGGTTTACGCCATCAACGGCGTTATGATTGCTTCCCGGATAACGGAAGGCAACATTCCTGAATGAAATGGAATGGTTATGGATCTTTTTTGGATGTGCGGGCAATGAAAACAGGGGATAACTCACGAGGTTTTCCAATCGATTCAGGGCTTCTCTTGCAAGACCCGCAGCTTGATTGATATACATAATCCTCATGATGGCAATGGAAAACAGGGGTGTTATCAATACATAAAGAACCAAGTTGAGCATCACACCTGCATAATCCCCGGAATGTCCGATCATAAGGATCGCTACAGGCACAAGGAAGAACACAAAACCATTGATTGCGACTGTATAGAGTGACATTGGTTTCTCCCACATTTTTGTGTATGCAAACACCATTCTTTTATACTTCATAATGCCATCATGAAACTTTTTAAAGGAGAAAACCGTTTGCTGAAAGACTTTCACAACCGGAATCCCCCGCACATACTCTACAGCGTCGGTGTTCATCTCTTCAAGGGAAGTCATATAAAGATCCATAAACCTTTTCCCTCTTTTTGTCATCATTGTTCGGATAAGGATCATTGAAATTCCCATTGGGATCAGGCAAGCCAATCCCAAGCGCCATTCAAAGGCAAAGATAAGAACCATCAAGGTTAAAGGGGTCAGAAATGCGCCCGCAAGGTCAGGGAGTTGGTGCGCAAGAAAACTATGCGTTATCCCCGCATTATCATCAATCACCTTCCGGATTTGCCCTGTTGTATGAGAATCAAAGAAACCAAAAGGCATCTTCACGATCTTTTGCATCGCTCTTTTCCTCATATTCACTTCCACCCTAAAGGCTACCAAATGGGAAAATGAGAGTGCAAGAAAATAGAAAACAACGGCTAGAATAGAGGATCCCAGTGCGCTCCAAGCATATATGTGGATTTGATCAAGAGAACCAGCGATTCCTTCAGCAAAAATGGCCCGGACAATAAGCCATATGAAAAGAAAGGGTAAAAGATTGGCAAGAGAGCTTAATGCTGAAAGAGTCAAAGCAAAAGGCAACATAAGCGTTCTGCCAGTCATATATGTTCGGAATTTCTTAATAATCATAATTCTCCGACCCCCTACATAAAGTTTTGGTTGTTTATCGCTCCGATACTAGTAGCCTTTATCCCAATCCGAACTTCATCAAACACTTGTTCCCTTCGACATTTTCGAAGCGATTCATGCAAGTTACCTGGATCCAAGTGTTCGACGATGGTACAAAAGGAATAAAAAGAACGGAGCGCCTATCAAAGCAGTGACCACACCCACCGATAACTCAAGTGGTTGAAAGACCGTTCTGGCAAAGGTGTCTGCCGCAATAAGGAGACTACCACCAAGCAATGCAGACAGAGGAATTTGAAACCGATAATCGCTTCCGATCAAAATTCGAGCAATATGGGGAGCGACAAGACCGACAAATCCAATCGTCCCAGCAGCGCTCACAGCGCTTCCAGCCAACACGGCCGCGATGGCAATGATCAAGAAACGATACCAGCGAATGGATACCCCAACGCTGGTACCGATTTCGTCCCCCAACGTAAACACATTGGCTTTTGGGCTGATCAAGAAAGCAAGCGTAAGCCCAACAATACTATAAGGAAGCAGCAAATGCACATAAGGCCAGCTCCGGCCCGACAGACTGCCGAGTAGCCACCCATATGTGACGTCCAATTCATCCGCGTTGAGAGTCATTAACCCTGAGGTAAGCGCGCTGAAAAAAGAGGAAATCGCCAATCCCGCTAATACCAAATGAATCGTGCTTCCGGGTCCAGGCTGACTCATCGACAGGAGATAGATCAAGAAAGCGGCAGTAATCGCTCCCAAAAAAGCAGCCAAAGGTATGTGCACCGACAGTGCCGGAGCTACCACCATCATTGCCACAGCAGCAAGGCCTGCTCCAGCGTTGACTCCGACAATATTTGGCGATGCCATCGGGTTTCGCAGTACTCCCTGAAGAAGCGAACCAGCCACAGCTAGATTCATACCCACAAACATACCCGTCAACACACGGGGCAGTCGTACATTCCCGATCACTTGTACAGCCAAACGTTCTTCCGGTAAGCCAAGCAGAACTCGAGCCACCTGCGGCAACGAGAATTCTATGGTACCACTAGCAATGCCATGAAGAATAATCCCGAGAAGAACCAGGCATGCTCCTGCTAACGTCCCGATTTGCCGATGGCGGTGGGGGATCTGATCAATATTTAGCCAATCGCGCCTGCAAGGAAACTGCAGATTCCAGAAACGCATCGATGTTCCCCTTTCTTTACCCGTATACCCTACTCCAATATGATTTTTGCTGCCATCTCATACATCTCCGGTACTGTGGCGCGTCCTGGGTGAAGCCTAAAGGGGAGCATGTAAATGCGGCCACTTTGCAAAGCTGTCAACCCAGCCCAAAGTGGATTCTCTAGATAGCTGGAAAGACGCTGTGCGTTATGTTGGTGATCATTGCTTGTGGGCCTAATTAAGATGATATCGGGGTCGGCCGCTAAAATGGTCTCAATATCAAACGAAACAAAGGTATCCTGACTGCTTCCAGGCATATCGTCGGGTACAATATTACTGATACCCAGACCCGTCAAGATGGCACCAAGGCCAGAACCTGTTTGAGCAGCGCGTATGCTCTCTCCATCTTCCAGAATGAGACCTGTACGGATATTCGTCTCGAGGCGTATCTGATCCTTCCACCTCCCAGTAATGACTTCCACTTCTTCCACAAAACTCAGCGCTTCTTCTTCTCGCCCCAAAAGCCGTCCCACAAACAATGCGGTATCGTACAAAGGGGCATCACCCACTTTGGAAGAATCGATGACATACACCGGGAAGCCTGTACCCTCCAATGCAGATACAAGCTGACCCTGGTGCCTTGAATGTGCAAGAATCAGATCGGGTTCCACCGCATAGATCATTTCGATATTGATATTCGCTTGCATACCAAGACTAGGAAGCCCTTGCGCCTCTGACCGAATCTGATAATTGTCTACTGTAGCTACTGGATCTATCCCGATCATATACAACGCTTCCATGAAATTGGCCGTCAATGCTACGGGGCGTTGGATCGGATGCTGAATATGTACTTCACGTCCCATATGATCAATGAGAATGACTGTATCACCTGGCTGCGTGGCTATCCCTGCACTTACACTCAAGATCAGCACAAATAACCCCATAATCACCCATTTCCTACCATTCTTACACTCCACGATAATCTCCTCCTTTTTTTCAACGAACAGGCCTGCTTCATTTCTTCAAGCTGGCCTTCGGATTGTTTGATGTTCGGATCTTCGTTTTGCGCGCCGGCAATATAGTCCTTCGGGAATCACCACCGGACGCCACCCGGGTTCCACTTGACATACATGCGCATGAATTCCGTATACTTGTCTCAGGGTTTCTTCTGTGATTACGCTGACAGGAGAACCCAGACGATGCACAGCCCCTTGGTGCATCAAACAGATCCTGTCTGCCACCTCCAAAGCGTGGTTGATATCGTGAAAGACAGAAATAATGGTCTTCGAAAAATACTCTTTGAGTCCGATGATGATCTCAAGCAATTCCCACTGGTGTTTCAGATCCATGTAAGTCACTGGTTCATCCAACAACAGCAATGGGGTATCCTGTGCTAATGCCATGGCGATCCATGCCCTTTGCCGTTCTCCTCCGGAGAGCGTATCTAGCAAACGGTGCTGCAAGGGTACCAGTTGCAGGTATTCTAGTGCCCAATCCACTTTTTCCTTATCCTTTCGCGAAAGCACCCACCCTGTCTTCTGGTGGGGCGTGCGCCCGAGGGCAACCAGTTCACGAACAGTCGTTCCCTGCATTTTTTCTTGGAACTGGGGCAGGAATGCAATTTCTCGCGCGAGTTCCTTTTTGGAAAAAGTACGGATGGATCTCCCGCGCAAGCAAATGCTCTCCGGATTCGGGGCAGGAAGCAAACCATTGATGCATCGAAGAAGCGTAGACTTTCCTGATCCATTCGGACCAATCAAGCCGATAATCTCGCTGCACCTGACTTGAATCGATACATTATTAAGGACTGGAGTTTGTTGGTAACTGAAACATAAACCTGTCACTTCCAGCATTTTTCTTTCTCCCCTTCGCGTATACCTTCTCTATTTGGTCAACATTTCGCATCGGTACCTTTGGTTTATCTTTATTATTACTTGACTCTTCTTCCAGAGAAGAAGACTTCATGGCAACCGAGATATCAAGTACTTACTGAGGAGCTCCAACCCTCTCTTGTTTTTGGAAAGATACAAATTGGGCTCAATCAACTCCAATTCCGGTAGGAAAATTTTCCTTGTATCCTCATCTCGCAAGAGGTCGATTCGCATATACGCAGGCTGTTGATCGAATGTCTTGATAATCTTTTGAATGAACTCCAATTCATCTTCTTCAACCCGATCAGGGAAATATGTTCCTCCATGATGAATATGAACAAGAAACCCATTTCTGTGAGGTTTTTTCAGCATAGCATAGGTTATCTCCCCGTTGATTACAACGACTGACTTTTCGCCGCAGATTTCAATGGATCGAATATATTCTTGAATCATCGCTGTGGTTTTGTTTAAAATGGTTTTAACTATTCTGTAGCACCTCTTTATATCTTTTTTGTGCACCCTGAACGTGTTCTTCCCGCTCGCACTGATGGCTGGTTTTATGATGATGTCATCGGACTTGATGAATTGCAACGCGGATTCGATCTCTCCCATCTTCCGCACAAATCGAGTTGGCACGGTCTCGATCCCCATCTTATTCATTTCAAGCAGATACTCTTTTCTGTAGTTATGGATCACCACTTTGATATCATTAACCAAAATTGTATTCTGAGCAATGGTTTGCATTTTTTCAAGAAACTCATCGATCCTCTGATCGTAATCCCAACAAGATCGAATAATGGCTAAATGGCAGTACGAGAAATCGAAATCGCGGTTGTCCCATGCCACGATTTCTGCTCCATATCCAGATTCTTCAAGCGCTTTTTTTAGTGCCAGATCGTCTTCATAAGGGTGTTCTGAGAATTGCTGACTAACCATTATTGCGATATCTGTTTCTTTCACAAGAGACTCTCCCATCTCGGCGGAGATCACAAAACAGGGTCCACACCAATTCTGTTGAGTTCATAATCATTGCTTTGGAAAAAGAGGTATCACGATGGATACCTCTTTTATTCTATTGTCTGTTAGATCAATGATCCGCTTTATGGCAGGTTGTCCACACGGACAAAGAAAGCGCCTCCTACTTCGTGCTCCACGCCATCAATTTCTTCTCCTTCCATCAAGGCGACAAACCCCCACCAACCCGCCCAGGGGAATGAAAAGTGAAAGTATCCGTTCTCGTCGGAAACAACAAGCATAGCCGGCGATTCTCCCCCTGGGAATGAACGACCGTAATGTCCTGCAAAAGCCCCTTTGAAGGCATCGGTGTTTACGTACTCCACTTCGATTTCTGCATCGGCCACAGGTTCTCCTTGGAACAAGACCCGGCCCGTGAACAATGATCCAGGGTACAAATTGAAAGGCCATGTCAAAGGCAGGATTTCAGCCTCTGTCCCTACAGGTTCACTCCAGTCGCTTGGAAAGCCCATCGAATTTAGGATCACTTTCGAGTGTTGCGTAATGAATATATCCTCTCTCTCTTCATAGTAAGGCGCCGGACTCAAAGCAAAGACAAAATCCCCCATCCCTCGTATGCGATAGTCCGTCTTCCAGGCCTGGGCTTTTCTTGATCCGTGTTCAAACGTGTATTCCAGAAGTTGATCGGTCAGATCAATGATATTACCGCGGTTCACCACGAAAAAATGATCCGGCCTGCTCATGTTCATAGTAAGCGGATCGTCGTCCGCTCCGTGAGATGCCCCACCGGGATGGGTAAAGATCAACTGTAGCGAGATTGTAGTAGCTCTTCCGTCTTCGAAAAAACTTTCGGATGGAAGGATCATCTGAAAATGGGCCCAGCCCATTGTTGCAAGAATACCCATCACGACAAGCATACCAATGCTTCTTTTCTTCATAAAAAACCCTCCTCATATGATAGTATTCCATCATCATGGATTTTGAATCCATTCTTGTTTTCATTAATACTAACTCTCATACTTCCTTTTGTCGTTCACCAAACAGAGTAAAAAAACACGTTTGCTGGTAAGTTCCTTAAAAATGGCAATGGTCCAAGTTTCTTGCTCAAAGGTTCCAACCTGAACCATTACCGAAACCCCAAGTAAATGGTACTGCAGTGGCAAAACAAAGTGACAACCCAGATGGTACCTTATTCAAGATCGGGAAGATTGGCTGCAAGCAACCTTGCCGTCCTCGTCATTTGTTCGATAACTGTCGAAACGTCAATTTCTGATGGTCGATAAAAGGTCAGCCACCACTCATCATATACATCGCTTGTGGTTAAATGAGCAAAACAACGGTTGGAATATCGCCCGTGGCAATGGGGAATCGAACCCTCTTCATACCCATGATAACTCATCAGAAGCAAGGTTCGGATTCCTAGATCGATCGCTTCCGGAGAAGAAGAAAGGAAGATAAACCACTCAATATCATATTCCTCCCACCTTGTTTCGAGTTTTCCAAAATAATCATATTCTACTGTTGTCTCACCGTTTACGAGAACTGTTCTTCCATTTTCCGTAACAACAAATTGTTCGATGCTTCCTTCATACTGACGGATCATTTCTCTTTTGACCATTTCTGGTGAGTATCCTGGCTTGTGATGAGAGATTGCTTCGAAAAGTCCTTGTGCGTTTGGATGATCGAATATCATCGTGAAACTGTTGTTTTCTCCCAACCAAGGAGTCAGATCACGAACACTGCTCCCTTCCGAATGCAAAGCCCCAGCAAATGAGATCATACCAAGAACCATCAACAAACCAACAATCAGTTTCCCTTTACCTATTTGTTTCATGTAAACCACCTCCCCGTGGATTTTCGCTTATCA
>Ga0334890_1004082_pt1 | contig 13852 bp, 9 predicted proteins | sample GraSluR1_MG_3_FD_207220 | JGI IMG/M metagenome (GOLD analysis project Ga0334890, IMG submission 207220) | Sludge microbial communities from methane-producing bioreactor in Wageningen University, Netherlands - Granular Sludge_31_08-R1 | ecosystem: Engineered > Bioreactor > Anaerobic > Unclassified... | reverse complement strand
CACGGCTTCACGGTGCAGCGCACCTACCAGGCCGTCGACGACCCCAAGGATGTCCGCCGGGACGCCGACGGGACCTGGCGGATCCGGGCCGGCGCCCGGGTGCAGACGCGGGTCAGCATGGTGGCGCCCGCCCGTCGGACCCACGTGGCCCTGGTGGACCCCCTGCCGGCGGGCCTGGAGCCGCTGAACCCGACGCTGGCCGTGACCGAGAAGCTGCCCGAGGAGGTCACCAAGAAGGCCAATCGGCCCGGATTCTGGTGGTGGGGGCCCTGGTACGAGCACGAGAACCTGCGGGATGAGCGGGCCGAGGCCTTCACCTCGCTGTTGTGGGAAGGGGTGTACGAGTACACCTACATCTCTCGTGCCACCACCCCCGGCCACTTCGTGGTCCCCCCGCCCAAGGCCGAGGAGATGTACCATCCCGAGACCTTCGGTCGTGGGGCCACCGACCGGGTGATCGTCGAACCCTGACCTTCGGCGAGGGGTTCCCTCCCCGCAGGCGGGCCCGCGCCTCCTCAGGCGCGGGCCCGCCTGCCCTCTTTCCGGCTGGTTCGCGGCAGGGGCCGGACCGGGTCAGGCGGAAGGCAGGCGCATGCACCTCGAGAACCTCGTCACCCACCGCGTCGACAGTGCCGGCCCCCGACCAACGCTCCTGGACTTCCTGCCACCCCGCCTGCGGGAAGCAGACTACACCGAGCAAGGCGTCCTGGAGGTGCTCGGGGTCCCCGATCTGCCCTTCCTGCAGTTCCGCGAGATCCCCGGATACCTGTGGCGCTGCCGACAGGAAGGTTCAGCCCGGGCCGACCTGACCGCGTTGTGGCTTCTGGGCCAGAAGGTGCCTCGGGACCGCATCGAAGCGACCCTGACGGGTGCGGGGGTGGAAGCCCTGGTGCAGGCCGGCCTGCTCAGCGCGGTTCCCGACGGGCTGATCGCCCGGGCCGACCTGCACCCATGTCAGGGCACCTGGGTCTTCACCGACCGGGTGATGGCCCAGGTGAAGTTTCCCAGCCACGTGTACGAACTCGGCGAGGACAGCTACATGCTGGCCCGCACCACTCCGCGCACGCCCGTCGGCCGAGCGTTGGACCTGTGCACCGGTTCGGGAATCCACGCCATCCTGGCCTCGCAGCACGCCGAGTCGGTGGTCGGGGTGGACCTGAACCCCCGGGCCCTGCGCTTCGCCCGGCTCAACGCCGCCCTCAATGGGTGCGACCCGCGCGTCGAGTTCCGCGAAGGGAACCTGTACGAGCCGGTGGCCGGCGAGACCTTCGATCTCGTCACCGTCAACCCGCCCTTCGTGCCCACCCCCGACCGCACCATGGCCGCCTACCGGACCGGCGGCGAGGGCGGCGAGGACGTGGTGGCCCGGATCTTCGGAGGCCTGGAGTCCCACCTGGCGCTCGGGGGCACCCTGGCGATGGTCACCAACTACCCTCGGATCCCTGGCCGCCCCTTCCTGGAGCGGATGCGCTCCTGGCTGGGAACCGATTCAGGGTGGGGCCTGACGCTGCTGCACTTCTCGGATGTCCCGCTGGGCTACTTCATCACCCGCCACCTTCCCTACACGGGGGACCCCCAGGCCTATACGTCGGAATTCGAGCGCTACCTGGAATCCTACCGGGCCCACGGCATCGAGGGGATGGCCATCGGCGTAGCCCTGGCCCGGCGCCTGCCCGCCGACCACCCGGGCTGGTCGGAGGAGCGCCGGGTCGGGATGCCCCTGCACGGTGTCGTGCCCACGGTCGGGCCGTGGCTGGACGACAAGGAGCGCTTCGGGGACCCGTCCTGGAGGCCCGAGCTGGATTCCCGACCGGCGCTGGGCCCCCAGGTCGCCGGTCTGTGGAAGGACCTGCTCAGCGGCCACGGCAAGGCCGAGTTCCACGACCCGACCTGGAACCAGCCGGCCTGGCTCAGCCAGGGCGCGATCGGATTGGCGGGCCTCCTGGATGGGACCCGGACGGTGGCCGAGCTGATCCGGCACACCGCGCAGACAACGCCCGCCGCTCCGGACATGAGCCCGGAGATGGCCGCCGAGCGGGTCCGCGAGTGGCTCCGGGAGCTGGGCGAGAACCATGTCCTGAACTGATCCGCCCCGCTCTTCCTGGTCGAGTCCGACTGCTCGAAGACCTCCTCAAGCCGTGGGGTTCTCGGAATCCGACCCCGGCGAAAGGCGAACCAGGCACCGGGCGGCCACCATGTCGGCGACCTCCGACACCTCGAAGGTGGCTCCTTGCCATTCGACCCGGTCGCCCACCTCGGGGGGACGCTCCAGGAGGTCCAGGAGCAGGCCGCTGACGGTCTCGACCCCTTCGCGCAGGAGCGGACGCCCCACCGTCTCGGAGAGGTCCTCCAACAGCACGTCCCCCTGGACGGTCCACTCTCCCGGGCCCAACTCCCCGACCGGGGGGGGTTCGTCGTCGTCAAACTCGTCGAAGACCTCGCCGAAGACCTCCTCGACCAGGTCCTCCAGGGTGACGATCCCCGCCGTGCCTCCATGCTCGTCCACCACCACGGCCATGTGCGCCTGCTCGGCGCGCATCCGGTCCAGGGCCTGGTCGAGGTGGAGACTCTCGGGCAGGTAGGGGCAGGCCCGCATCAGGTCGCGGATCGGCCGATCCGGCTGACCTCGGCGCAGGGCCCCGAAGAGATCCCGCACGTGGACCACGCCCAGCAGATGGTCCAGATCGCCCTCGAAGAGGGGGTAGCGGGTGTATCCCTCCTCGCGGACGCGCTCCAGCCCCTCCAGGACCGTGGCCTCGACCGAGAGGCCCACCACGCGGGTGCGGGCCACCATGACCTGGCGGACCGTCCGCTCGCGCAGACCCAGAAGGCTCTGCAGCCATTCGTGCTGTTCGGGGGCCAGGGCCCCTCCTTCCCGGCTCTCGGCAAAGACCAGTCGCAGCTCTTCAGGTGAGTAGACCAGGCTCAGGTCCTGGGAGATGGGCAGCTTCAAGAGGCGGAGAATCAAGTTTCCCAGAGAGTTCAGGGCCCAGACCATGGGTCCCAGAACGAAGGCGCTCAGGCGCATCGGCAGCTCGACGAAGCGCGCCGTGGCCAGGGAGTGCATCAAGGCCAGGCTCTTGGGGACCATCTCGCCCAGGACGATGTGCAGGTAGGTCAGCAGGAGCAGGGAAAACCCGGTGGCCAGACCGTGGGCCGCCACCTCACCCAGGGGCAGGGCCTCGAGGTAGGGCAGGAAGAGTCCCGCCAGGGCGTGCTCGCTGTACATGCCCAGCCCCAGGCTGGCCAGGGTGATCCCCACCTGGGCCACGGCGATGTAGTGGTCCTGGCGGGCTGAGTCGTGCAGGACGGCCAGCATCCGGGCTGCCCAGGGCTCCTGGCCCGCCTTCTGCTCCAACTGGGTGGGCTGGACGGCCAGCAGCGCGAACTCGGCCGCCACGTAGAGGGCATTGAAGAGGATCAGGGCCAGGATGATCCCGCCCAGCACCAGGAAGCTCACGAGCCCTCCACCATCCGGACCCGAACCCGGGTGACCTGGCGCAGCCGCATCTCCTCCACCTTCAGCTCAAAGCCGGAACAGCGGACCTTCTGGCCGGGTTCCGGGACCTGGCCCAGGAGGTGCATCACCAGGCCTCCGACGGTGTGGACCTCGCGAACCTCCGAGCGCATCCCGGTCAGTTCCTCCAGTTCACTCAAGGGCACGGTCCCGCGCACCAGGTACTGTCCCGGCGAGACCCGGACCATGTCCGGACGAGCCCGGTCGAACTCGTCGTCGATTTCTCCCAGGACCTCCTCGAGGAGATCCTCCAAGGTGACCATGCCCTCGGTCCCCCCATACTCGTCCACCAGGATGGCCAGGTGCGACCGCTCGCGGCGCAACCCCTCCAGGACGGCGTCTACCGCCAACGAGGAGGGGAAGACCAGGGCCGGGCGGAGGAGCGAGCGCAGGTCGGCGGGTCGTTCCTCCAAAGCCAGGGCCAGCGAGAGGTCCTTGAGGTGGAGGATGCCGAGGATCGTGTCCTCGGTTTCCTGGTAGACCGGGAAGCGGGTGTAGGGCGAGGCCTCCACGACGCTGAGAACCTCTTCCAGCTCGCAACCGATGTCCAAGGCCGTGATGCGCGTGCGCGGCACCATGACATCGCGGACCGGACGCCGACCGAAGCGCAGCGCCTGCTTGAGGCGCCGGTGCTCTTCGACCTGCAGGGTCCCGGCCTGGACTCCGTGGGCCAGAAGCTGCTCGAGCTCTTCCGGAGAATGGACGTGACGATGGGCATGCAGAGGGATTCCCAGAAGCCTCAGGACCAGGTTCCCCGATCCGTTCAGAAGGGCGATGAACCACGAGAAGGCGCGAAGCGAAAGGTTCATCGGCAGCGTCAGGCCCAGGGCCACCTGCTCGGGATGGCGCAGGGCGACGGCCTTGGGGACCAGCTCGCCCAACACCACCTGCAATCCGGTCAGCCCCAACAGGACCACCGTGGCCGAGACCGAGGCCGCGGCCATCGGCTCCAGCCCCCACCATTCCTGCATCGGCGGACCGATCCAGGCGGCCAGGCGGCGCTGCCCCAAGGCGCCCAGCAACAGGCTGGACAAGGTGATGCCGATCTGGCAGGCGGCCACGTAGCGGTCCAGGGACGCGGCGTCGGCCACGTGGGGAAGAAGGCGCAGGGCGGCGGGGTCTCCCCGATCGGCCAGCGCTTCGACCCGGAACTTGCGCGCCGCCACCGTCGCAAACTCGCCGGCCACGAACAGAGCATTGATCGCGACCAGAAGGGCGAGAAGGAAGAGCAGGACGATCACGCGGCCGGGCCTTCCCGGTGCAGCGGCCAGTCCCCTCCTTCCAGCGCAGAGGCCAGGAAAACCCAGGCCTGCCCCGAAGGCGCGCCCCAAGTCCCGCGTGAAGCGGGCCGCAGATGGGAGACCCGCATGGTAACCAAGGACCAGGTCGTCGCGATGAACTACACGCTGACCGACGCGAAGGGGAAGGTGCTGGACCAGTCCAGCGAGGGCCCCCTGGAGTATCTGCACGGTCACGGCAACATCATCCCGGGCCTGGAGCAGGCCCTGGACGGCATGGCGGTGGGGGGGAAGAAGAAGGTCCACGTCCCTGCCTCCCAGGCCTATGGCGAGCTCAACCCCGACCTGAAGTTCTCGGTCGATCGCCAGGCCTTCGGGGACACCGAGCCTCAACCCGGCATGATGGTGCAACTGCACGGCGGAGAGCAGCACATGGTGGCCCGGATCTTGGAAGTGGCTGAGACGGAGGTCCACCTGGACGCCAATCACCCCCTGGCCGGACAGGACCTGGACTTCGACGTCGAGATCGCCGGGATCCGGGCGGCCACGCCCGAGGAGCTGGCCCACGGCCACGTGCACGGCCCGCACGGGCATCACCACTGACCAGGCCCCGCCCCCATGGCGCCCGAGGCAGGATCCCCTGGCGCCATGGGGAGTCCCCCGGAAGGAGCGCCCCGTGAGCACCCCCAACCAGCCTCCCCTCGACCCCTCGCAGGAGAGCCCTCTGGTCTTCCCCTGCGAGTTCGAGATCAAGGCCTTCGGGAAGGCCGAAGAGGGTTTCACCCAGCACGTCGCCGAGATCGTACGGCGCTACGCGCCGGGGCTGGAGTCCAGGCAGATCCGGGTCCGCCCCAGTCGGGAGGGGCGCTACGTGTCGGTGGTCATGACCGTGCATGCCACCAGCCGGGAACAGCTCGAGGCCATCTATCACGACCTGCAGAAGGACACCCGGGTGATCGCCACGCTCTGAGGCCCTCCAGCGCAAGGCGGGCGGATCGCCTCCGAGCGCATCGGATCGACCTCCAGAGCCTGCGGCGGGATCGCCTCGGGGAAGAGCAAGAAGAGGCGGACCCGCCAGGGCCCGCCTCTTCTAAAAGGGGCGCGCGCCCCGGTTCCTAGCTCTTCAGGGTGTTGAGGTTGACGGTCACCCGGTCCTCGGCCACCGAGAAGCTGGCATCCTGGCCGCCGCTGCTGGAAGCGGGAGGAGCTGCCGGCGTGGGAGCCGCTGCCGCGCCCATCCCGGCACCGCTGGCGGCGGTGGAACCCGCCGTGGAGGCCGGCGAGGCCGTCCGCGGAGTGGCCATCCCCATTCCCGGCATGGCGGCCTTCCCCATTCCGGGGAGGCCCAGGCCCGGGGCGCCCATCGGCGAGGCGCCGCCAGGAGCGGCCGGTGCGGCTCCACCCATCGGGCTGGGAGCGGCAGCCGGCGCCGCAGCGCCCATCCCCGTCGGCGTCGCCGGAGCGGCAGGAGCGGCCGGCGTCGCCGGAGCGGCCATGGCGGGAGCGGCGGGAGCGGCCGGGGCTGCGGGAGCCACCGGCGGAGCGACCGGGGCCGCTCCGGCGCCCGTCAAGGCGTCCACCCCGCTGGACATGCTGCCCAGCATCTGGTTGGACTGGGCGACCTGGTTGTTCATGTTGGCCACCTGGCCCATCGCCTGGGCGCCCTGGACCACCTGACCGACCCCGTCCATGGCGAGCTGGGTGCCCATCTGGGCCATCGGGTTGCCCTGGCCGCCCTCACCGCCCAGCATCTGCTGGAGGAGGTTGGGCTTGCCCTGCCCCTGACCGGCGCCCTGGCCGCCCTGCTGACCGGCCTGCTGCCCGGCCTTGCCCTGGTTCACCGGCCGGGTCTGCTGGCCGGCGTTGGCCTGACCGGCCTGCTGGGAGGCGCCTTGGCCCGTGGCGCGGCCGGCCGTGCCTTCGCTGGCCTGGCTGGCGGCCTGACCGCCGGCCTTGGCCTGCTGGCCTCCGTCCTTGAAGGCTTCCTGCTGGGCCTGACCGATCTTGTCCGCGTTGCTCGAGGCGCGCGTGGCGTTGTCGGCGTTGGTCTGAGCGGCGTTGGACAACTGGTTCTGGTTCTGCATCCCGGCCTGGGCGTCCTGGGCCCGCTGCTGGGCTTCCTGGCCGGCCTGATCGGCATCCTGGAGATGCTGATCCTTCTGGGTCGTGGCCTGCTCGGACTTGTCGGAGTGCTTCTGGGCTTCCTGGGTCTTCTGCTGGTTGGTCTGGTTGTGCTGCTGCTCGGCGTTCTTGGCCTGCTGGGCCTGCTGCTGGCCCTGCTGAGCCTGGGTCTTGCCCTGCTGCTGCTGGGTCTTGCCGGCCTGCTGTTGCCCCTGGCCGGCCTGCTGCTGGCCCTGACCGGCGGCCTGCATGGCCTTGCCGCTGGCTTCCATGGCCTTGCCGCTGGCCTCCATGGCCGTTCCACTGGCGACCATGGCCGCGCCAGCCGCCGCCGTGTAGGGGTTGCTCATCAGGGACTGCCCGGTCTGACGCATGGCCGAGCCGGCCTGCGACATCCCCTGGCCCGCCTGCTCGGTGCCCTTGCCGGACTGCTCGGTGGCCTTGCCGGTCTGCTCGGTGGCCTTGCCGGTCTGCTCGGTGGTCTTGCCGGTCTGCTCGGTGGTCTTGCCCTGCTTCTCCATCTGCTGGCCCTGGGCAGCCTTCTGCTTCTCGGCCTGGGCCTGCTGGCGAGCCTGGTTGGCGGCCTGGTTGGCCTGGGTGGCCTGGCTCTGCTCGACCTGGGCCACCTGTCCCTGCTGGTTGGCCTGGGAGTTGAGGTTCTGGGCCTGCTGCTGCTGGCCCGCCTGGGCATTCAGGTTCTCTTTGACCTGCTGGGCCTGCTGACCGGCCTGGGCCTGGTTCTGCTGACCGGCCGACTGCTGGCTCTGGGCTGTCTGGTTGGCGCTGCGCGCCGCATCCTGCAGCTTCTGCTGGCCTTCCTGGTCCTTCTTGACGTCCAGGCTGCTGAGCATGTCGCCCATGTCTCCGAGCTGCGGGCTGATGCTGCCCGGAGCGCCGCCCATCCCGACCATTCCACCTGGCGCCATCGCCGGGTTCATCGCACCCGGCATGGCCCCGGGCATGGTTCCCATCGGGTTGGCCGCCATCGGGTTCTTGGCCTGCTGGTTCTTGAGATTCAACTGGTTGGCCGCCTGGTTGGCCTGTTGAGCCTGATTGGCCTGGGTCTGCTGAGTGGCCTGCTGGCTCTTGTCGGTGGCCTGCTGGGTGGCGTTCTCGTGCTGCCCCATGGTGGCCTGTTGCGTGGCTGTGGCGGCTTGAGCCTGATCGGCCTGCTTGCCGGCCGAGGCGACCGGATCGTTCCCGGCGGCCGACTGATCCCAGGCACCGAAGTTGGGCAGGTTGGAACCGCCCGATTCCTCGGTTGCAGCCACGGGGTCGACGCTGAGCACGTCTGCGTTGGAAGCCGCCTGCTGGGTTCCACCGGCGGCAGCCCCGGCATCTGCGGGCGGCTGGCCCGCGCCTCGGTTCCCCGTAAGCCGAAGGTACTCGCTGGCTCCGGCGCTGCCGGATGAGCTGATCGGATTCGACATGTGACGCTCCTCGAGCGGGACCTTCGGGCCCCGGGATCGCCCCCAGTCAAGAATGGAGGCATGGGGGATATCACGACACCGGTCTCAGGGGTCTAGGGTCGGGCGCCCGGCTTGATCCAGATCATTATGCGGCGCCCAGCGTCCGGACTAGCATGCCCCGAGCGCCCGGCCGGAAGCGAAGCGCCGAGGGAGACGGTCTTGAACTGGAACCTGGACGAAAAACCAATCCTGGTCTTCTGGGAGACCACCCGGGCCTGCGACCTGGCCTGCCGCCACTGCCGGGCCTCGGCGATCCCCCAGGCCCTGGAGGGAGAACTGGACCATCAGGAAGGCCTGGCGCTCTTGGATCAGATTGCCGCCTTCGGCAGCCCCTCCCCGATCCTGGTCATGACCGGGGGGGACGTCCTCAAGCGCGAGGACCTGTGGAGCCTTCTGGAACATGCCCGCTCCCGGGGCATCCCGGTGGCTCTCTCCCCCGCCGTCACCCCGCTTCTGACCGACCCGGTGGTGGACCGCCTGGCGGCCTCGGGCCTTTCGGCCATCTCGCTCTCCCTGGACGGGCCGGATGAAGAGACCCACGACGGACTTCGCGGCGTGCCCGGCACCTTCCAGCGCACCCTGGAATGCGCGCAGCGGGCCGTGAAGGCCGGTCTGAAGGTCCAGATCAACTCGACGGTGATGGCCGAGAACCTGGGGCGCTTCCCCGCAATCTGCCAGCGAGTGCTTCAGGCGGGGGTCGGAGTCTGGGAGGTCTTCTTCCTCATCGCCACCGGCCGGGGCACCGAACTCTCCGCTCCCGGACCCGAAGAGTGCGAGGCCGTGTGCTGGATGCTGTACGAGGCTTCGAGCCACGACCTGACGGTGCGGACCGTCGAAGCTCCCTTCTTCCGACGCGTCGTGCACCAGATCCAGGCGGGAACCGCCGCGCCCCCCGGCCCCCTGGCCCTGGAGCTGCTGACCGACCTGCGCCGCCGGCTGGGACCCGGCACGAGCGCTCCGCGCAGCCACACGGCCCGCACCCGGGATGGCAAGGGCATCGTCTTCGTGGACTACCAGGGGCGCGTCTCGCCCAGCGGATTCCTGCCGGTGGTGGCCGGCAACGTGCGCGAGAGCCCGCTCTCCGAGGTCTATCGGGAGAGCCCCCTCTTCCGCAGCCTGCGCAGCGCCGAAGCCTTTGGTGGACGTTGCGGACGCTGCGGCTACCGCGACCTTTGCGGGGGATCGCGTTCGCGAGCCTACGCGGCCAGCGGCGACTGCCTGGGCGAGGATCCCGCCTGCCCCTACCAGCCTGTGGGCCGGGAACCCCTCCTGGCCTGAGGTTTCGGGTTCACCCCAGCCGGACTCCAGGTTGCAGACACCCCTCCAGGGGGAGCCGGAGGGTGAAGGTCGAGCCCTGTCCCGGCGCGCTGGAGGCCGAGACGCTCCCACCGTGGGCTTCCAGGATGCGACGCACCATGGGCAGGCCCAGCCCGGTGCTCATCTCGCCACCCGTGGGGCGGACCGAAGGCCGGTGCATGAAGGAGAAGAGACCTCCCAGTTCATGTTCGGGGATCCCGACTCCCTGGTCGGCCACCTCCAGCCAGATCGCCCCCTGGTCGGTCCCGGCCCGAATCCTCACCGTCGTCCCCGGGTACGAGAACTTGACGGCGTTGGAGACCAGGTTGTTCAGCGCCTGGGCCAGTCTCTCGCGGTCGCAGACCACCATCGGGAGTTCGTCGGGAGCCTCCAGAATCAGGTGAATCTTCTTGCGCGTGGCCAGCATGACCCCGATGGCCGCACACTCCTGCAACAGCAGGCGGGGGTCCTCCAGCCGGGGGTTCATCCGGACCTGGCCCGAGGCGATGGCGTTGAGGCTGAGCAGGTCGTTGATCAGGGCCAGCATGGTCCGACACGTCGCGCGCATCTTCTCGACCGCCTCCGACTGGGCCGGCGTCAACTCCCCCATGTCCCCCTCGCGCAGCAGGTCCAGATAGCCATTGAGGAAGGCCAGAGGGCTGCGGAGATCGTGGGCCGTGACGCTCAGGAGACGATCCTTGAGGTGGTTGAGCTCGGCGATCTCCTGATACAGACGCGCCTTCTCCAGGATGATGCTGACCTGGCCGGCGATCTGGGCGAAGAGGTCGACGTGCGCCTCGCGATAGACGCCCGCCTGACAACTCGAGAAGAACAGGAAGCCCACGGGGTGGCCCATGGCTCGGAGGGGACAGGTCAGGCTGGCCTGGATCCCGGCCTCCACCAGGTAGCGCGTGGCTTCCGATTCAGGCCTCTCCCGGAGGTAGGCGCCCAGGTCGTTCAGGATGCGGGGACGGTTCTCTTCCAGCAGGGAGCCCAGGCTGGTTTCTCGCAGAGTCAGGCTATAGCCCTCCGGGAAGGGTGGCCCCGCAAGCTCTGAACGCTCCCAGCGGACTCGGACCGTCTGCCCCTGATCCTCCAGGAGGCTCAAGCCGATCCGGTCATAGGGGATCAGCGGGCGAAAACCGTCGAAGACGTGGTCGAGGACTTCGTCCAGGAGCAGGCCGGAGTTGATCTCCCCGGTGATCCGGGACAACAGGCGGACCTTCTCGAAGCCCTCATGCAGGGTCCGCCCCAACTCACCCAGGGAACCTGCCAGTCGAGCCACCTCGTCGTTTCCGGCGACGCAGGGGTCGACCTCGAAGCACCCTTCGCGAAAACGTTCTGCCAGACGGCAGAGTTCGAGGACCCGCGGATCGCTCAAGACAAGACCTCCGAGTGTCAACCGAAAGGTTAGCAGGCCCGCCCGAGGCTGCATATGATCCAGATTCAGCCCGGCCTGGGGGGCCTCCGACAGCACTCCGCGCCGCAGGTCCGGTGCTCGAAGGCCTCGGGCCGCAGCTTCAGCACGGGCGCGCCAGGGCGCGCTGACTCCTCCAGCAGTTGGCGAAGACCCCGGACGAAGGCGGCATGAACCCCGACGGTGGCGGCCCTTCGGAAGGAGAGCCCCCGGTTGCGGCAGAGCTCGGAGGCCTCGACGTCCAGGTCCCACAGCACCTCGACGTGGTCGGACAGGAAACCGATCGGACTGAGCAGGACCGCCTCGGTCCCCGGCACCCCCTGGAGGAAATCCAGCACGTCGGGTTCAAGCCAGGGCTGGTCGGGCGGACCGCTGCGGCTCTGGAAGACCAGGTCCCAATCCGGGCGCCCCAAGGCGTCAGCCACCAGGGAACAGGCCAGACGCAACTGGGCCACGTAGGGCGACGTCCGGGCCATGACCAGCGGGAGGCTGTGGGCCGTGAAGACCAGCCGGGCCCCAGGGCGCTCGACTTCGGGAAGAGCCTCGAGCGCCTGCCGGATCCTCTCGATGGACGCCTGGATGAATCCCGGATGGTCGAAGTAGGAGCGGACCCGGACCAGCTCCGGAGCCCCCTCCCCGACCGTCGCCCGGGCCCGCTCCAGGTCCTCGAGGTATTGCCGACACCCCGGGTACGACCCGTAGGGCGTGGTGAAGAGCGCCAACGCGCGCCCGATGCCGTCGTCCCGCATGCGGACCAGGGTCTCTTCGAAATGGGGGTGCCAGTTGCGGTTGCCCAGGTAGACCGGCCAATCCAGACCGACCCCGGCCAGCTCGACCTCCAGGGCCCGCGCCAGGGCCCGGTTGTGATCGTTGACGGGGCTGCGCCCTCCGAAGTGGTGGTAGTGGGTCGCGACCTCCTCCAGGCGGGAACGGGGGATGTTCCGACCGGCCACCACCCTCTCCAGGAACGGCATGACCTCCTCGGGGGATTCCGGCCCTCCGAAGGCTGCCAGCAGCACGGCCTGGAAGCCGCCCGCGCTCAGCAACACCGGACCACCCGGGCACGCCCCTCGTCCAGCCAGCCGACCTCGGCGTAACGATCATTCCAGGTCCACTCGCAGCCTTGCTGATCCACCAGCACCCTCGCGGGGCGCTCCGGGCAGTGGAGGCGCACCCGCAGCGTGCGTGGGTGGGGCAGCCAGCCCCCCGAGCGCGGGTGGACCTTCACCTCCAGGAAGGTTCCGGGGTGGATCGAGACCCGGGTCTCGGCCAGGTCCTCCGGCCCGTGGACCGGGGACAGACCGCCCTCCTCGATCCAGGTCCACTCGCTGGCGACATCTCCGGGGAAGACCTCCAAGGTCAGCTCGGTCAGGGGGTCGTCGGTGCTGAGCCGCTCGTTGCCCAGGGTCAGCACCGCGCCCGCCCGGACGAAGAGGGGGATCCTCTCCAGGGGAGCGGCCACGGCCATCGCCAGGGGGCCCTGATGCCGGGTCCCGTCCCAGAAGTCGAGCCACTCCCCGGGCGGCAGGTGCACCAGCCGATGCCGGTGTCCCTGCCACACCACCGGGGCCACCAGCAGGGCCGGACCGAACATGAACTGGTCGTCCAGGTGGCGCAGCTCCTCCTGGTCCGGGAAGTCGTAGAGCATGGGCCGGAGGATCGGCTCGCCGGTGCGATGGGCCCGGTGGGCCAGGGTCAACAGGTAGGGCAGCAGGCGGTAGCGCAAGGCGATCGCCTCGCGCACCAGGGCCTCGGTCTCCGGCCCGAAGGCCCAAGGCTCCTGCGGCACGGTGTCCCATGCCGAATGGTTGCGCATGAAGGGATAGAAGACCCCGGCCTGCGTCCAGCGGACCAGGAGCTCGGCCGTGCAGTTCCCGATGAAGCCGCCGATGTCGACCCCGGCGTGGGGGACTCCGCTCAGGCCCATGCTGGCCAGTTGGGGAAGGCTCATCTGCAGGTGCTCCCACCAGGAGGTGTTGTCCCCCATCCAGGTGCAGGAGAGCGTCTGCACGCCAGTGCCGGCGCTGCGGGTCAGGGTCCAGGGGCGCTCGTCCGGTCGCAGGCGCTCCAGACCCTGGCGGGTGGCCCGGCACATCAGGAGTCCGTAGGCGTTGTGGACCTCGGCATGGGGCGCTGGAGCGTCCGCGTCGCCGTGCATCAGGTCCAGGGGAACCCGCATCTGGCCGGCCTCCCCCTCACTGAAGGGCCTCGCGAAGACCGAGGGCTCGTTCATGTCCTGCCAGATCCCGGCGACCCCGGCTTCCAGGAGGGAACGATGCTGCTGGCCCCACCAGCGGCGCACCTCCTCCCGGGCAAAGTCCGGGAACAGGGCCGCGTCGGGCCAGCAGAACCCCTGGAAGGGCTGCCCCTGACGAGCGCGGCAGAACAGGCCCCGGGCCAGCATCTCGTCGGCCACGGGGTAGCCTGCCGCGGGCTCGTGCTTGATCCCGGGATCCACGATGGTCACGGCCCGGACACCCTGAGCCCGCAGTCGGTCCAGCGTGCCGGCGGGATCCGGAAAGCGCTCGGGATCCCAGGTGAAGCAGCGATATCCCCGCATGTAGTCGATGTCCAGGTGGACCGCATCCAGGGGGATGCTCCGCGAGCGGAACCGGCCGACCAGGTCCTCCACCTCCCGCGCCGTGCGGTAGCTCCAGCGGGACTGATGGTAACCCAGGCTCCACAGGGGAGGGAGCATGGGGCGCCCGGTCAGGCGGGTCAGCTTCTCGACCACCCCGGCGGGGTCCGGCCCGTGGAAGAGCACGTAGTCCAGCTCGCCCCCCAGGGTGGCCAG